>Ga0114980_10001252_pt1 | contig 18193 bp, 30 predicted proteins | sample S_140806_EF_Meta_FD_87018 | JGI IMG/M metagenome (GOLD analysis project Ga0114980, IMG submission 87018) | Freshwater microbial communities from Lake Simoncouche, Canada to study carbon cycling - S_140806_EF_MetaG | ecosystem: Environmental > Aquatic > Freshwater > Lake | place: Lake...
ACCGATTGCGATGGAGCAGGGTTTGCGGTTTGCGATTCGCGAAGGCGGGCGCACCGTCGGTGCCGGCGTGGTCGCCAAAATCCACGCCTGAATCGGATACAGAATTCTGCGCGAGGCTGAGGCTGACCGCTTCTGACCTATTTTGACCGATCGTTCTTTTAATTGTTCTTTGAGGATGTGTGATGCAAAGCCAGAAAATTAGGATTCGCCTGAAGGCCTTCGACTACCGACTGATTGATCAGTCGGCGGCCGAAATTGTCGATACGGCCAAGCGCACAGGTGCTGTGGTGCACGGCCCCGTTCCACTGCCCACCCGAATCCAGCGTTACGACGTTTTGCGCAGCCCACACGTCAACAAGACTTCGCGCGATCAGTTTGAGATTCGCACGCATCAGCGCTTGATGGACATTGTCGATCCGACCGACAAAACGGTCGATGCTCTGATGAAACTCGATCTGCCTTCGGGCGTTGAGGTCGAAATCAAGCTGCAGTAATTTGTCAGTTGATGAGCCGTTTTCGTTTGCAACTTTGACATTTGCAAATTTTGCGAAATCTGTTATATTGATCGGCTCTTTCTCGCGTACCCGTGTCTTGCGGCACGGCTACGCACCACACCTGGCCAATCGTAGCTGGGAACGGAGATGAACATGACTGCCGCTGTCCAGGGCTTAGGCCTCCTGGGACGGAAAGTAGGCATGATGCGCATTTTCACTGACGACGGCGATGCCGTGCCAGTGACAGTGCTCGACGTGTCGAACAACCGTGTCACGCAAGTGAAAACCGTCGAGTCCGATGGTTACACCGCTGTTCAGGTCGCATTTGGCCAACGCCGTGCGTCTCGGGTCACCAAGCCAATGGCTGGGCATTTTGCTGCCGCTGGTGTCGAATCCGGGTCGATCTTGCGCGAGTTCCGCGTGGGCGCCGAGGTTGCGGCCGAGCTCAAGCCGGGCTCTGTCCTGCCCGCCGAGACGTTCTCCGTCGGCCAGAAAGTCGACGTCCAGGGGACAACTTTGGGGAAGGGCTTTACGGGCGCGATCAAGCGCCACAATTTCTCGTCCAACCGCGCGTCGCACGGCAACTCGCGCTCGCACAATGTGCCGGGCTCGATCGGTCAGGCGCAGGATCCAGGTCGCGTGTTTCCCGGCAAGAAGATGCCAGGGCATTACGGCGCGGTCACGCGGACGGTCCAAAACCTCGTGATCGCCCGGATTGATACCGAGCGCGGGCTTCTGCTCGTGCGCGGTGCCGTCCCAGGCCATGACGAAGGCCATGTCGTGATCACCGCGGCTGTCAAAGCCCCGGCTAAGGCTTAAGCGGGGATCACCATGGAACTGAAACTCCTCGATGACCACGGTCAGTCGTCCGCGACTGTCGGTGCGTCCGATACGATCTTTGCGCGTGAGTTCAACGAACCGCTCGTCCACCAGATTGTGATCGCCTATCAGGCCAACGCTCGCAGCGGTAACCGTAAGCAAAAGGACCGCGAAGAAGTCCGTCACTCGACGAAGAAGCCTTTCCGCCAGAAGGGAACCGGCCGTGCGCGTGCCGGGATGACGTCCTCGCCGTTGTGGCGCGGGGGCGGCAAGATCTTTCCGAACACGCCGGATGAGAACTTCTCGCAGAAGGTCAATCGCAAGATGTATCGGGTTGGCGTCTGCTCAATCCTTTCGCAGCTCGCCCGCGAAGACCGCCTCGCGGTCGTGGACGGCTTCGTGCTCGATGCGCCGAAGACCAAATTGTTGGCTCAAAAAGTGAAGGGCATGGGCCTCGAGTCCGTCCTAGTCATTGTCGACTCGGTCGATGAGAACCTTTACTTGGCTGCGCGCAACCTGCCGAACGTGGCGGTGGTGGAGCCCCGCCATGCCAATCCGATGTCACTGGTGCATTTTGACAAGGTGCTTGTCACCCGGGCTGCACTGGCCCAGTTCGAGGAGATGCTCGGATGAATGCCGCACAACAGAGTGTCGCTGGACACAGCGCGGAGCAGCACCGTGAAGAGCGTCTGCTGCGGGTTTTGCTCGGACCCATCGTCTCTGAGAAGAGCACGATGCTGGCTGATAAGGTCGGCCAGATTGCATTTCATGTCGTCCCGGACGCAACCCGGGCCGAGGTCAAGGCTGCGGTTGAGTTGTTGTTCAAGGTTGAGGTCAACGCTGTGAACATGCTCAACATCAAAGGTCGGGCGAAGCGGTTCGGTCGCTTCCACGGCCGTCGGGATGATGTGCGCAAAGCGTATGTTCGGCTCGCGCCGGGCCAGGAAATTGACTTCACGGAGGTGAAATAACATGCCTGTCGTTAAAGTCAAACCGACCTCGGCCGGGCGCCGCGCAGTCGTCAAGGTCGTTTCGCCGCACCTCCACAAAGGTGCGCCGTTTGCTGCGCTGATCGAAAGCCAGCACCGCACCGCTGGTCGCAATAACAACGGCCACATCACCACGCGTCATCGCGGGGGTGGCCACAAGCAGCATTACCGTCTGGTCGATTTTCGGCGTAACGACAAGGACGGGATTCCCGCCAAAGTCGAGCGCCTCGAGTACGACCCGAACCGGACCGCGCACCTGGCCCTGTTGTGTTACGCCGATGGCGAGCGCCGCTATATTCTCGCGCCACGTGGCGTGGCCGTTGGCACGACCTTGATTTCGGGCGCTGCCGCACCGATCAAGCCGGGCAACACCCTCCCGATCCGCAATATTCCGGTCGGCTCAACCATCCATGCGGTCGAGATGCTTCCCGGCAAAGGGGCGCAGTTGGCCCGTTCGGCCGGCACCTCGGTCCAGCTACTGGCGCGCGAAGGCCTATATGCGCAGCTTCGTTTGCGCTCGGGCGAGATCCGCCGCGTGCATGTCGATTGCCGGGCCACCTTGGGTGAGGTCGGTAATGAAGAGCACAACCTGCGCCAAATCGGTAAAGCGGGTGCGGTGCGCTGGCGTGGTATTCGTCCGACCGTTCGCGGGGTTGCTATGAACCCGATCGATCACCCGCATGGTGGTGGTGAAGGTAAGACCGGCGAAGGCCGGGTTCCAGTCAGTCCGTGGGGCCAGCCGACCAAGGGCTATCGCACGCGTCGCAACAAGCGCACGACCTCGATGATCGTGTCGCGTCGCAAGAAATAACGGGAGCCCAACAACATGGCACGTTCCGTCAAAAAAGGGCCGTTTGTCGACGACCATCTGCTCAAGAAAGTCGATGTGGCGCTGGCCACGAAGGACAAGCGTCCGATCAAGACCTGGTCACGTCGCTCGACCATTCTTCCCGACTTTATTGGCCTGACCATTGCAGTGCATAACGGCAAGCAACACGTCCCGGTCTTCGTTAACGAAAACATGGTTGGTCACAAGCTCGGTGAGTTCGCACTAACGCGCACCTACAAAGGGCACGTGGCGGACAAGAAGGCCAAGCGCTAAGCCGCCAGTACAGGAAAAACCTCATGGAAACCCGAGCCATACTCAAAGACGCGCACCTCTCCGCCCAAAAGGGCAGGCTAGTTGCCGATCTGGTCCGCGGTAAGTCGGTCGAGCACGCCTTGAACGTCTTGACGTTTTCGCCCAAAAAAGCGGCGTTCATCATCAAGAAGTTGCTGGAGTCAGCGATCGCCAACGCGGAGCACAACGACGGTGCCGATGTGGACGAGCTGAAGGTGCGAACGATTTACGTCGAAAAGGCGACTTCGATGAAGCGATTCATGGCGCGAGCTAAGGGTCGTGGGGCGAAGATCGAGAAACAGACGTGCCACATTTATGTGACCGTCGGCGACTGAGCTCGCCTGAGTTCGACAGAATCCAAATAAAACTGCCCATTCAACACTAGAGTCAATACCAGGGTCATCCATGGGACAAAAGATTCATCCAACCGGATTCCGGCTTGCGGTCACCCGCAACTGGTCTTCGCGCTGGTATGCCGGTCGTGGCACCTACGCTGCCACCCTGCATGACGATATTCGTGTGCGCGAGTTTTTGCGCAAGAAACTCAAGAACGCATCGGTTGGTCGCGTCGTCATCGAGCGCCCCGCCAAGAATGCGCGGATCACGATTTATTCGGCGCGCCCTGGTGTCGTGATTGGCAAGAAAGGCGAGGACATCGAGAACCTCAAGGCCGAGTTGCAGAAGATGATGAAAGTGCCCGTGCACGTCAACATCGAAGAAATTCGCAAGCCCGAGACCGACGCCCAGCTAATTGCCGACTCGATCACACAGCAGCTCGAGCGCCGGATCATGTTCCGTCGTGCGATGAAGCGTGCGATGCAGAACGCGATGCGCCTGGGTGCGCTTGGGATCAAGTTGATGAGTTCGGGCCGCCTCAATGGCGCCGAGATTGCACGGTGCGAGTGGTACCGCGAGGGCCGCGTGCCTTTGCACACGTTGCGTGCTGACATCGAATATGGGTTTTCGGAGGCCAACACGACCTACGGAATCATCGGTGTGAAGTGCTGGGTGTACAAGGGCGACACGTTGGGCCGCAGCGAGCTGGCAGCCGCCGAAAAAGAAGCGGCGCCGGCTGATCGGGATGATCGTCGTGGCCGTCGTCCCCCGGGGGCACGTCCGCCCGGGCGCACCGATGGTCGAGGTGATGGCCGCGGCGAAGGCCGTGGTCCCCGAGCGGATGCGGCCGCACCAGGTGCCGGGGCTCCAGTCGGAGCGCCGGGAGGTTCTGAGGGTCGGCCCGCCGACCGTCAGCGCGTGCGTCGTGCAGCCCCGGCTGCCGATGCCGTCAAGAGCGAGTGAGGGCTAGGGCATGTTGCAGCCAGCAAGACGGAAATACCGTAAAGAACAGAAAGGGCGCAACACGGGTCTCGCGACCCGGGGCGCAGCGGTTTCCTTCGGGGACTTTGGCCTAAAGGCGACTGGACGTGGCCGTTTGACGGCACGTCAGATCGAATCAGCGCGTCGCGCCATGACGCGTCACATCAAACGGGGCGGCCGGATCTGGATCCGGATATTTCCGGACAAGCCGATTTCGCGCAAACCGGCCGAGGTTCGGATGGGGAACGGCAAGGGCAATCCGGAGTACTACGTCGCCGAAATTCAGCCTGGCAAGGTGCTCTACGAGATGGACGGCGTGGCCGAAGAGTTGGCACGCGAAGCGTTCCGTTTAGCTGCCGCCAAATTGCCGATTGCCACCGTGTTTGTGAGTCGGATGGTGGGTCAGTAAGCGCCAGGTCAGCGCAGCTGCTGACTGCTTACCTTCTCGCTTACTCTCCGCTTACTCCCCGCTTACTCCCCGTTCCAGATCAGGACTCACCGTGATGAAAGCCACCGAACTGAGGGCCAAAGACGCCGAAGGCCTCAATAAGGAACTCAAAGAGCTGTTACGTGCGCACTTTTCGCTGCGGATGCAGCATGCGACTCAACAGCTGTCCAACAACAGTCAACTTCGCAAGGTCCGTCGCGACATCGCCCGCGTCCGTACCGTGCTCCACGAAAAGGCCACCGCGGCATGAACGACTCCGTACACGAAGCATCGACGACGATCAAAGCGACTAAGCGCTCGCTGGTTGGACGCGTGGTCAGCGCCAAGATGAAACAGACTGTGACCGTCCTCGTGGAGCGTCAGGTTCAGCATCCTCTGTATGGCAAGTATCTGACGCGCTCAAACAAGTACCATGCCCATGACGAAAGCGATTCGATTCATGAAGGCGATCTGGTGGAAATCGTCGAGGTGCGCCCGATTTCGCGCACCAAGACTTGGCGCGTCGTGCGTGTGGTTGAGTCAGCACAAACGATTTGACGAAATCTGACGATTGATTTGACAAGCTAGTTTTTCTTTCATAAACTCTCGGGCTTCCTTTTTGATTTGAATGAATGGGCAACGCCTCGGCGGCTGCGCACTACAGATCGAAAAAGAATCCCCGACTCTACGGGACCAAGACTGACCGATTTCCTCAGGTGCGCCGCACCAGAGCCTTCGGATCAAGTTGGGAGAACATTTCATGATTCAAATGCAGTCGACGCTCGACGTCGCCGACAACACCGGCGCTCGGTCCGTCATGTGTATCAAGGTATTGGGCGGCTCCAAGCGCCGCTACGCCGGCATTGGCGATGTCATCAAGGTGAGCGTCAAGGATGCTCAGCCGCGAGGACGCGTCAAGAAGGGCGAGATCTACAACGCGGTCGTGGTTCGCACTGCCAAGGGTGTGCGTCGTGCGGACGGTTCGTTGGTGAAATTTGACGGCAACGCCGCAGTCCTTCTAAACGCGAAGCTCGAGCCAATCGGCACGCGCATCTTTGGGCCGGTCACGCGCGAACTGCGGACAGAGCGGTTCATGAAGATCGTGTCGCTCGCGCCCGAAGTGCTTTAAGCCAAACAGTGCCGATTCAGGGGGCGGACGTATGGACAAGATCAAGAAAGGTGACGAAGTCGTCATCATCGCGGGGCGCGACAAGGGCAAGCGGGGCACCGTTAACAGCCGTGTCAACGAAACACATCTGCTGGTCGAGGGAATTAACCTCGTCAAAAAACATCAGAAACCGAACCCCATGAAAGGGGTCACGGGGGGGGTGATCGAGAAATCCATGCCGATCGACCAATCGAATTTGATGCTACTGAACCCTGCCACCGGCAAAGGTGATCGCGTGGGATTTCGGCTGCTTGAGGACGGCACCAAGGTGCGTGTCTTCAAGTCGAATGGCGAGCAGGTTCGAGCCTGATAGGCTTGGACCGAACTAATACACAGATTTAGCACGAGCTAGCACAGGCAGGATTGCAACATGGCGCGTTTTCAACAACAGTACCGCGAGCGAGTGGTCCCCGAGCTGATGGAGAAGTTTGGGTTCACCTCCGTCATGCAAGTACCTCGCTTCAGCAAAGTCACCCTCAACATGGGGGTGGGTGAGGCGATTTCCGACAAAAAACTGATCGAGGCCGCGGTGGCTGATCTGTCCCGAATCGCTGGTCAAAAGCCGGTGCAGACGAAGGCTCGCAAGGCGATCGCAGCGTTCAAGATCCGCGAGGGTTATCCGATCGGCTGCATGGTCACGCTGCGTGGTGAGCGCATGTGGGAGTTTCTAGACCGTCTGGTGACGGTCGCTCTGCCCCGCGTTCGGGATTTCCGTGGGATTTCCGCGAAGGCTTTTGATGGCCGCGGTAATTACAACATCGGCGTGAAAGAACAGATCATTTTCCCCGAGATTGAATACGACAAGGTCGATCGCGTGCGTGGATTGAATATCAGCATTACGACGACGGCTCGCAACGACGAAGAAGCGAAGGCGCTGCTGACATCTTTCCGCTTTCCCTTCCGCAACTGACGACAACTGACTGTAACGGATCCACCAGGCAAACCTACTTATGGCAAAGACATCGCTGATCGAGCGCGAGAAAAAGCGCGAGGCGCTGGTAAAGAAGTTTGAGGCAAAGCGCGCCGCGCTCAAGGCCACCATCGACAACCAGAAGCTCCCGGACGAAGTGCGGATGGATGCGCGTTTGGCCTTGCAAAAGCTCCCGCGAAATGCCAGCCCAGTTCGTTTGCGCAATCGTTGTGCATTGACGGGGCGCCCGCGGGGGACGTTCCGTAAATTCGGTCTGGGGCGCACGAAGTTGCGCGAGATCGCGATGCGTGGGGAGATCCCCGGCATCGTCAAGGCCAGCTGGTAATCCAGTCAGGCCACGGCAAGTACTAGGTCGGAGACCAACTTATGAGCATGAGCGACCCGATCGCCGATATGTTCACGCGCATCCGTAACGGTCAGCGCGTTGAAATGCAGTCGGTGGCAATGCCTTCTTCCAAACTGAAAGTTGCGATCGCGCAGCTGCTCAAGGACGAAGGCTATATTGAAGACTTCTCGGTCCGTCACGATGGACCAAAGTCGCAGCTGGAAGTCCAGCTGAAGTACTACGCAGGACAGCCCGTGATTGAGCGCATTGAGCGTGTCAGCCGCCCGGGCCTGCGAGTGTACAAAGGCCGCGAGAGTTTGCCCCAGGTCATGAATGGCCTTGGCGTGGCGATCGTTTCGACCCCGCGCGGACTGATGACTGACCGCCATGCCCGCAAAGTGGGTGTGGGCGGCGAAGTCATCGGCATCGTCGCCTGACCCCCAAGGAGTTCAGGATGTCCCGAGTTGCAAAAATGCCGGTCGATTTGCCGACCGGAGTCAAAGCCGAGATCGGTGCTGAGCAGATCGTGGTTCAGGGTCCGCTGGGTTCTCTGCACCAGCGCACGGACGCCGGCGTAGCGGTGCACCACGAAGGCAGTTCACTGCGGGTCGAGGCGTTGGGCGATAGCCGTTCGGCGCGCGCAATGAGCGGAACCATGCGGGCGTTGTTGGCCAATATGGTCCATGGTGTGAGTAAGGGGTGGGAAAAGAAACTGACGCTGGTGGGCGTGGGCTACCGGGCGCAGGCTCAGGGCGCTTCGCTGAACCTCTCGCTTGGATTTTCGCATCCAGTGGTTCACAGCATGCCTGAGGGCATCACGGTGACGACCCCCACTCAAACCGAAATTCTGATCAAGGGGACCGACCGTCAACGTGTCGGTCAGGTGGCAGCCGAGATTCGCGCTTACCGTTCGCCTGAGCCTTACAAGGGCAAGGGCGTCCGCTATGCCGATGAGGTTGTTGTGATCAAAGAAACCAAGAAGAAATAACCGGCGGGTCTGACTATGTTTGACAAAAATGAGCAGCGACTGCGTCGCTCCCGCCAAACCCGACTCAAGATCCGGGAATTGTGCGTTGGGCGGCTTGCAGTGCACCGTACCAATCAGCATATCTATGCATCCGTTTTTGATGAAGCTGGCGTGCGGGTTCTGGTGACGGCGTCAACGGTCGAGAAAGAGGTCCGCGAGCAGTTGGCGGGTAAGAACGGCAGCAACATCGAAGCGGCGAAGTTGATTGGCGAGCGGGTGGCCCGCAAGGCACTGGCCGCCGGCATTGCCGAAGTTGCGTTCGATCGCGGTGGGTTTCGTTATCACGGCCGCGTCAAAGCGCTCGCCGAAGCGGCTCGTGAAGCCGGTCTCAAGTTCTGATTCGGTTCAGAATTTTCTGATCCGCTGAATCAAACAAGGAAACGACGATGGCAAAAATCACGCCCCGTATGCAGAGTGAAGAGCGCGACGACGGCTTGCGCGAGAAGATGATTGCGGTGAACCGGGTGACCAAGGTTGTCAAGGGTGGCCGAATCCTCGGTTTTGCAGCCCTCACCGTGGTGGGTGACGGTGATGGCCGGGTCGGGATGGGCAAGGGCAAGTCCCGCGAGGTCCCGGTTGCCGTGCAAAAGGCCATGGATGAGGCGCGTCGCAAAATGGTCAAGGTACCCCTGCGCGGTGGCACGATTCATCACGCGGTTACCGGCCGTCACGGTGCTTCGCGGGTCTATCTCGCGCCCGCGGCCCAGGGTACTGGTGTGATCGCCGGTGGACCGATGCGCGCGGTGTTTGATGTGTTGGGCGTCCAGAACGTCGTGGCCAAGTGTCATGGTTCAACCAATCCCTACAACCTCGTGCGGGCTACGCTTGATGCGTTGACCCGGATGACGACACCTGCGGAAATCGCGGCTAAGCGCGGTAAATCGATCGAGGAAATCCTCGGCTGAAAGGCGGGGTGGAGAGTAAGCAATGGACAAGAAAACGCTTCGCGTGACCCTCGTCAAGAGTCCTGCCGGTACCCGTGGTACGCACAAAGCGACGGTGCTTGGTTTGGGCCTGAAGAAGATCAACCAGACCCGTGAACTCGAGGACACGCCAGCGGTGCGTGGCATGGTTCGCAAGGTGGCCTATCTGGTCAAGGTGGACTGACATCATGATGAAACTCAACACACTCTCACCCGCCGAGGGCTCGAAGCATCCGAAGCGTCGGGTCGGACGCGGGATTGGTTCTGGCCTCGGTAAGACAGCGGGTCGTGGGCACAAGGGTCAAAAGTCCCGCGCCGGTGGTTTTCACAAGGTGGGCTTTGAAGGCGGTCAGATGCCGCTTCAGCGCCGCCTGCCCAAGCGCGGTTTCAAGTCGTTGACGGCTTCGCTGACGGTAGAGATTCGGCTATCCGACCTCGAGCGTCTCGATGCGGTCGAAGTAGACCTGTTGACGCTGAAGGCGGCCGGTCTCGTTCATGGTCTGGCCCGGGCCGCGAAGGTCATTCTCTCCGGAGTAATCAGCCGTCGGGTGACGTTACGCGGGATTGGTGCAACCAAAGGTGCCCGAGCCGCGATCGAGGCCGTGGGTGGTGTGGTTCTCGCGGCGCCGGTTGAAGATTCCGAGACGGGTTCGGCCTAATGCAGGCTGGGTTCATCCTTTCTGAGGAAGGCGGGTCTTGGTGACTTTAGCGCAATCCTCTGCTGGCCAGGCGAAGGCAGGGAAGTTCGGCGACTTGAAAAAGCGCCTGATTTTCCTTCTGCTTTCCTTGGTCGTGTATCGGGTGGGCGCTCATATTCCAGTTCCGGGGATTGATCCGGATCAGCTGGCGCAGCTGTTTAAGGAACAATCCGGCGGCATTCTGGGCATGTTCAACATGTTTTCGGGCGGTGCGCTTTCGCGCTTCACCGTCTTTGCCCTGGGGATCATGCCGTACATCTCGGCCTCGATCATCATGCAACTGTTGACGGTGATTGTTCCGCAGTTCGAGGCGATGAAGAAGGAAGGCGAGGCCGGGCGGCGTCAGATCACCAAGTACACGCGCTGGTTCACGGTTGGGTTGGCGACGTTTCAGGCTTTCGGGATTGCGGTCGCGCTCGAGTCTCAGCCGGGGCTCGTGATCGATCCAGGTTTGGCTTTTCGGTTTACGACGGCGGTTACGTTGGTGACCGGGACGATGTTTCTGATGTGGTTGGGTGAACAGATCACCGAGCGTGGCTTGGGGAACGGCATTTCCATTCTTATTTTTGCGGGTATTGCGGCCGGTCTTCCCAGTGCGATTGGCAGCATGGGCGAACTGGTTCGCACGGGGGCGCTTCATGCAGCGGCGGCCTTATTCATTGTGTTGCTGGCCGGCGCCGTGACCGCGGCGGTTGTTTTTGTTGAACGGGGTCAGCGCAAAATCACGGTGAACTACGCCAAGCGCCAGGTTGGCAATCGCATCTATGGCGGGCAGAGCTCCCACTTGCCGCTCAAGCTGAACATGGCGGGTGTCATTCCCCCGATTTTCGCGTCCTCGATTATTTTGTTTCCAGCGACGCTGACGCAGTGGTTCTCATCCGGCGAAAGCATGTCTTGGCTGAAGGATATTGCGGGAATGTTATCGCCGGGGCAGCCGGTCTACATTCTCCTGTACGCGGGGGCGATTGTTTTCTTCTGCTTCTTTTACACGGCACTGGTTTTTAATAGTCGCGAGACCGCCGACAACCTCAAAAAGAGCGGCGCGTTCGTCCCTGGGATCCGGCCTGGAGAACAGACTGCCCGCTATGTCGACAAGATTCTGATGCGACTGACGCTGGCCGGCGCCGTCTACATCACGCTCGTTTGTCTGTTGCCTGAGTTCTTGGTGCTTAAGTGGAACGTTCCGTTCTACTTTGGCGGCACCTCGCTCTTGATCATTGTTGTCGTCACGATGGATTTTATGAGCCAGGTTCAGGCTTATGTGATGTCGAACCAGTACGAAGGTCTGCTCAAAAAAACCAGTTTCAAGGGAGGGCGACGCTGATCGCTTGTGGCGGTTGGGTTAGCCAGAGGATGGTGAATGTCCAAGGATGATGTGATCCAGATGCAGGGGGAGGTCTTAGAAAATCTGCCCAATGCAACCTTTCGGGTCAAACTCGAGAACGGCCATGTCGTGCTCGGTCATATATCCGGAAAGATGCGAATGCATTACATCCGAATTCTGCCGGGTGACAAGGTGACGGTTGAGTTGACGCCCTACGATTTGTCGCGGGCGCGCATTGTGTTCCGCTCGAAGTGAGTTATCAGGAGTTTTGAAATGAAAGTCATGGCATCGGTCAAGAAGATCTGCCGCAACTGTAAGGTCATCAAGCGCAAGGGCGTGGTCCGGGTGATCTGTACGGAGCCCCGCCACAAGCAGCGTCAAGGTTGAACGTAGAGGATAACGATGGCACGTATCGCCGGGATTAACATCCCCAATCACCAGCACGCCGAGATCGGTCTCACGGCCATTTTCGGAATCGGTCGGACCCGCTCGCGCGCAATCTGCGACGCGGCAGGGATCCCTCGTGATCGCAAGATGAAAGACCTGAACGACGCCGAGCTCGAGCGGCTTCGCGACGGCGTGGGTCGATTCACGATCGAGGGCGACCTGCGCCGCGAGGTGACGATGTCGATCAAGCGACTGATGGATCTCGGGTGTTATCGCGGGATGCGCCACCGCCGGGGACTGCCCGTCCGCGGTCAGCGTACCCGGACCAATGCCCGTACCCGCAAGGGCCCGCGTAAAGCCGGCATTGCGCTGAAGAAATAAACTGGAGCAAACGCCTCATGGCCACCAAGTCCCAACAACAGCAGAAGGCGCAAGCAGCCGCGCGCGTTCGCAAGAAGGCGAAGAAGAACATCTCCGATGGCATCGCCCATGTGCACGCGTCGTTCAACAACACGATCATTACAATCACCGATCGTCAGGGCAATGCGCTCTCGTGGGCGACCTCCGGTGGGCAGGGTTTTAAAGGCTCCCGAAAGTCGACCCCGTTTGCGGCGCAGGTCGCGGCCGAGGTCGCTGGGCGCGCGGCCCAAGAGTGCGGCATCAAGACGCTCGATGTGTTGATCAAAGGCCCAGGTCCTGGGCGTGAGAGTTCAGTTCGTGCGCTCAATGCGCTCGGTATCAAGATTGTTTCGATTGCGGACGTTACCCCGTTACCGCACAACGGCTGCCGGCCTCCGAAGAAGCGTCGGATTTAAGCTGGTTTTAAGCCTGATTTAAGTTTGTTTGTTCGCGGAATCACCTAAGACCCCTGTTCACGATTGCTTGCAAGCGTGAACTGACCGCAGCGAAAGCGCTGCAGACCCAGGCCAGTCGGGCTGGGACTAGGCAATTGAAGAAGGAGCCCTAACGTGGCACGGTATACCGGTCCTCGCTGTAAATTATCGCGGCGCGAAGGCACGGATCTCTTCCTGAAGAGTTCCCGCCGCGCCCTCGATTCGAAGTGTAAGCTTGATTCGCGCCCAGGCCAGCATGGCCGCACCTCGGGGGCGCGAACCTCGGATTACGGCAAGCAGTTGCGTGAAAAACAGAAGGTCAAGCGCACCTACGGTGTGCTTGAGCGGCAGTTTCGTCGCTATTTCGCCGAGGCCGAGCGCCGCAAAGGCAACACGGGGGAGACGCTTCTGCAACTCCTCGAATGCCGCCTCGACAATGTGGTCTACCGCATGGGTTTTGGCTCGACGCGCGCCGAGGCCCGTCAACTCATCAGCCACAAGTCCATTCTGGTCAACGGCCGGGTGTTGAATATTCCGTCGGCGCAGATTCGCTCCGGGGATGTGGTCGCGGTACGTGAGAAGTCGCGCACTCAGGCTCGGATCCAGGATTCGCTCAATCTGGCTGATCAGACCGGTTTCCCGGATTGGGTTTCGGTCGACAAGGCCAAGATGGAAGGGACTTTCCGGCAAGTTCCGGATCGCTCAGAAATCGCTGCCGACATCAACGAAAGTCTGGTCGTCGAGCTTTATTCGCGTTAATTTTTTTGCGCTGATGCGCGGTTCCGTCAGGAACAAGGGAATTCGTAACGATGCAAACCGCAATGCTGAAGCCGCGGATCGTGGAAGTCGAACAACTCGGGCCCTCACATGCTCGGGTTGTCATGGAACCATTCGAACGTGGGTATGGTCATACCTTGGGTAACGCGCTCCGGCGTGTTCTGCTGTCGTCCATGATCGGGTACGCCCCAACGGAAGTTCAGATCGTGGGCGTTGTCCACGAGTACTCGACCGTTGACGGTCTGCGTGAAGACGTCGTCGATCTTCTGCTCAATTTGAAGGGCATTACCTTCAAGCTCTTGAACCGCGATGAGGTTTACCTGACCCTGCGCAAAGAGGGCCCTGGTGAGGTGCGAGCGGCAGACATTGATTGTCCTCACGATGTGGAAGTGATCAATCCAGAGCATGTCATCGGACATCTGACAGCTGGTGGCAAGCTTGACATGCAGATCAAGGTCGAGCGTGGGCGTGGCTACATCCCGGGTACGGTGCGCAATCACGGCGAAGCCAAGACGATCGGGCGCATCGTTCTAGATGCCTCGTTCTCGCCGGTTCGTCGGATCAGTTACGCCGTGGAGAGCGCGCGCGTCGAGCAGCGTACCGACCTGGACAAGCTCGTTCTGGATGTAGAAACCAACGGGGTGGTGGCGCCCGAAGAGGCCGTTCGTTATGCAGCGCGGCTGCTCGTCGAACAGCTTTCGGTTTTTGCCGCTCTCGAAGGGGCGGAGCCCGCGATTGAGGCGGCCCGTACGCCACAAATCGATCCGGTGCTCATGCGTCCGGTCGATGATCTTGAATTGACGGTGCGTTCGGCCAACTGCCTCAAGGCGGAGAATATTTATTACATCGGTGATCTGATCCAGCGCACCGAAAACGAGTTGCTCAAGACCCCCAATCTGGGCCGTAAATCGCTCAACGAAATCAAGGAAGTGCTCGCCTCACGCGGGCTGACTCTTGGGATGAAGCTCGAAAACTGGCCACCGGCCGGTCTCGAGCGCCCCTGAGAGTTCGTCCGCGACTTGTAGACACGCTCCGACAGGACCACAATCATGCGCCATCGCAACGGACTCAGAAAACTCAATCGCACCAGCTCGCATCGCCAAGCGCTGTTGCGTAACCTCTGCAATGCGCTCCTGCGCCATGAGCAGATCAAGACCACTCTGCCCAAAGCCAAGGAGCTGCGCAGAGTCGTTGAGCCCATCATCACCCTGAGCAAGACCCCCTCTTTGTCCAATCGCCGCCTCGTGTTTTCGAGGCTGCGCGATCGCGAGATGGTGGTCAAGCTGTTCGATGATTTGGGCCCACGATTCGCAAGTCGACCTGGTGGCTACACGCGGATCATGAAGTTTGGTTTCCGCCTGGGCGATGCCGCGCCGATGGCCGTCATTGAGCTGACCGAGCGCAGCGAGACCGCAGAAACCGCGGCCGAATAAGGTTCCGCTGGGCCCACCAATGATGGGCCCACCTGCTGGGTCCATTCATAGGGCCCCTTCATAGGGCCCATCCAGACCCACTCTCGTCGGGCCCTCGCTTGCGCTGCGAGTGGGCGGTGGATGGTCATGCTCCAGGTATGAGCCTCTCCCTCTTGGGTATCTCCCTTTAGATCTCAGCGCAAGCCCTCTGTCGTTTGCGCGATCTTTCGCACGGCGTTCGTGCGTGGCTCCAGTAGCCTCTCGTTCCCTGTGGTGCGGCCCCGTCTGGGTGCTGCAACGCGACCCAGGTTTCCAAGGACGAGGACATGATTAACGCGAAGAGCTTTGCCGTACCCGTGCGTGAGAGTGATCGGCTGAGGGCGCTCTGGAGTTACGAGATTCTCGATACCGAGCCCGAGGGTGAGTACGACGCGCTTTGCCGTCTGGCGTCGCATACGTTCGGCGTCCCAACGTCGCTGATTTCGTTGGTCGATGAACAGCGCGTCTGGTTCAAGTCGCGGCGGGGATTTGCGCTCCCCGAAGTGTCCCGCGCGCAGGCTTTTTCCACGTATGCGGTGCTCGCGCCGCACGAAATCATGGTCGTGACTAACCTGCGTCATGACTCGCGGTTTGCCGGTCATCCAATGGTCGTTGGCAGCCCAAGGTTCCGCTTTTATGCGGCCGTGCCGGTGCTCGACGCCAGTGGACTGGCCATGGGTGCACTCGAAATCCTCGACGTCAAAGAGCGCTCGCTGACATCAACCCAGTACGATGCGCTGCACGATCTCGGGGGTTTTGTGATGACCGCGATGATGTCGCGTCGCCAAGCGCTCGACCTCACGCGCCTGCCCAATACGGACTACCTCACGGGGATCGGTAACCGGGCCGGATTCGACAAGGCGGTCGCCATCGAAATTGAGAACGCGCGCCGCAGTGGGACGACGTTTGCAGTCTTATGCATGGATCTGGATGGTTTTAAGGCCGTCAACGATCGGTTTGGCCATCCCGCGGGTGATGAGGTCCTGCGTGAGGTGTCCCGACGTCTCAGAGATCTGGTGCGTAAAGGTGACACCTTGGGCCGGCTCGGGGGCGATGAGTTCGGCATTGTGCTGCGCAACGGTGACGAAAGTTCCGCGCAGGCCCTTCTCGAGCGCATTGCTGAGGGGGTCTTGGAGCCAATCGTATTGCGTTGTGGGGCCCACGTGATGGTCGGTATCTCGGGCGGATGCGCCGAATTTGACCAGACCCAGGATTCCGCGGAGCTGATGTTAAGCCTGGCCGACCAGGCCTTGTATCGCGAAAAGAGAAAGGCGGTTGCCCTGCGACTCGTCTCCTGAGCCAGTGTGAGTTCGCGCTTGCGTCACACAAAAACCTTTCCTTGAGGGGATTAAATTGGCTGATTTTTGCGACCTACCGGTGGCGTGGAACCGGATTCTGCAGGGCTTACCCGTCGGACTCGTTCAGATGTCATGCGATGGCGAAATCCTCGCCATGAATACCCCCGCAGAGGCAATTCTGGTGGCTTTAAACGGGGAGCAGCCGACCAACTTTTTTCGCTGCCTCGCGGCCGACGCGCCGACACTGCCGCGTCAGGCCGAGGATCTGCATTTGAATCAGACGTTGAATCAGTCACCCGATCCGGCTCAAGTGATCTTTAGCTTGCCCTTGCGCGATGAGCAACTTGAGGTTCGCCTGATGCGGTTTGCGACGGGGGGTTATCTCGCGGCACTGAGCCAGGGACAGGGGGTAGGCAGCCTGGGCGGTCTAGGAGGTATGGGTGCTGCGGGGGGTCATCAGGTCGCGCCAAGACGGGCGAGCGAGGCCCAATGCGACCCGTTGACGAAGATGCAAAATCGGGGCGGGATTCGTCAGGCGGTGCAGAACGCCCTTGATCGATCCGCGACCGAGCCGGATCACCGGTTTACGGTCTTCTTTCTCAACTGTGATCGCTTTATGCAGATCAACAACGCGTTGGGGTACGGTGCGGGCGATACGTTATTGCGCTTGGTCGCGGAGCGCCTGCGTGGGACCTTGCGGGCGAGCGGTTCAGCCCCGGAGGCCAATCGGCCCACCGCTGAACTGGCGCGGATCGGCGCCGATGAATTTGTTGTCCTGCTGGACCAGCTCGGCCCCGGTGATGACCCTCAAATCGTCGCGCAGCGGGTGCTCGATGTGCTCGCCAAACCGTATCGGATTGGTGAGCATCAGGTGCGCTGTGCGGTCAGCATGGGCATGGTGATGATTTCACAGCAGGGGTCGCAGGAGGGGTCGCAAAACTCGACATCGATTTCGGTGCTGCAGACTGCCGATACGATCTTGCGCGACGCCAGCATTGCAATGAGTGCGGCCAAGCGGGCGGGTGGTGGCCGTTATGCGATTTTTGATCCGCGCATGGGCGAAGCCGCCGCATGGCGGGGGACGATGGAAGCGGACCTGCGTCGGGGACTCGCCAACGATGAGCTTCACGTGGTCTATCAGCCTCTCGTCGTGGTGCGTGGCGCCGCGGTTCGGGTGCTTCATGGGGTTGAAGCCCTCGTGCGCTGGACCCATCCCGCCCGGGGGCCGATTCCGCCGCTAGAATTCATCGGGGTCGCTGAAGAAGGTGGCTTGATTGATGAGCTGAGCGATTTTGTGCTCAATACCGCTTGCAGTCAGTTTGTTCGTTGGCGCCACGAGCTCGGCGCGGCGGCGCCGGGTTTATTGGCCGTTAATCTTTCGCGCGCACAGCTGCTGCGTCCCGGTTGGATCGAGGTGGTTCGAGCCGCGCTCAAGGAACATCAGATGGCGCCAGAGGACTTGCAGCTCGAAGTCACGGAGAGCCTGGCAGCACAGCATGAGGGGGTCAGCAGCATGCTGCAGGAACTGAAGTCGCTGGGCCTGTCCCTCGCGCTGGATGATTTTGGCACCGGATATTCATCGCTTTCGAGCTTGCACGCCTTGCCGATCGATACCGTCAAAATCGACCGGTCTTTTGTCAGTCAGTCCGATAGTAGTAGCCACCATCGGGCGCTGATCGAAGCGACGGTCCGCGTGGCCAATAGTCTGGGCATGACGACCGTGGCCGAAGGGGTGGAGACGCAGGCGCAGGCCGAGGTGATCACGTCCTTAGGTTGTGACAGCGCCCAGGGTTATTGGTTTAGTAAGCCCCTGCGGGCCGAGGACCTGGCCCTTTGGGCCAATGAATTTCGGGGCGAGCCGGTGGTGAGTGTGGTGACCAAGGTG
>Ga0114980_10001256_pt1 | contig 18154 bp, 15 predicted proteins | sample S_140806_EF_Meta_FD_87018 | JGI IMG/M metagenome (GOLD analysis project Ga0114980, IMG submission 87018) | Freshwater microbial communities from Lake Simoncouche, Canada to study carbon cycling - S_140806_EF_MetaG | ecosystem: Environmental > Aquatic > Freshwater > Lake | place: Lake...
CTTCGCCAATATTTGGAATGCCAATTCTTAATGCCGATCAAGCAGAACAAGTTGTCTTCATGAAGCGTTCCATGAGACCAGGCTTTGCTGGAGTAGAAAATGAATTACTTTTCAACGACAAAACAACTTTGTTATTTGGTGATGCTAAAGATTCTTTGTCCAAGGTAGTTGCTGCTGTTAAGTCGATGTAGATGAAAGATCTCTACATAATTAGAAGTTAGAAAATATGGCTGATGACAAGTTAGTTGCCGTTAAAGTTGCTGATATTGGAAATCAGTTACCAAATCATGTCTCCCCTAGCCAATTATCAAGCTTTGATAGATGCTCACTTGCCTATTGGTTTTCCTCTGTTGCAGGTTGGCGAGAGCCTGCTGGTTTACCCCAAATCATTGGCACATTAGTTCACGATGTTTTAGAAAACTTTCTCAAGATAAAAGCTGAGAATAGAACCAAAGAAGCAGCTTGGAACATGCTTCGTGACACTGGTGAAGTTGTAATAAACAACAACAAGTCTTGGTTAACCGAAGAAGATTTAGTAACACTTAAAGATAAGAGTGCTGAGTCCCTCAAAGGTTATTTCGATCTTGAAGACCCAACCCAATTAGAAATTGATTTAGAAGACCTGGAAAGACCAGTAACTGCCATTTTTGAATCAGTAAAACTCTATGGACGCCTTGATCGAATGACTAGAGATGGCGTTGTCAGAATTACTGATTACAAAACATCAAAAAGACCAGCACCTCAATACTTAACTGATTCCCTTCGCCAAGTAATGCTTTATGCAGCTGGCTTAAAAGAAAATGGTTTAGAGGTTGGTGAAGTAGAACTAATTTATTTACCAGGTAGAGATCGTGTTAGAAGACCGACTTACAAATCAGCACTTGATAGAGCTGTTCAACATTTGGTTACCACCAGAAGAAAAATGGATTCTTCTTTAACGAAACAAACCTGGATGGCAAATCCGGGAAGTCCTTGTAAGTCTTGCGCCTTTGTTAAAGCTTGTCCTGCCAAAACTGCAAAAGCTCCAATTCCTGGAACACAAGAATCAGAAGACTTACTTCAGACTCTAAATCTTGAAAAAAGAGTTAGATCTAAATCAAGTAATGCAAATTCCGGAATGGAAATGCTGCCCTTTGGTGAAGAAGCACAATGACAACTCAAATTCCACAAGAATGGAATCCAGGATTTCCAGTTACTAACGCAGGTTTCTTAAGAATTTCTGCCTCACAAGTTGGTGCTGAAGAAAACAGAGCCTGTCATGATTTTATTTCACTTAAATCCCGTCCAGCAGCAAAAATTGGTGAAGGCTATATGCAACTTCGCTATCCCCCATTTGAATCATTTCCACTTGGAATTGTGCGCGATGCATTACTTGCCACAATTAACAACGACAAAGTAATTCATGAATTTGAAGACATGGACGAAATTGCAGAAAATGCAATCACTGAAGCAATTAGTAAAACTCGCGGCAAGGTTGAGAAGTCTCACAAACTATGGGCCATAGATGCCCTAATTGGTTACCTAACTGCATGGGAAAAAGCAAGAAAGGAAGATTTAGCGCACAACATAGATTTCACAGACTTAGAAGTTATTCAAGCATTTGATGAAACAGAAAATTCTCATACTGAATGGTTTGCTTGGGGAATCTATTTAACTTCTAATGATGGAAAAATTAGAGAATTTAGAGCCTTAAAGTTTTCTAAAGCAGGATTAACTCCATTAAATCCTGTAAGAGCTGGTGTGATTGCACGAATTCTTGCTGATGGAGTTCCGCACAGTGAACCAAGTTGGAGCTCTCCCCGAGATCCAATTTATAAAGTATTAAAACCTGCTGAGCATGTAAGAATCAGAGAAATTGGCTGTCTTGATTCAAGTCAAGCAATTGTCTTAGAAGCAAGTGTTATTGAAGCTAGAAAAATGTTTGAAGAAAAAGCTCTACCAATTGTTATTGAAAGAGTTCAAGGTGGAACACAAAAACCTGGACCAAGTTGTCGAGGATGTCGCGCTAACACAATGTGTGCAACATTGCCTAATCGTCCAGGACTATTAGGAATTACAGCATTTGCTCCTTGGCCCAAGGCATATTCACCATCCAAATTTCACACTTACAGAAGATGTCCTCGTCAATATTTCTTACAAGATGAACTTGGTTTAAGAACTAAACCAGAAAGTCAAAACTCAGCTCAACAAAGAGGTTTACTAGTTCACGCCTGGCTGGAACAAGCACACAAGAGATCTCTTGAATGTTCTAAAGAAGATTTACCGACTAATTCAAGTCTTGGAGTTATTGCTACTGAACTTGGTTGGAATCAAGATGAAGCAAATGTTGCCTTGCCATTTCTGTCCCAACACCAATTGACTTGCCCAATAAATAAATCATCCAAAGTAGCAACCGAAATATCTGTTGAAGCACTAGATACTGATGCTGACATTTCAATAAGCACTAGACCAGATCTTATTTATAAGAATGGTGATGATTTGGTGTGGCGAGAAATGAAAACAGTTTCCAATATTAAAGATTTAGAAAATGATATTTACTTCAATATCTACCCTCAATTACCTTTGGCTATCAGACTCATGGTCGAAAATGCCATCCCAAAAAATGTCATGGAAAAACTTGGTGAATACAAAAACAAACGAGTTGAATTAGAACTAATTTCTCCTGACGAGTGTAAAACCATTTCTTGGGACTGTGATGATGAAAAAGTAAAACTCTCAGCTTGGTCACAATTAGCCGAACAAGTTGATAATTGGGCCAGTGACACACTCTTTGCTCCATCAGCTAATCCGCCTTGTAATTGGTGCAAAGTAAGTAAATGGTGTGAATTCGCAAATGCAGAACTAGTCAAAGCCGATATTGGTGGACTACAAGTTGATTTGAAGACCGGGGAAATAATTGAAAACGCATCAATTCCCTTGATTAGTAATGATGATCGTGTTGCAAAGGCATTAGGACTAGCGGCTTCCTTGGCTGAAGTTAGTGAAAATGATGAAGATATTCCTTTCTAAACCAACCCCAAAGGTAAAAAATACCTTGTTTAGTGATTGGATTTAATTATGACAAGTCAAGTTATGCAAGTTCCAGATTCAGTTGCAAATCCAAATAGTGATGCAACCGCCAAACTACTTTCTAAAGTTCCAACCGGTCTATTAATTGGAGATAAATTTGTTGATGGTTCAAATGAACCATTTAATGTTACAGATCCTGCCAACGGTGAAGTGCTTACAAAAGTTGCTAATGCTGGAGTTGCTGATTTACAAAAAGCTTTAGACATTGCAGTTGTGGCTCAAGAAAAGTGGGCTAAAACTGCTCCCAGAGTTCGTGGTGAAGTGTTAAGAAAAACTTATGAATTAATGATCGCCCAAGCTGATGACTTAGCAATGTTGATGTCACTAGAAAACGGAAAGACTTTGGTTGATGCCAAAGCCGAAGTTACCTACGCTGCTGAATTTTTTAGATGGTTCTCGGAAGAAGCAGTAAGAATTGATGGATCAATTAGAAACGCACCAAGTGGTGCTAACCGAATATTGACTTATAAACAACCAATAGGAATTGCGTTCTTAATTACTCCATGGAATTTTCCAGCAGCTATGTACACCAGAAAAGTTGGTGCAGCACTTGCTGCAGGTTGTGCAGCCATATTGAAACCAGCATCAGAAACTCCGCTAACTGCATTGGCAATCAGCAAGATCATGTTAGAAGCAGGCGCGCTTCCTGGAACCGTTTCAGTTTTGCAAACAAATCAACCAGGTCCTTTAACTGATGCAGCCCTAGCAGATGAAAGAGTTGGCAAATTATCTTTCACAGGTTCCACTGGAATTGGCAAAATGTTATTGAAAAAAGCAGCCGAAAGAGTTTTGAATTGTTCCATGGAACTAGGCGGCAATGCTCCGTTCATTGTGCTTGATGATGCAGATATTAATGCAGCAATTGACGGTGCCATGATTGCCAAAATGCGTAATGGTGGTCAAGCTTGCACTGCGGCAAATAGATTCTTTGTGCAAGAAAAAGTACATGATGAATTTGTAACCAAATTGGCCCAACGTATGGGTGCTTTAAAAGTGGGCCATGGAACTTCTACTGATACAAGTCTTGCTCCACTAGTAAACAGAAAAGCTGTTGGTTCAGTTGGAGAATTAGTAACTGATGCCATTAGTAAAGGTGCTACCCAACTAGTTGGCGGAACACCTTCTCCTGGTCCAGGATGTTATTTTCCAGCCACAGTTTTGGGAAATGTTTCAGCTGATGCAAAGATAATTTCTGAAGAAGTTTTTGGACCAGTTGCTGCCGTAGTAAAAGTAAAAGATGAAGCAGAAGCCTTAAAGATTTCAAACAAATCAGAATATGGTTTAGCCGGTTACATTTACACCAAAGACCTTGCTCGAGGTTTAAAGGTAAGTGAAGCCCTACAAGTTGGAATGATTGGTCTTAATCGTGGTTTAGTTTCAGATCCTTCAGCACCATTTGGTGGTGTTAAACAATCTGGATTAGGCCGTGAAGGCGGTTATGAAGGAATTGATGAATATCTAGAGATTAAGTACGTAGCCACAAACGACTTTTAAGGTCTTACTACCGGCACTTCTGGTGTTGAAACATCATAAGTAGATCCAGCCATTCTTCGTAACACTTTCAACACAGCACTTTTTTCTTGAGCCTTCTCAACATTTCCCCACAAAACTTTTCGTCCATTTGTCATCATTAGCCACATTGAATTTGGATTATCAGCATTAGTAGAAACGATTTCTGTTTTCAACCAATCTGGAAAACTTTGCCAAACTAAAACACTAGAAGCTCTTGATTGATCATCTGGTCCACTTACTAAAGGTAAATTAGCGTCTGCTGGTGCAGGAAGATATGGAAAACCTGTTACATCAACCAAGAACCTTCCTTCTGGAATATCGGTTATGGCAAGAGGAGTTCTTTCATTAATTTCAATTACTAATGTTGAAGGCCAGCCTCTTCTAACTTCAGCCCGACCAATTTGAGAAATTGTTTTCAATCTTTCAACCACAGTTGTGGTCGGAACTCTGAGAAGTTGAGTATTCAAAGAAACTTGAGCAGTATCTGAAATCAATTGCACTGGAACCTCATTAGCTCCCCTGATTTCAATCTTTTTAACAATAAGAAGATTTGAATACCACCCGATGTAAAGAAGTGTGGAGAATATCGCTGAAATTACAACTACTACGAAAATAATTCTTCGACGTATGTGACTTTTTATCACGATTTCTGACGAGCTTCTAAAAGAGTTAAAACTTCAGGTGCCAACAATCCAATATCTCCTGCACCCAAAGTCATGATGATGTCATTTGGTTTGGCTCTATTTACAAGTTGTTGAGCTACTTTTGACCATGAAGGTTCGAACACAACTTGATCTTGAGGCAGTGGCACAAGAGAGGCCATAGTTTGTCCACTTGCTCCAGGGATTGCTTCTTCTCCTGGTGCAAAAACTTCTAAGACCACAACTTGATCAGCTAAGCCAAGTGCTTCGCCAAATTCTTTATTAAATAAAGCGGTGCGGTAATAATGATGTGCTTGAAAAGCAACCACAATCTTTCCGCTCTCAACTACATCTCGCGCAGCTTTAAGTGTGGCTGCAATCTCGGTTGGATGATGTGCGTAATCGTCATAAACGCGTATGCCATCGGCACTGCCCCTAAATTCAAATCTTCTTCTAGTGCCTGTGAATTTAGAGATTCCATTTTTTAGATTATTAAAATCTTTACCTAAACCAAGACCAACACAAAGTGCAGCAGCTGCATTTAAAGCGTTATGTAACCCTAGGACTTTAAGTTCAATTCTTCCCAGGTTTTTACCCTCAAAGTTAACATCAAAAGAAGGACCTGGAAGTCCTAGTTGCAGATTGGTAATTTTCAAATCACTATCAGAGTTAGTGCCATAAGAAATGACTTTTACGCCTTTTCCTTTAGCCTGCAGGATTAGCTTTTTGCCACCTTCGTCATCGGCGCAAATAACTGCAAAACCATTTCTTTCTTTTGTTAGTTCACAAAAATCAACAAAAGCAGCCTCGATTTTGTCAAAAGTTTTCCAATGATCTAAATGGTCTGGTTCCACATTTGTGACTACTGCAACTTTTGGTGATAAAAATAGAAATGAGCCATCAGATTCATCTGCTTCAACTACAAAATTTTTACCTTCTCCTAAGTGTGCGTTTGAACCAGTTTCAGAAAGTTCACTTCCAATAGCAAAAGAAGGATCTTCACCACAGGCTTGTAAAGCCACTGTTACCATCGAGGTTGTGGTGGTTTTTCCATGAGTTCCAGAAACAGCAATGGTTTCAAATTGTCTTGTGAGAACTCCCAATGCATCTGCTCTTCTTAAGACCTTTAAATTTTTATCTCGAGCCGCTTTTAATTCAGGATTATTCTCTTTGATTGCAGTTGAATGAATTACCGTTTGGCAATCTTTTAAGTTTTCTGGAGAGTGGCCTACAAAAACGTTTACGCCAATTTTGCGTAAAGCTTCAAGCCTTCTTGATTCTTTTGCATCAGTTCCGCTAACTTCGACTCCTTGAGCTGAAAGCAATCTGGCAATACCAGACATGCCTGCGCCACCCAAACCAAGAATGTGAACTTTTCCTAAATCGGAAATCTCTTTATTTATTGTCATTTGCTAAGGCTAACGCGCTTTGCGCAACTTTCTTGTCAGCATCGCGCAAACCATGACGGCTGGCAGCCTGTGACATTTCATTTAACTTCGCTGGATTTGCAAGAAGTTCTTTGATTTGGCGAACTAGTACCGCAGGTGAAATTTCAGCATCTGAAATTACGACTCCTCCCCCATCTTTAACTAGTTCAGCGACGTTTTGACTTTGTTCACCATTACCGCTGGCAAAGGGAACATAAATTGCAGGCATTGCCAAAACTGTTTGTTCTGCAATTGTCATGGCTCCTGCTCTTGAAATAACCAAATCTGCAGCTGCGTATGCCAATTCCATCTTTTCGATATAGGAAACAGGGTGATAGAAATCAAACTTCTTGGTACTTTCATCAACTGTATTTTTACTACCAAGTGCGTGGAGTATTTGAATATTCAAACTTTGCAATTCCTGAAGTGATGCAGCAATTGTCTTATTTATGGAGGTTGCTCCTTGTGATCCACCAAAAACTAACAAAGTTGGTTTGTTTGGTTCTAAGCCAAAGCTAACTCGAGCATTATTTCTAGATAATTCTTTGTTTAAGTTTGAAATTTCAGTTCTTAATGGCATCCCAATTGTCTTTGCTCCTTTAATGGAGTTAGGAAACATTTGAAAGATTTCTTGAGCAAATTTACTACCCACTCTGTTAGCTAAGCCTGCTTTTTTATTACCTTCATGAATTATTACGGGAATATTTAGTTTCTTGGCTGCAAGATACATCGGAAGTGAAACATATGCTCCGAAACCAACAACACAATCAACTTTTCTATCAACTAATAATTGTTGGGCAATTCTCTTTGCAGCCAATAATCTAAATGGCAAAGATAAAGTTGCAAGACTTAATCTTCTAGGCAAAGGAGTTGCAGGAATTAAAGCCAGTTCTATTCCTCTTTGGGGAACTAGGTTTCTTTCTAAGCCTTTAGAGGTACCTACGATGAATACTTCTGCTTTGTTGTCTAATTCTTTAATTGCTTTGGCACAGGCAATTGCAGGTTCAATATGACCAGCTGTTCCACCAGCTGCTAATGCAATGACACTCATTTAACAGCTCTTAATGATTTCTTCTTTTTCAATTCAGCTTTCACGTTTGGTTCTGCCCGCAATACGGCCATTAGTACTCCAATTGCACTCATTGTGAATACTAGTGAAGATCCTCCATACGAAACTAGAGGTAAAGGAACTCCTGTTACAGGAAGTAATCCCAGTACTGCACCTACGTTGATTATTGATTGCACCACAATCCATGCCATGACAGATGTTGCAATCAATTTAGTAAAAAGATCATTTGTTTTTCTAGCTAAGGTCAAAGCAACATAAGCAATTGTTCCAATTAGAACCAGAACAATTAAAGTACCAATTAAACCTAATTCTTCTCCCACTACAGCGAAAATAAAATCTGTGTGAGCAGCAGGTAACCAACCCCATTTTTCTTTACTGGCGCCTAATCCAATTCCGGTCCAACCACCAGAAGCCAGTGCATATTTACCATGAGTTACTTGCCAACCTGCATCTTGATTTTCAGCTGTTGGGTTAATCCAAGATAAAAATCTTTGAACTCGATAACCTTCTTGAATTGAAAGCACCAAAATTCCTAACAAGCCTGCCATTGCAGACCAAGTGAACAACTTGACTGGTGCACCAATTGCAAAAAATAATGCCAATAACACTGGACCAAGAATCAAGGCAGTTCCTAAGTCCCCTTCAAGAATTACCAAAACAGCAATGATTGCGCCAACTGGAAATACTGGGATAAGTAAGTTTTGCCAAGTTGTTACTTTTGATCTAATTTGCTTACTCAAAACAACTGATCCCCACACAATCAATGTTAGTTTTGCAATTTCACTGGGTTGCAATCTAAAAGGTCCCCATAAACTTATCCAGTTTCTTTGACCAGCAACTGAAATTCCAATGCTTGGGATAAGCACCAAAATCAATAAAACAATTGAAGACCATAAAGCTATCTTTGCCCATTTAAAAAAGAAAACTTTTGGTAAGCGTGAAATTGCCATCATGAAAACTATGCCAATACCGGCAAACATTAATTGGCGAAGAAATATTATGTATTGATTATTGAATTGTTTGTATGAAACTGTTGTTGAGGCAGACAAAATCATTACTATTCCGATAAATAATAAACCAAAAGTTGCGATCAATAGCGCATAATAAAGTCTGGCTGAAATTGCTTCCTCAGGTTTTAAATTATTGGCCTTTACTTGATTTTGAGTAACCATTACTTTTTCCCTTGAGTTTTGATTACTGCTTCGGCAAAAGCATTGCCGCGTGCTTTGTAGTCCTTAAACATGTCCCATGAGGCACAACCTGGTGCTAATAAGACAGTATCTCCGGGTTTTGCGAATCCACTTGCTGCAAGCACAACTTCGGTCATTGCTAGCTCATCTGTTGTTTCAATAACTTTAAAGGGAATATTAGGTGCCATCGTCTTTAAAGTATTGGCAATCAATTCTTTATCTGCCCCTAGTAAAACAGCGGCTCTTATGTTCTTATTATTTTTCTTAATAAGTTCAGCAAAATCTTGTCCTTTAGCTTGCCCACCGGCAATCCACACCACGTTGTCGTAAGCCATCAAAGACATTTGTGCTGCATGACAATTGGTTGCTTTGGAATCATCAATGTAGGTAACTCCATTAAATTCACCAACTGTGGAAATTCGATGAGGTGCTGGAACAAAACTTCTTAAACCATCTCTAACATGAATTGCTTCAACACCGTAAGAACGAGCCAATGCAGCTGCAGCTAAAGCGTTAGCAACGTTGTGCGGAGCATTTGGTTGTATATCGTCAACTGAACAAAGTTCTTGAGCATGTGTTTGACGCTCTTCTACGAAAGCTCTATCTACTAGAAAATCCTCAACTACCCCAAGCATTGATAAACCTGGGATTCCTAAAGTAAATCCAACCGCTCGAGCGCCTTCAACTACATCTGCGTCTTGAACCATTTTCTCCGTTGTTAAATCTTGTGCGTTGTAAATGGCCGCTTTTTGCACATGGGTATAAACCTTGGCTTTAGTTTTGGAATAATTCTCATATCCCCCAAAAAAATCAAGATGATCTTGAGCAAGATTTAAAACCACTGCAGAATGCGGAGACATTGATTTAACAAAGGGTAACTGTGGAGCACCCACTTCAATTGCAAATACATCGGCTGGAATTGGATCCATCACAGCACTAACTAATGAATCTCCAATGTTTCCTACCGCTGGAGCTCTTAAACCTGCAGCAGTCAATATTGATGAGAGCATCATTGAAGTTGTGGTTTTGCCATTAGTTCCTGTGACACATAACCAGGGTGCAGGAAAATCAAGTGTTCTTAATCTCCAAGCTAGTTCAAATTCTCCCCAAATTTCAATATTCTTTTTTTGTGCTTCGTTAATAATTGCAGCACTAGGACGCACTCCTGGAGAAACGACAAGAAGATTTGTATTAGCTGGAATTTCGCCTTTGTAATCTAAATAAATTTGGGCACCTAATATTTCAAGAACTGTGCCATGTTCTTTTTGCATTTCGCCATTACCGTTATCAATTACGGTTACTGTGGCTCCAACTTCAATAAGTGCATCAGCGGCAGCAAAACCTGCAACACCTAAACCAACAACACAAGCATTGATTTTGGTCCAGTCACTTTGTCTGTTGTGTCTTGACCAATCGATCATGCCCTTACCCAACTTGCGTAAAACAAAGCCAATCCTCCGGCAACAAGTGCTCCATGAATTACCCAAAAACGAACCACAATTTGAATTTCAGGCCAACCCATCATTTCAAAATGATGATGAAGTGGTGCCATTTTGAAAACTCTTTTGCCAGTTAATTTATAAGAACTAACTTGTAAAATAACTGAAACAGTTACTAGTACAAATAATCCGGCTAAGAACGCCATAAGCAATTGGGTTCTAGTCATCACTGCTAATCCAGCAATTGCTCCACCAATAGCAAGAGAACCAGTATCCCCCATAAATATTTGAGCAGGTGAAGTGTTCCACCATAAGAAACCAATACATGCTCCAGCAACTGCTGCTGCAAATACTGCTAAATCAAGTGGATCGCGTACGTCATAACAAGTTGCGTTTTGTTCGAATGAACAATTCTGGTTAAACTCAAAAACTCCAATAAGAATGTATGCACCAAGTGTTAATACTGCTGCTCCAGCAGCTAAACCGTCTAAACCATCTGTCAAATTAACTGCATTAGTTGCAGCAGTTACCAGGAACCAAACTAGAAGTACAAATAACACAGTTGGCAATACAAAATTTGTATCTCTCACAAATGAAACAGCGGTAGAACCAGGAGTTCTTCCTAATTCATCTGGATAATTTAATGATGCGTATCCAAATGCAAAAGCCACAAATGCTTGACCAAGTAATTTTGTTCTTGCTCTTATTCCTCGGCTATTTTGTTTGTAAATCTTTAGGTAATCATCGGCAAAACCTACTAAAGCCAAACCAAACATCAATCCCAATGCCATAAGGGCTGAAAGAGTAGGTGGTCTCCATAAAATTAAATGCGCCATCGCGTAACCAACAACCGCACCACCAAGAATTGCTAATCCACCCATTGATGGGGTTCCAACTTTTGCTTGATGTTCTGGATAATTTATATTTCCGTCAGAAACTCTTATCGCTTGAGAACGTCCGCGTCTTTTTAAAAACTTAATTAATAGAGGTGTTGAAAAAAGAGAAAAAATCATAGAAAAAACACCAGCAATGATGATCAGCCTCACGGACCGACCTCCTGATTATTGGTGTTGGATAAATTCTCGCTGAAATCGCTCACTATTGCATTTGCGACTCGCTCCAGACCTATAGATCTAGATGCTTTTACCAAAACAACATCGTTTGGTTCCAAGATTTCTTTGGCTTTAGCTATACCGCTTTCAACATTTTCTACAAAATGCAATATCCCTTGATAGTCATTTTTGGATAGAAAATCATAAATAGGTTTAGCGCCATTGCCAATGATTATCGCCTTTTTGATTTCAAGTTTTTGAACCAATTCGGCAACTTCTTGGTGCTTAGAAATTGAAAGATTACCTAGTTCGCGCATCTCTCCTAAAATCGCGCAGGTATTTTTTCCTGTGCCAATTTGTTTAAGAGTTCGAATTGCTGATTTCATAGATTCAGGATTTGCATTATAAGCATCATTTATAACAGTCACATTTTTCTTGTTAACGTCAATTTGCATACGCCATTTACTTTGTGCCACTGATTCTGACAAAGTTATAGCGACTAATTCAATATCAATACCTTTTTTCAAAAACGCAGCAGCAGCAGCAAGTGAGTTAGACACCTGATGAGAGCCAATAAGCTTTAAATTAACTTGACTAGTTTTTCCTTGGTATTCCAAGTCGTATTGTGCTTGTGCCTTTTCATTGAGAATCACATTTTTAGCACAAACATCTGCCCCATTTAATCCAAAACTAACAATTTGTGCTTGTGTTTTTTGATTTGGAAAAGTCGTATCTTCATGATTAAGAATGGCAACATCAGTTGAAGCTAAACACTGAATAATTTCACTTTTTGCTTCTAAGATTTTTTCCACTGACGAAAAGATCTCTGCATGAGCTGTTCCGATATTTAGGAGTATTGAAGTATCAGGTTTTGCAATTTCGCATAAATGCTTAATATTGCCTACTCTTCTTGCACCCATTTCTAAGATTAAGACTTTGGTGTTCTCGTCACATTCAAGAACTGTTTGAGGTAAACCGATTTCGTTATTGAAACTTCCCTTGGGAGCAACAGTTGGACCAATTAACTTTCCTAAATCTGCTAACAAATCTTTAGTTGTGGTTTTACCTGAAGATCCTGTGACAGCTACTTTCCATATGTTAGGTAATTTAATCAACAAATAGCTTGCCAGTTTTCCTAATGCGATTACTGTGGGCTGATCAACATCTTGAGATGTTAAATTTCCGTTTGAAACTATTAAACTTGGAACTCCTGGAATTTCCTTTGCTGCAATAACTGCCACAGCGCCTTGCTTGATAGCTGCATCACAAAAATTATGACCATCCACATTCTCGCCATTAATTGCAACAAACAAATCTCCTTGAGCTACTTTTCGTGAATCAATTACAACTTTGCCTGTTACTTTGGTGTTTGAATCTAAGTTCTTTATTTCTGCTGAAATCGCCTTAGCGATTTCTTCCATAGTCATTGGAATCATGTTTGATTACCAAACTTTTCTTTTAAAGCATTATGTAAATGTTTGGCATCATCAAAATCAATAATTTGCCCAGCAATTTCTTGGGTTGTTTCATGGCCTTTACCTAAAATCGCAATCGTGTCATCAGGTGTTGCAAGTTTTACTGCTTCCTTGATTGCTTCTTCTCTACTTCCAATTTCTAAAGAAATTGATTTATTCTTTATTCCGCTTAAAACAGCTTTTCTAATTTCAGCTGGACTTTCGTTTCTGGGATTGTCATCAGTAATAATCAATTTATCGGCAAACTTTTCACCAGCAGAACCCATAAATGGTCTTTTTTCAGAATCTCTATTGCCACCAGCACCTAGAACCACTATTAATTTGCCATGAGTTTGTTTCTTCAAAGCACTCAAAACATTTTCAATTGCTTCTGGTGTGTGGGCATAATCAACAATTCCAAGGGCCGCTCCAGGCATTACTACTGGTTGCATTCTTCCCGGAATTTGTGTGTCTTTAATTCCAGCAATAAATTCTTTTAAATCAATTCCGATTTGATCCGCCATGGCTATTACTAATGCTGCGTTATAAGCATTGAATACCCCAGCAAAACTCAACGTGACCTTGTAAGGCTTTTTCCTAGGATCAATTAACTCAAAATAAACATGTCCAAGAGCTGCGGTGATGTCGCTGACTCGCCAGTCGTTGTGGACATCACCGCCCAGAGTTACAAAAGGAATTTGGACCTCATTAATTAGTTTTTTACCCCAACTATCTAAGTCTGTAATAACTGATTTGGAACTAAATTCTTTTGTGAATAATTTCGCTTTAGATTCAAAGTAACTTTCCATATTCTTATGGAAATCAAGATGATCTTGACTCAAATTTGTAAAACCAGTACAAGCAAACTTTGTGCCATTGACTCGTTCTAAATCAAGAGCATGTGATGAAACTTCCATGGAGACTGCTTTAGAACCTTTTTCTAAAGCTAAAGCAAGCAATGCTTGTAATTCTGGGGCCTCTGGAGTAGTTCTAGCACTTGGCAAATTAACTCCAGCAATAGAAATTCCAGCAGTTCCTAGAAGAGATGTTGGGATGCCACATTTTTCTAAACCAGCACGCATCAACCATGCAGAAGTTGTTTTACCGTTAGTTCCGGTTATTCCAAAAACTTTCAGCGAATCAGAAGGGTTTCCGAAAACAAAAGCAGAAATTTCCCCTAATTTATGACGAGGATTTTCAATACTTACTATTGCTAAATCTTTATCAGTTATTAACTTTTCACCTTGATAATCGGTTAAGACTGCTACTGCCCCATTAGCTTTGGCTTCTGCCACAAACTGTGCACCATGGTTTTTTTCACCGTTTAGGGCAACAAATAAATCACCTGGTTCAACACTTTTTGTATTATGAGTAATTCCAGTTATTTTTTGTTCTGGATTTGAAGTTTGCAAATTGAATTTTTGCGCAAGTTCACCTAACGTCACAGGTTTTACGCTGGGGCGGGCAAACTTCATATCAATCACCACTCCACTGGATAGCCAGTTGGCTTTCCGTTAGAAGGAGGAATATTTAGTTGTTGTAATGAATATTGTGCAACTTCCTTAAATACAGGACCTGCAAGCAATCCTCCCCAACGACCATTTCGTGGGTGATGAATTGCTACTGCCACCACAATTTCGGGATCTTCAGCTGGAGCCATGCCAATAAATGATGCGATCACTTCTTTGGAATAACACTTACATGCCGGATCTACTACTTGAGCAGTTCCAGTTTTACCAGCAACTCGATAACCAGGAATTTCAGCTAATGGTGCAGTACCTTCATCTGAAACTACTGTTTCCATCATTTCTCTTAAAGTTTTTGCTGCAGCAACTGAAATTACTTCTGTTCTTTCAGGTTCTGCTGCTGCTTGGTATTGCCCATTTGGCATTACATAACCTTCAATTAAAGAAGGATTAATTCTCACCCCATCATTTGCAATCGTTGCATACATGCTGGCAATTTGAACTGCTGTAACCATGTATCCCTGACCAAAAGCAAAGGTAGGAAAACTGGTGCCAGACCATTTATCTAATTTAGGTAAACGACCTTTAGATTCACCAGGAAATTGCATACCTGTTGCTTGTCCTACTCCAAATTTTCTTAGATAACTATCAAATTTTTCTGCACCCATTAATTCTGAAGCTTGTATTGTTCCGATATTACTTGATTTGGCAAGCACTCCAGTCATAGTTAATTTCAAAGTTGGATGAGGATCATGATCGTGAAAAGTTTTACCATTACGTTTCAATACCGGAGGAATTGTAAATGGTGTAGTTGGATTTGCTACACCTTCATTTAATAAACCTGCCATCGTCATTACTTTTGCAGTAGAACCTGGTTCATAAGCATCTACTAAAGCGTGATTAACAGTTACGCCTTCTGCTGCTTCACTTGGTTTGTTGGCATCAAAAGTTGGATAAGTAGCAAGAGCTAATATTTTTCCAGTCTTAGGTGAAATTGCTACTAATGTTCCACTATCTGCTTGGGCATATTCAACTCTGGCAGCAAGAGCTTGTTCTGCGACAAATTGCAAATCTCTATCAATTGTTAATCTAATTCCCATTCCCGGAACTGGTTTCTTTTCTGACGCGATTCCAGATGGAAGTGGTCTTCCTCCAGCACTGATTTCAACAGTAACTTCACCTTGAGAGCCTGCTAGTTCTTTTTCAAATCCATATTCAAGTCCAGCTAAACCTTTATCTTCGCCACCAATAAAACCAATTGTGCTTGAAGCCAGTGTGTTTGATGGATAAATTCTCTTGGTTGTTTTTTCACTAAAAATTCCTGGTAGTTTCAATTCTTTAATCTTGGTCCATTGTTCTGGAGTAATTTTTTTCAATACGTAATTAAACTTGCGATCTCCTGATAATTCAGGAATAAGTGTTGCAACATCAGCACCTGTTATGCCAGCTATGGCATTTGCAGTTCCAACAGGATCAATAACCATGGTTTGATCAACAGTGATGTCTCGGGCATCAACTGTGATTGCTAGTGGTGCACCTTTTCTATCTGTAATTTCTCCACGTTGTGCAGGTAAAATTAGCGTTCTAGTTCTGTTCTCTGCAGCTGTTGCTGCAAGTTGAGGTGCATCAAGTGCTTGAAGTTGAAAAAGTCTTAATCCAAATATCGAAAGAACTATGAAACAAAAAGCTAAAGCACCACGCATTCTGCGTGGTCCAGTTTTTAGTTTGATTACTTCGTTTGGATTCATGGTGTGCTCACCGGCGTAACAACATTTGGATCTGGTTCATTCAAAATTGGATCAACACCTGCACCCATCAAACGGCCATCTCTTAAGTCAATAAAGGCAGAACCCGCACTGGGAATCATTCCTATTTCAATAGCTTTATTTTTCAAGACTTCTGGTGATTCCATGCGAGAAACGTTCTGAGCCAACATTTCATGTTCATCAGCCAAAGCGATTGATTGATTCTGCAATTCTTGAATTTGATATTGACCTTGAGACAACAAAGTGTTTACAAACAAACCACCCAACATTCCCAGCAGCACAATTCCAGAAATAATCAATCCAAACCCAACAGCAGCAATTTGCTTAGGTGTTACTTGTGGAGTGCTTAGCGAGATTGGTGCAACACTCATGCTGCCACCGCCACTCTTTGAGCGACTCTTAAACGAACTGAAGTTGAGCGAGGGTTTGTGGCGATTTCTTCATCACTAGCTTGTTCTGCTTTTCTGTTTACTAATTCAAAAGGTGCAATACTTTTGGAAAGCAGTATTGGTAAACCTGGCAATGCATCAATAATTGATGATTGTTCTTTGAAAGCGTTCTTAATAATTCGATCTTCTAATGAGTGATAAGACAGAACTAGAATTCGTCCTCCCACAACAAGAGCAGCCATGGCTTGAGGAATTGCTCTTTCTAGTATTTGTAACTCGTTATTAACTGCAATTCTTAGAGCTTGGAAAGTTCTTTTTGCTGGGTTTCCACCAGTTCTACGAGCCGGTGCAGGAATAACATCTTTAATTAATTCAACTAATTCAAAAGTAGAAGACCAAGGTTTGTCTGTTCTTCTTTTCACTAATTCTTGAGCAATGCGCTTGGCAAACTTTTCTTCACCATAGGTGCCTAAAATGTAAGTTAGATCTTTAACTTCATAAGTGTTTAAAATATCTGCTGCAGTTAGAGAATCTGTGGCGTTCATTCTCATATCAAGAGGTGCATCTTGCGCATAAGAAAATCCACGGCTTGCTTCATCTAACTGAATTGAAGAAACTCCCAAATCAAGCAAAACTCCGTTTACTTTTCTTCCAGCTAGAACAGTTTCAATTTGGTCATAAGTTTCGTTAACAAATTCAACACGACTAGCAAGTTCTCCCAGTCTTTGTTTTGCTCTTTCGATTGCAATTGGATCTCTGTCAATACCGATGATTTTTAAATTAGGAAATTCTTTTAATAATGATTCTGTGTGTCCTGCTAAACCAAGAGTGCCATCAATTAATAAGGGATTAGAAACATTAAGTGCAGGAGTAAACATTTCAAGAACGCGATCACGCATAACAGGTATGTGTTGTTCTTGCAACGACTTTTCAGCCATTTACTGTTTCCCCTTCCCCTAACATTTCGGCTTTGCGTTTCACCGAGGTCCCCCTCTGCAAAAATTGCTTCCGGCTTCGGGGAAGAAAGTCGGCGGACAATAATTTGCAGAGAGAGGCCTCAAGCGAAACGAAAAATAACTTCGTTTAACTTCTAGCTTCTAAAAGATTCCTGGCACCACCTCTTCGGCAGTTGCAGCAAACTTTGGTTCAGCAACAGCTAAATATGTTGACCAAGCTTTTGGATCCCAAATTTCAATAGTGGTATCAGCACCAACCACGATTACGTCGCGATCAAGGCCTGCATATTCTCTTAATGGAGTAGGTAAAGTTATGCGACCTTGTTTATCTATTTGGTCATCAAAGGCAGAAGAAAAGAAAACTCTTAAATAACTTCTAACGCGTGCATCATTTCTTGAAGCTTCACGTAAACGTTGAGCATAAATTTGAAATTCACTTGCTGGCCACATCACAACGGAAAGATCTTGACCTTTAGTTAAGACCACATCGTTAGAAAAACCTTCACGGAATTTTGCAGGAAGCACTAAACGACCTTTGTCGTCTAGACGTGGGGCATGAGTGCCCAGAAACATGAGGCCTCCCCTTTATCTAGATCCCCTAGCCCTCGATCAGCCTCTGGCCGAGTGGCTCAAACCCCTAAAAAAGGTGTTTCGTCCACCTTACTCCCTTTTCCTCCAAAATCAACCCCCAGCCCCCATCTTTCTCATATTTCCTCCCACCAGC
>Ga0114980_10001258_pt1 | contig 18152 bp, 12 predicted proteins | sample S_140806_EF_Meta_FD_87018 | JGI IMG/M metagenome (GOLD analysis project Ga0114980, IMG submission 87018) | Freshwater microbial communities from Lake Simoncouche, Canada to study carbon cycling - S_140806_EF_MetaG | ecosystem: Environmental > Aquatic > Freshwater > Lake | place: Lake...
CCTTTGTTTGCAGCAAAAACAAGGACGATGCCGGCCCGAACAACAACTGGATGGCGCCCGAAGAAATGAAGGCGACCATGAGCAAGCTGTATGACGGCTGCATGCGCGGCCGCACGATGTACGTGATTCCGTTCAGCATGGGCCCGCTGGGCTCGCATATCGCACACATCGGCGTTGAACTGACAGATTCGGCTTATGTCGTGACCAGCATGCGCATCATGACCCGAATCGGCCGCAAGGTGCTGGACATCCTCGGCGACAAGGGCGAGTTTGTGCCGTGCCTGCACTCGGTCGGCATGCCGCTGGAACCGGGACAGAAAGACATTCCGTGGCCGAGCAGCAAGGAACACAAGTTCATTACCCATTTCCCGGAAGAAAAGCTGATCTGGTCCTTCGGCAGCGGCTACGGCGGCAATGCATTGCTGGGCAAAAAATGTTTTGCGCTGCGTATTGCCTCGACCATGGCCAAAGAGCAGGGCTGGCTGGCCGAACACATGCTGATCCTCGGCATTCAGCCCCCGGGCGGCAAAAAACATTACATCGCGGCAGCATTCCCCAGTGCCTGCGGCAAGACCAATCTGGCCATGCTGGTCCCCCCGAAAGCACTTGAGGGCTGGAAAGTTACGACCATCGGCGAAGACATTGCCTGGATCAAGCCGGGACCTGACGGACGTCTGTACGCGATCAATCCCGAGTCCGGCGCTTTCGGCGTTGCACCGGGCACTTCCGTTGAAACCAATGCCAACTGTCTGGCCGCGCTGCATAAAAACACCATTTTCACCAATGTCGCGATGACCGATGACGGCGACGTGTGGTGGGAAGGGCTGACCAAGGAAGCGCCGAAGCATCTGATCGACTGGACCGGCAAATCCTGGACCCCGGACAGTGGTCGTCTGGCCGCACATCCGAATTCGCGTTTCACGGTCCATGCGTCGCAAATTCCGTGCATGGATGACGACTGGGAGAACCCGGCTGGCGTGCCGATCAGCGCATTCCTGTTCGGCGGACGCCGCACGACGACCGTGCCGCTGGTGACCGAAGCCAAGGACTGGTCGCACGGCGTATATCTTGCGGCAACGATGGCTTCAGAAACGACGGCAGCGATTGTCGGCAAGGTCGGCGTGGTGCGTCGCGATCCGTTTGCGATGCTCCCGTTCTGCGGTTATCACTTCGGTGATTACTTCAAGCACTGGCTCAGCGTTGGTTCCAAAGTGAAGGTGCCGCCAAAGATTTTTGCAGTGAACTGGTTCCGTCGCGATTCCAACGGCAAATTCATGTGGCCCGGTTTCGGCGACAACATGCGCGTGCTGAAATGGGTTGTGGAGCGCTGCGAGGGCAAGTCGGGCGCAACCGAAACCCCGATCGGCAACATGCCGCGCTACGAAGACATGGAGTGGAGTGGCATGAGCAGCTTCAGCCGTGAGGCGTTTGATGAGCTGACGCATGTTGATCACGACGCATGGCGCGCCGAGATCAAGGATCATGACGAGCTGTTCGGTAAACTCAAATCACGCCTGCCAGCGGAGATGACCGCGCAGCGGCAGGCCCTGGAGAAGGCGCTATAAGCCGCCCCTCCAGTCCGCTTGCAGCGACAACGGCGACGGCGCTTTTGCGCCGCCGCCGTTTTATTTTTCTACAGGAGCTAAGTACATGAAACCGAACTATGGTTTTGCCAAACGGCAGCGTGAACTGGCGAAGAAACAAAAGAAGGAAGAAAAGAAGCTGCGCAAGCAGGCGGAGGATGCGCCGCAGGATGCAGGCGCAGCCGAATTACCGGATTCAGAAAAACCTTTGGAGCCCGGTTCTTCACAAAGCGTTTGATCATGCAGCGGGCGCAATGTCCCGCTGCAGGCAGTTTTCTTACTCCTCCTTGAAGCCGATCACCTTGATCAGCTTTGCATACCGCGCCAGTTCCGCCTTGATGTGTTCGGCCAGTTGCTGCGGCGTGCTGCCTTCGGGTTCATAACCAACCCGTCCCATCCGCTCCTGCATGTCCTTCGACTGCATCGCCGTCACTACCGCCGCATTCAGTCGATCCACCACATTCTGCGGCGCGCCTTTCGGCGTGACCAGGCCATACCACGGTGTCATCTCGTAACCGGGCAAGCCGCTTTCGGCAATGGTCGGGATACGCGTGTCCAGCGGTGAACGTTTGGCACTGGTTACCGCAATCACACGCAGCTTCTTTGCGTTGACGTAGGGCGACAGTGCGGAGAGGCTGCCAAAAGTCATCGTCGTTTCTCCGCTCAACACCGCATTCATGGCGGTGTTGCCGCCTTTGTAGGGCACATGCAGGATGTCCACGTTCGCCAGTGTCTTGAACTGCTCCCCGGAGAAATGGGTTCCGGTACCGGCACCTGCCGAAGAAAACGTCATCTGTCCGGGCCGTGCCTTGGCCAGCGCGATGACCTGCTTGACCGTGGTTGCGGGCAACGACGGATGAACCGCGAGCGCAAACGACTGCTTGGCCAGCAAGGAAACAGGCTCAAAGTCGCGGATTGGATCGTAATTGAGCTTCGGCCGCAGATTGGGCAGCAGGGCATATGTGGTGTGACTGGTAATGAGCAGGGTATAGCCGTCGGCCGGCGCGCGCGCGACTATCTCGGCGCCGATGGATGTGCTGCCACCCGGGCGGTTGTCGACCAGCATTTGCTGGCCCAGCCGCTTGCCGAGATCGTCAGCGACGATGCGTCCGATGATGTCGTTGCCGCCGCCCGGCGGATAGGGAATCACCACGCGCACCGCTTTTGCCGGATATACCGGCTGCGCCACAGCAGAAAAACCACTGCCGGCAAAAATGGCTGCGGCACACCATGCAAAACATGAACGCATGAACTGTTCCTCGAATTTTATTGTGGCCGAACGATAAGGCATTTCCTGCTACTGCCGCAATCGGTCCATTTGGTGAGCAGACGATGGGGCATACGACTTGTCATTCAGGCTTGCGCCGGCGTTTACTGACCGTTAATCTCAAGCTGCTTGATCCTAAAATTTCAGGCATTTTTCAGTAACTCGTTCAGTAACTCATGCAGTAACCCCATCCGTAACTCCAAACAGGCATCGAAACAGATATGGCCGCAGACGAACTGACGCTGTTAAGCGCTTCCGAGCAATCGCGACTGATTCGCGACCGCAAATTGTCTCCGGTAGAACTGATGCAGTCCTGCCTTGCGCGCATCGAGCGCTGGGATCCGCTGCTCCGCGCCTATATCACCGTTTGCGGCGACGCCGCGCTGGATGCAGCGCGTATTGCCGAGCGCGAAATTGCCGCCGGACAGTGGCGCGGTCCGCTGCACGGATTGCCGTTTGGCGTGAAGGATCAACTCAACACCAAGGGTGTGTTGACCACACTGGGCTCGAAGGTCATGGCGACCAATGTGCCGGATCACGATGCAACGGTGATTCAACGATTGAAGGCGGCTGGCGCCATCCTCATCGGCAAGGAAAATCTGCACGAGTTCGGCAAAGGCGGCACCGTGGATTTCCCTTATGGCCAGCCGCGCAATCCGTGGAACCCGGCGCACAACCCGGCCGGATCCTCCAGTGGGTCGGGCATTGCGGTCGCGGCAGGATTTTCGTCGGGCTCTTTGGGTGAAGACACCGGTGGATCGGTGCGCAGTCCTGCGGCTGCAAACGGCATTGTCGGCCTGCGCCCGACATTCGGGCGGGTCAGTCGATCAGGCGGCATCATGTACGGCTGGACCGCAGATACCATCGGACCGCTGACACGAACGGTCGAAGACAACGCCTTATTTCTGCAGGCGATCGCCGGCCACGACCCGCAGGACCCGCTGTCGAGCACGCGCGCGGTGCCGGACTATGCGACAACGCTCAAGGGCGGCGTACGCGGCATGACCCTCGGTGTGGTCCGTGAACTGAGCTGGCCGGATGGCGCGAATGCCGAGGTGGTGGCGGCAATGAAAGAGACCATCCGCGTATTTGAAAGTCTGGGTGCAACAATACGCGAGGTTTCCCTGACTCGTGCGAAGTACGCAGTGCCTTTGCAGTTGCTGACGTCGGACTCGGATATCGCGACGATGATGCTGCGCAAGTGGCTGCGCACGCATTGGCAGGAACTGGATGTCGGTACCCGCACGCGGCTGGCGGCTGGCTGCCTGATTCCGGCCGCCATTTACCATCGTGCGATGCGCGGAAGGGCGCTGGTGCGGCGTGAAGTGCTCGATGTGCTGGGCGGTGTCGATGCGCTGATCTGCCCGACCAACCTGCATCCGCCGGGACTGATCGAGGCCGGCAAGGAAACCGTCGATTCCGAGGAAGCGATGGAGAAAAAAGTGCTGTTGCGCCGGATCAGCACCTATCCGTTCAGCATGGCCAATATTCCGGCACTTGCGCTGCCGATGGGATTCACCAAAAGCGGATTGCCGCTGTCCTTGCAGGTCGCTGCAAAACCCTTCGCTGAAGCGACTGTGTTCAGCATTGCCCATGCCTATGAACAGTCGGCCGCCTGGCATACGCGTCATCCCAATCTCGAAAATCTGGTATCAGGAGCAAAGACTTCATGAAATTGACCCGTGAACAGACCCGCACACTCGCAGCCGCGGTGGGGCTTGATATACCGGATGCCGATCTTGAAAACGTGACACTGCGGACTTCAGCGTTGGTGGCCTCTATGGCACGGATGGAAGCAGAACTGGGCGCGGAGATGGATGCAGTCGAGCCCTTGCCGCCAGTATTTCCGCGCGAAGACTTTGCCTGAGCGCGAAAAGGCTGGAGCTGGCAAGAACATTGCTCTGTTTACACGGCCACTGGCGATACGCCAGCCGGTCACCAGGCAATAGTCAGACTTTCAGTAAAATTATCAAAGGAATCATATGGTTATGAAGTTTCATCGGTCCAATACAATTTCGGCAGTGGCGCTGCTGGCATGCACCATCAGTCAGCCGGCAGCCGCGCAAGCGGTCAAAGGTGGTGCCGACTATCCGAATCGTCCGATCAGACTCGTGGTCTCCGCAGCGCCTGGCGGGAGCAGCGACGGCGCAGCTCGCGTCATCGGTCAACGCCTCGGCGAGAAGTGGGGCCAGCAGATTGTCATTGATAACCGCGGTGGCGCCGGTGGCATTTTGGGTGCCGGTACTGTCGCGCAGGCACTCCCTGACGGATACACCATCGGCATCGTGTCGCTGCGTTTTGCGGTCAATCCAAGCCTGCTCAAGATGCCCTTCGATACCGTCAAGGATTTTACGCAGCTGACCATGACTGGCGCGGTCGGCAACGTGCTGGTGGTGAACTCAAAATCGACCATCCAGACCGTCAAGGAGCTTGTTGCGCAGGCCAAGGAAAAGCCGGGGCAACTGACTTTCGCTTCGTCAGGCATCGGCGGCGCGCCGCATCTGGCCGGCGAATTTTTCGCGATGCAGACCGGCACCAAGCTGCAGCACATCGCCTACAAGGGCGGCGGCCCGGCGATCATCGACCTGCTGGCCGGCAGCGTGACCATGAGCTTTGCCTCACTGACGTCAGCATTGCCGCATATCAAGAGCAATCGTCTGCGTCCGCTGGCCGTAGCGGCCAAAACGCGTGCGCGCCAGTTGCCCGACGTCCAGACGATGAAGGAAGCGGGAGTCGGCGAGATCGCCGTGCTTGACTGGCAGGGCATGATGGCCCCCAAGGGCTTATCGAAACCCCTCACTGACAAATTGTCCGGTGAGATCCGCAGCATTCTGAAAGAGCCGGCTGTGGAAGCACGCTTCGATGCAATGGGGCTGGATGTCATTGGCAGCTCCCCTGAGGAATTCAGGAAAATGATCGAAGATGAAGTCAAACGGTGGGCCGCGGTGGTCAAAGCTGCCAACATCAGGATTGATTAAGGCCATGCCTGTGAACATGGAAATTCGTGGAGACATCGGCGCCCGTGGCTAAACCCAGAATCTGCGTGGTGGGCACCGGAGGCACCATTGCTTCCCGCTACGATAAAAAAATCGGTGGTCACGTATCGGCGGCGACGGCGCAGGATCTCGTCGCAGCCGTTCCCGAGCTGTTGGAGATTGCCGACATCGAAGTGGTCGAGCATTCGAACATCAACAGCGCCTTGATGGACACGCCAACGGCGTTCGGACTGCGCGATACACTGCACCGGGTTCTGGCGGATGACAGCATTGCCGGCGCCGTGGTTACGCATGGCACGGCCACGCTGGAAGAGTCCGCCTATCTGATGGACCTGACCGTCGGCAGCGACAAGCCTGTCGTTTTTACCGGTGCGCAGCGCAATGCCGACGAAAAGGATCCGGATGGCCCAAGAAATATTCTCTATGCGGCGATGATTGCGGCGGATCCCGAAGCACGCGGGCGCGGGGTGATGGTCGCTCTCGGCAGCCAGATTCATGCCGCGCGCGATGTCACCAAGATCAACCCCGAAGTGCTGACCTGTTTTGGCGCACGGGATGGCGGTCCGATCGGCGCTGTATCCAAATATGGCGCTACATTTTTCTCGATGCCGCAGCGGCGGGTTCATCTCGAAGTCGATCACGTGTGTGACAACGTGCATATCATCAGGATGGGGCAGGGTGGCAATGACCTGCTGTTCCGCGCCTGCATTGCCGGAAAAGTGGATGGCATCGTCATCGAAGGAACCGGCGGCGGTAACGTCAACGGACTGTTCTACGCAGGCGCCTGCGCGGCGCTGGAAGCAGGGATACCGGTGGTCGCGGGCCTGCGCCTTTCATCGGGCGCACCGCATCTTGGAAAAGGTTATCCGGGCTCATTCCAGAGCCTGCTGGCCAAGGGCGCCATTTCCTCCGGCTACCTGAGCGGTATCAAGGCACGGATACTGCTCATGGTGGCATTGGCCAGCACCAAGGAGCGTGAGCAGTTGAAAGCCATCTTCAAGGCTGCGGGCGGCTGATCGTCAGAGCCCGCGGCTTTAACAACAAACATTTTTATTTTCTGGAGAAACAGGTTATGCGTGCAGCTGCTGTAGTGATTTCGCTTGTTGCGTCGGTCCTTGCGCCGTCAATCGCCGATGCTCAGAACTGGCCCACCCGGCCCGTGCGGCTGATCAGTCCGTTTGCACCGGGCGGTGGTGCCGACATTACGTCCCGGGCGGTTGCGCAAAAGCTGTCCACTTCGCTTGGACAGCAGGTGCTGGTTGAAAACCGCGGTGGCGCTGGCGGCATGATCGGCGTGGACATCGCGGCCAAATCACCGGCGGATGGTTACACCATCGTCATGGGCACGATCGGACCGATTGCCATCAATCCCAGTCTGTACAAGAAAATGACCTATGACCCCCAGCGCGACCTGATTCCGGTTTCGCAGGCGGCCAACGCACTGAACGTGCTGGTGGTGCATCCATCCCTTCCGGCCAAAAACGTCAAGGAAATGATTGCCATCGCCAAGGCACGTCCCGGTCAGATGAATTACGGATCCTCCGGTCCGGGCGCAACGGATCATCTGGCCGGTGAACTATTCAATGTCCTTGCCGGCGTGAAGATGGTTCATGTGCCTTACAAGGGCGGCGCCCCCGCAATGCTGGATCTGGTCTCCGGCAACGTACAGGTCGTGTTTTCGACGGTCAGCACTGCCATCGCGGCAATGGATTCCAAGCGCGTCCGGCCGCTGGCAATGACCGGCAATCAACGATTTGAATTGATGCCCGACCTGCCGACCGTTGCCGAGGCCGGATTAAAAGGTTTCGAGGTGAACAATTGGTACGGCATATTCCTGCCGGCGGGCACACCGAAGGACATCGTTACCCGGTTGAACGCCGATGTCGTCAAGGCACTGGCTGCGCCGGACGTCAAAAAGCGCTTAATCGAGGCGGGGATTGTTGCAACATCCAGCAGTCCCGAAGGATTTACCGCTTACGTCAAGGCGGAATCGACGAAATGGGCGAAAGTAATCAAGGATGCAGGCATCACCGTCGAGTAATTGCAGGGATAACGGGCGGCGCTGCTGCGCCGCCCGATCACCGGTCAGCGACCGAACAACGCGCTGGTCCAGCGCGACACTTCAAACAGATAACGATCAGTATCGCGACGCGTAACGAGTTGCACGCCGATGGGTAATTTGTTCGGTCCGGCAAACAAGGGCAGTGTCATCGACGGATTGTGGCAAACCGTCCAGATCGAGCTGAATGCGGCCGAACCGGTGGCATTCAAGCCGATGGGCGGCTCGCCCGGGGCTGAAGGCGTCAGGATGACATCGTAGTCGCGGAATATGTCATCCAGTTGCAGGCGCAGTTTTTCTCCCTGCGCACGGGCGTCCCGGTATTGCTCAAAGCTGTAGGCGAGGCCGTGTTTCAACCGGTTTTCGCGCAGCGTCTGGCTGATCTTCTCGTAGTGATGGTTGATTTCCCAGGCGCGGTTACGTGCAAACTCGAAACTGGAAATCCGTTGATGAATCTCGTCGATCGGATCAAAACTGGCCGGTAATTTGAGATCGCTTACCTTGGCACCGCCTTTTGCCATAACCTGCGCGCAGGACTCAATGGCGGTTTTGGTCGCCTCATCGGTTTCCCCCCAGAACTGCGTACGGCAAACCCCCACCCGCGGTGGCTGGCAGGGCGTGGCGGACATGGCTTCGGTCGGCACACCGATCAGCACATTGCGGTACAAGGCAATATCTTCAACCGAACGCGCAATCAGTCCCAGGGTATCCAGCGACCCTGCGGCTTCCATGACGCCGACCAGGCGCAGATCGCCCCAGGTCGGGCGATAACCCACGCAGCCGTTGTAGGCGGCAGGGCGGATGGTCGAACCTGTAGTCTGGGTCCCGACTGCGAGCGGAATCATCCGGTCGCCAACCGCAGCGGCGGAGCCGCTGGATGATCCACCCGGCGTACGTTTCGAGTCCATCGGGTGCATGGTTTTGCCGGGAAAACGATTGGCGAACTCGGTCGTGACGGTTTTACCCATGATGATGCCGCCGGCGCGGCGGGTCAGTGCCACGCAGGCCGCATCCATGTGCGGGCGATGTCCGGCGTGTATCGGCGTGCCGTATTCCGTTGGCATGTCAGCAGTGTCGATGATGTCTTTCATGCCCACCGGCACACCCTGCAAGGGGCCGCGGGTGGTTCCGCGGTCCAGCGCCTGAGCCTGCTTGATGACAAGCTGCGGATCAAGAAACTGCCACGCCTGCACCGCAGGTTCACGTTCAGCGATGTAATCTAGGCAGGCTCGTGCAACAGCCTCTGCGGTGGTTTTTCCGGCGCCAATGCGATTGACAATTTCAGTCGCGGTCAATTCATGCAGATTTTTTTCAGGCACAGCAGTCACTCCGGCATTGATGTCAATAGTGCTGATTTTAGCTGCTGTTACCGTTTAACGGCAGAAAGTCCTGATAAAACAATGAGGCTGAGAAAACAGCAGCGTGTCGATGGCGAAGCCTTATAATCCCCGACTTTTTATACCGCCATGTGGTTCAAGAATCTTGTTGTTTACCGGCTGCCCGAAGGCTGGTCCGCCGACGCTGACGATCTCGATCGCAAGCTCGCGCATGAGGCGTTACAGGCCTGCGGCGGCTTCCAGATGGAAAGTCGAGGCTGGGTGTGTCCGCACGAAGACGGTTTATTCCTGCATCGCCAGAATCGCCAGTGGCTGTTCGGGCTCGGCGAAGAGCAGAAGTTATTGCCGGCTTCAGTGGTGAGGCAGGAAGCGCAGACGCGCGCCGATGACATGGCGCGCCAGCAGGCGCATCCGGTCAGCCGCAAGCAGATGCGCGACCTCAAGGCCCAGGTATTGAATGAACTGCTGCCGCGCGCACTGGTGCGGCGCCGGACCACCCATGCCTGGATCGACTCCGCCAGCAACTGGCTGGTCATCGACACCGCCGGGGAGGCGAAGGCTGAGCAGTTCATGGAAGTGTTGCGCCGGACCGATGAAGGTTTTCCGGCGCGCCGGCTGGAGACTGAAAGATCCCCGGCTTCCGCGATGTCGCAATGGCTGATTCAGGGTGAGGTTCCCGGCGCCTTCACGATAGATCAGGATCTGGAGTTGCGTGCGGCCGACGGCAGCAAGGCTACCGTGCGTTATGTGCGACACAGCCTTGAAGGCAAGGAAATCCGCGATCACATCAACGGCGGCAAAACCGTGGTCAAACTCGGCCTGACCTGGAATGACCGCATTTCATTCGTGCTGACCGAACAGTTGCAGGTCAAACGCATCACTTTCCTCGACATTCTCAAGCGCGAAGCGGATGCCGAGGTTGAAGATGACGATCAACAATTTGAAATCGACTTTGCCCTGATGACCGGCGAACTGGCATTGCTGCTGGCGGATCTGACGAAGGCACTGGGCGGGGAGAAAACGAGAACATGAGCAGCACCGCAATACCAGCCGTACAGATAAAAATCGTAAAAGCCATTGCTGCCGAACTCAATGTCAACGCCAGTCAGGTTGCCGCCACTGTAACGCTGCTCGATGAAGGTTCCACCGTTCCGTTCATTGCCCGTTACCGCAAGGAAGTCACCGGAAATCTGGATGACACCCAGTTGCGCACCCTCGAAGAGCGACTGATCTATCTGCGTGAACTGGAAGACCGCCGTGCGGCGATCATTGCCTCTATTGAAGAGCAGGGCAAGATGACGGACGCGCTGCGCCAGGCGATCGAAGCCGGCGCCACCAAGCAAACGTTGGAAGATCTTTACCTGCCGTACAAACCCAAGCGCCGCACCAAGGCACAAATTGCGCGGGAAGCCGGCCTGGAACCGCTGGCTGACGCTTTGCTCGGAAATCCGATGCTCGATCCGGAGACCGAAGCGGCAGGCTATATCAATGTAAAACCCGCAACAGAGGGCGTCGAGGCCATCAATGTTCCGGACGCAAAGACAGCCCTGGAAGGCGCCCGCGACATCCTCGCTGAACGTTTCGCCGAAACTGCAGAACTGCTGGCCAAGCTGCGCACCCGCCTGCAAAACGAAGGCATCCTGACCTCCACCGTCGTAAAAGGACAGGAAGCGGCGGAAGAGGAGAAATTCCGCGACTACTACGCGTACTCTGAACTGATCCGCAACATTCCGTCGCACCGTGCGCTGGCGCTGTTCCGGGGGCGCACGCTGGGTGTGCTGATGCTGCAACTGGGGCTGGGCGAGGAACTGGAGGCGGCAGTACCGCATCCCTGCGCGGCAATGATCGCTTCGCATTTCGGCATTGAGGACCGCAAACGTCCGGCGGACAAGTGGCTGGCCGGCGTGTGCAACTGGACCTGGCGCGTCAAGGCGCATCTGCACCTCAGCGCCGATCTGATGCTGCAGTTGCGGGAAAACGCAGAGAACGAAGCCATCCGCATTTTCGGCCGCAACCTGCGTGAACTGCTGCTGGCGGCGCCTGCGGGGCCCAAAGCGGTGCTGGGTCTGGACCCCGGAATGCGCACCGGCTGCAAGGTCGCGGTGGTGGACGCGACGGGCAAGCTGCTGGATACCGCAACGATTTATCCCCATGCACCGCGCAATGACTGGGACGGCTCGCTGGCCACTCTGGCCCGACTGTGCGTGCAGCATGGTGTGGACCTGATTTCGATCGGCAACGGTACCGCGAGCCGGGAAACCGACAAACTCGCGGCCGAGCTGATTGCGCGGGCGGCCGCGCTCAAGCCACCGCGTCGAATGGCGAAGATTGTGGTCAGCGAAGCCGGCGCTTCCGTTTATTCGGCATCGGCGTTTGCCGCGGCCGAATTTCCGGATCTGGATGTCAGTATTCGTGGTGCGGTATCGATTGCGCGGCGGGTACAGGATCCGCTGGCCGAACTGGTCAAGATCGAACCCAAGGCCATCGGTGTCGGCCAATACCAGCATGACGTCAATCAGCGCGCACTGGCGCGTAATCTGGACGCGACCGTCGAGGATTGCGTGAATGCGGTCGGTGTTGACGTCAACACCGCGTCGGCAGCATTGTTGGCGAGGGTCTCCGGACTGAACAGTACGCTGGCGCGCAATATCGTCGACTACCGCGATGCCAACGGTGCTTTCAAGGATCGCGAGACGATTCGCAAGGTACCGCGTCTGGGCGAAAAGACATTTGAGCAGGCCGCCGGGTTTCTGCGCGTCAATGATGGCGTCAATCCGCTGGATCGCTCTGCGGTACACCCTGAAGCCTATCCGCTGGTGCAACGTATCCTGGCGCGAATCGGCAAGGAAATCACCGAGGTCATGGGGCAGACGCAGTTGCTGAAAAGTCTTTCGGCCAGTGAGTTTTCAGACGAACAGTTTGGCGTACCTACCGTGCGCGACGTCATCGCCGAGCTGGAGAAACCAGGCCGGGATCCCCGACCGGAATTCAAGATGGCGACCTTCCGCGAGGGCATCGAAAAACTGACTGACCTGCAGCCGGAAATGATTCTGGAAGGGGTCGTCACCAACGTACCTGCTTTTGGCGCATTTGTTGACATTGGCGTGCATCAGGACGGCCTGGTGCACGTTTCGGCACTGGCCAACCGCTTCGTCAAGGATCCGCACGAGGTGGTGAAACCCGGGCAGATCGTCAAGGTCAAGGTGATTGAAGTGGAAGTCAAACGCCAGCGTATTGCGCTGACGATGCGGCTGGAGGCACCGGCAGAGGGTGGAGGGCGGCGAGGTCCGGGACCAGCCACAGCCGGCGGCGATCGCCGTCCTTCCGGCGGCAACCGCACTGATACTCGACCGCAGCGGGAGTCACGGGAAGCGTCCCCGCCAAGCGCCATGGCCCTTGCGTTTGCCCGACTGAAGAAGTGATTACGGCACAGTAGCTTTGATTTAGGTCAGACAACCGGAAATCCGGCGCACCCCGGATTGCGGTCGTGGAGTAGGATATTTCCATGACCAAACGCAAAGAAAGCTTGCCGGCTTACGACGCGATTCAGCGCAGTGCGACGCAATGGCGTGAGCAGTTCGAAAAGATCCATCATGCGATGGATCCCTTCGGCATCGGTGCCTCGTTCCGAAAAGCGGCCGAGGGCTGGCTGGCTAACCCGGATCAGCTGGCCTCTGAACTTTCAAAGCTGACGCGTGATGTCCAGTCACTGCAGCTCAACGCCTGGCAGACCGCGACCGGTCTCAAGCCAGACCCCGTGCTGGTGCCGAAACCGGATGACGAACGCTTTGCTGATCCGGTGTGGAGCGAGTCAGCGCCGTTTTCCCTGCTCAAGCAGCATTACCTGCTTTATACCCATTGGCTGGAACAGGCGCTGTTCGAAGCGCCCGATACACCGGCGAAGGAACGTCGCCACGCGGCGTTCTGGGCGCGGCAATGGCTCAACACCATCGCACCGAGCAATTACCTTTTTACCAATCCGGTCGCGCTCAGAAAATTCTGGGAATCCGGCGGTGCAACGCTGAGTCATGGCCTGAAGCAGTGGCTGGATGATCTGCGCACCGGCGGCGTGCAAATGGTTGATCGCTCTGCATTCGAGGTCGGCAAAAACCTGGCGCTGACTCCCGGCTCCGTGGTTTATCGCAACGACCTGATGGAACTGATCCAGTACGCGCCGACGACCGACCAGGTCCGCACCATCCCGATCGTTATTTTTCCGCCGTGGATCAACAAGTTCTACATACTTGACCTTAACGAAAAGAAAAGTTTTGTGCGCCACCTTGTCGCACAGGGTTATACGGTATTTGTCGTCAGCTGGCGCAATCCGACTTCGGCGCAATCCGGAACCACGTTCGACGACTACCTGATGCAGGGCATGCGGGAAGCCGTGGAAGCTGCGCGCACCATATGCGGAACCGCACACGTGCATGCCGTGGGCTACTGCATCGGCGGCACTGCTCTGGCAGCGATGATGGCCTGGTACAACGCCGAATATGCGGATGCAAAGAAGGTTCCGGTGGCGCACTGGACGTTATTGACCACGCTGACCGATTTTTCGCGGCCCGGTGCCATCGAGGTTTTTCTCAATGAAGAAACCATCAATTCACTGGAAGCAATGATGGCGCAGCAGGGGTTTCTCGAAGGACGCGACATGGCGAGCGCCTTCCGCCTGCTGCGCTCAAACAGCCTGATCTGGCACTACTTCGTTCACAACTATCTTTATGGCGAAACGCCGCCGGCTTTCGATGTGTTGTACTGGAATACCGATGTCACGCGCATGCCGCGTGCAATGCATGCGTTTTATTTGCGCGAGTTCTACCTGCACAACAAGTTGATGCAGAAGGATGGCCTGACACTTGCCGGCCACGCCATTGATCTCGGGCGCATTCGCCAGCCGCTGTATGCGGTGGGTTGCGAGGAAGATCACATCGCACCGTGGAAAGCCACGTTCAAGATTGCCGGCAAGCTGAACGCGCCGGTGCATTTCACGCTGTCCAGCTCCGGGCACATCCTCGGCATCATCAATCCACCGGTCACGCCGCCGAAACGCAGTTACTGGACTGGCCCCTGCGCCGAACACGGCGCCGATGAATGGAAACACCACTGCGCTGAAGTGAAAGGCAGTTGGTGGGAACACTGGACCCAGCGGCTGGCGGAGCAGTGCGGGCCGCTGGTCGCCGCCCGCCAGACGGGAGTCAACAGCCATTACCCCGTGCTCTGCGCAGCGCCGGGCACGTATGTGCGGGAGCCCTAGTGATCCTGGATCCACTCGTGGGCAATAAAAAAACGGCGCAGGGATTTGCGCCGTTTTTCTTAAAAGTTATTTAAAAACAATAACTTGATTAACTTTTCGATCAGTTGCGCGTTTCAACCTGCTGCAAAGGCTCGTTAGCAGCGACCTCAACCGGCGGACGCACACGCTTGATGCGTTTCGGAGCGCCGTCGTCAGTCGCAGATTGCGCAGCCTGAACTCGCGCAGCATTGGTTTCCACCTGCTGCAGGTCTGAAGACCAGTCCATTTTCAACGGCTGAGGTGCGACCGGCGCCGGTGCAGGCACAGCAACAGGCGCTGCAGCGACCACAATAGCGGGCTGCTGGACCACAACCGGTTCGGCGGCAACAGGCTCAGACTGAACAACTGGCGGCTCTTGATGAACCACTGGCGCTGATACCGGTGCTGGTGCTGGTGCCGGTTCCGCAACGTAAGCGGGAGCCGGCGGTGTCAGCGGAGCGGCCGTTTGGATGACCTCCCGAACAACCTCTTCAACGGGTGCTGCCTGGGAAGCATTCGGAATGACATTCTCTGCATCCGGGTTCGGCACGAAAGGGGTACGCGGATACCAGACGCGATCGGCACGTTGCTGCTGACCCTGACGCTCCTGTCCCGGTTCGCCCGTGCGCTCACCGCGATCCGCACCGCCACGACGCCCGCGACGACGACGGCCGCCGCTGCGTTCTTCGCCGCCTTGCTCTTCCGGACCCTGCGTCACCGGCGCTGCATTGGCAAGCTGGGTCTGATCCAATTCCACGGCTTCAGGTGCTACCGGTGCGCGCTGTTGTTCACGCGCTTCCTGCGGACGATCTTCGCGCGGACCGCGCTCGCGGCCACGACGTTGCCGGTCTTCACCGCTGCGCTCGCTGCCTTCGCGCTCACGACGCGGACCACGTTCGCCACGGCCACCCCGTTCACCACGCTCGCCGCGCCCGCCACGTTCACTGCGCTCCCCACGCGCCGAGCCGCGCTCGCCACGTTCACCGCGTTGCGGACGGCCATTGCTGCCGGCAGCCCCGCGTGCCGGACGCGCATTGCGTGCCGGTTCGGCCGCTGCGGGTGCAGCAGCTTCTGCAGAAGGCTTGCGCCGGAACCAGCCCATGATCTTGCCGATGATCCCGTCATCCGAGGCGGAAGGCAGGGCATTGGTTTGCGCAACTGCGACCGGCGCGGGTGCGGCAGGTGCCGAAACTGGTGCCTGCTGCTGCATCATCGTGATGCCCTTCACTGCGGCCTCAGGACGCGCTGCTGCGGGCTCTGCAGCACCTTCGGATTTATCTTCTTCCTTGGGCATCGCCACCATCTCATAGCTGGGTGCCAGCGGCTCGCTCTGGTTCAGATCGTCATGACGCAAGCGCGTTACGGTGTAATTCGGTGTTTCGATGTGGATGTTCGGAATCAGCAGCACATTGACGCGGTGCCGCGCTTCGAGCAGTTGCAGATCGACACGCTTCTCATTGAGCAGGAAGGTGGCCACATCAACCGGCACCTGTGCATGCACTGAAGCCGTGTTGTCCTTCATCGACTCTTCCTGGATGATGCGCAGGATGTGCAGGGCAGTGGATTCCGTGCCGCGGATATGGCCAACACCATGGCAACGCGGGCAGGGGCTGTGGCTGGATTCACCCAGCGACGGACGCAGGCGCTGGCGCGACAGTTCCATCAGACCGAAGCGGGAAATCTTGCCAAGCTGGACGCGGGCGCGGTCATATTTCAGCGCATCACGCAGACGATTTTCGACTTCACGCTGGTTGCGCTGCGACTCCATGTCGATGAAGTCGATGACAATCAGGCCGCCGAGGTCGCGCAAGCGCAGTTGGCGGGCGACTTCATCGGCCGCTTCCAGATTGGTGCGGAATGCGGTTTCTTCAATGTCGGCGCCACGCGTGGAGCGCGCCGAGTTGACGTCAACGGCAACCAGTGCCTCGGTATGGTCAATAACCACCGCGCCGCCGGACGGCAGGTTCACGCTGCGCGAGAACGCTGATTCAATCTGGTGCTCGATCTGGAAGCGCGAGAACAGCGGCACGTCATCGCGATACAGCTTGGCGCGGCTGACGTAGTTCGGCATCACGTGGCTCATGAACTGGACAGCCTGTTCATGGATCGAGTCGGTATCGATCAGGATCTCGCCGATGTCTTCATGGAAATAATCGCGGATTGCGCGAATGACCAGGCTGGACTCCTGGAAAATCAGGAAAGCGCCGTCTTGCTGGGTTGCCGCGGATTCGATGGCGCGCCACAGCTGGAGCAGGTAGGCCAGATCCCAGTTGAGTTCTTCTGCAGTACGGCCGATGCCGGCGGTACGGGCGATGACGCTCATGCCATTGGGGACATCCAACTGTGCAACGGTTTCTTTCAGTTCAGCCCGGTCCTCGCCTTCGATACGGCGTGAAACACCACCACCGCGGGGGTTGTTGGGCATCAGTACCAGGTAACGGCCGGCGAGGCTGATAAACGTGGTCAGGGCGGCGCCCTTGTTGCCGCGCTCGTCCTTGTCGACCTGGACAATGATTTCCTGGCGTTCGCGCAGGGCATCCTGGATGCGGGCTTTGCCGACGTCGATGCCGGCCTTGAAGTAGGCGCGGGCGACTTCCTTGAACGGGAGAAATCCGTGACGGTCGTGACCGTAATCGACAAAAGCGGCTTCGAGACTGGGTTCGATGCGGGTGATGACACCCTTGTAGATATTGCTCTTGCGCTGTTCCTTGCCGGCGGATTCGATGTCGAGGTCGATCAGTTTCTGACCATCGACGATGGCGACGCGCAGCTCTTCGGCTTGCGTCGCATTGAACAACATGCGTTTCATTTCTTCTTCTCCCGCGCTCAAGGAGTTTGCACGGGATGGACACAACAGCTACCGCCCGCAGGCGGGGGACTCAGGATGGTTCAGCTGGTAATCAGCAGTATGAAACGATCGTGATTGTTGTCCTGGTTATACAGTTGTGTCTTGCAGGGATCCGCGCGGTTCGCGCAAATCCGGGAATTCGAACAGTGCCTTGAGCGCGTATTTCGACTAGTATCGCTACTTGTTTCGGTGAGCGACTTTAACCCTGTATTTATTTCAACCACGGCTGACGCCGTGGACATGCCGCGCAACATCGCCGTCGTCGCAATCGCGTACTGACAGCATCCATTGCAGTGAGCGCACCAGTTGCGGAATTCCTTCGCGTCGGGCTTGGCCCAAGTTCCGCGTCGTCCGCCAGGGGCAGCGCTGGCAAGAAGTATAAGTAAATGAACAAGTTAAGTAAAGATTCCACATTACGGCAAACGATTGACGAGGATTCGGTCGGCCAGCGCATCGACAACTACCTGATGCGCCGGCTGAAAGGGGTCCCGAAAAGCCACGTCTACCGGATCCTGCGCAGCGGGGAAGTCCGGGTCAATAGCGGGCGGATCGGTCCGGATTACCGTCTGCAGGCGGGTGATCAGGTGCGGATTCCGCCGGTACGGACCGCCCAGAAAACGGGGCCAAAAACCCCTTCCGGCCCCGGGTTCAAGCCCGTCATCCTGTTTGAAGACGAGGCCCTGCTGGCGATCGACAAACCATCCGGGATGGCCGTCCATGGGGGCAGCGGGGTCAGTTTCGGTGTTATCGAGGCGCTGCGGCACGCCCGTCCGGAGGCCAAATTCCTGGA
>Ga0114980_10001259_pt1 | contig 18149 bp, 14 predicted proteins | sample S_140806_EF_Meta_FD_87018 | JGI IMG/M metagenome (GOLD analysis project Ga0114980, IMG submission 87018) | Freshwater microbial communities from Lake Simoncouche, Canada to study carbon cycling - S_140806_EF_MetaG | ecosystem: Environmental > Aquatic > Freshwater > Lake | place: Lake...
ATCCATTGGCCGGACAGTTGATTCATTTAATCTAACGCCCGCTCTTGCTGCAAGCCCATGCACACCTTTTCGTTGTTTATGAGTTGCAAGAGTTACCACAGTTCCAACAGCACCAGCTCTAGCAGTTCTGCCAGCTCTGTGTAAATAATCTTTGTGATTTTCTGGTGCGTCAACATGTACAACAAGTGAGACATCATCAACATGGATTCCTCTTGCTGCAACATCTGTTGCAACTAAAGCGTTTGTCACACCAGACTTAAATGCCTCTAACACTCTAGATCTTTGGGCTTGAGTTTTGCCACCATGCAGTGCTCCAACTGAAACTCCTGCTTCATTCATCCGCTTAGTTAACTTATCTGCTCCATGTTTAGTTCTAACAAAGAAAATACTCTTTCCTTTTCTAGCTGCGATCTGTGAGGTAATTAGATCTTTATGTGACTGCTCCATTATCAACACATGGTGAGTCATATTTCCTGCAGTTGATTTCTCATTAGCTAGAGAGTGGGTAACAGGATTTTTTAAGTACTTCTTAACTAGTGAGTCAACATCTTTATCTAATGTGGCGCTAAATAGCATTCGCTGGCCACCAGGCTTAGTTAAATCTAATATCCGTTTAACATCTGGCAAAAATCCCATATCTGCCATTTGATCTGCTTCATCTAAAACAGTTATCTCAATATCATCTAACTTAATGTGCTTCTTTTGAATCAAATCTATTAATCTGCCAGGGGTCGCCACCACAATTGGCACGCCACGTTTTAAAGCTTGTATTTGTTTTGAGTAAGAAAGTCCTCCTGCAACAACCTGTGAATTTAAATTAACTGATCGTGACAATGGCGCAATCACATCACTAATCTGCATAGCAAGCTCTCTTGTTGGTGATAAAACCAAAGCAAGAGGTCTCATAGAGGCAGCAGTTCTTCCAGCGAGTCTGGTCATTAACGCCAAACCAAAGGCAAGGGTTTTTCCAGAGCCTGTCTGCCCTCGACCTAAAATATCTTTACCAGCGATTGCATCAGGCAGAGTTGCTTTTTGAATTGGGAAAGGTTTTTCAATTCCCGAGGCATGCAAAACTTTGGCCAGGGCAGGGTTAACGCCTAAATCTTTAAATGACATAAATCAACCTATCAGGACATGATGCGCGTCTTGGTGGTGATTGAGATTAAGACCCGCAAGATATCTACAGCGTGTAGATATATCGGATTCCTTAAGTATACAACATCTCGAGTACCTTGCTAACCAAAAACTATTTAGATCCCAGTTTATGTAGCATCGATCGATAGAAATAGTAATAAACTTACATTATGTACGGAAAAATACTTTTAGTAGGCACAGTTTCTAATGTTGCAAAAACAATTGACAAAGAGTTGAAAATTGTATTCAAGGCACTGTCTATTTTTGATAGTGTAGATATTTTTTTAGTTGAATCTGACTCAAATGATTCAACCACCATAAGTTTAAATAATACTAAATTTAGTAACCTGAATTTTCAATTTATGTCATTTGGAACACTCCGTGGAAAATACCCAAATCGCATAGAACGGATTGCATTCTGTAGAAATGTCTACGTTAAATACATACAAGCCAACTACAAAAAAAATAAATGGGATTACATAGCCGTTGCAGACCTTGACGGAATGAATCTGAATCTTTCAAAGAAAGCAATTAAGTCATGCTTCGAGTTTAATACTAAATGGGATGGAATGATGGCTAATCAAAAGTTTGGGTACTATGACATTTATGCATTGAGAGCTAAAGAGTGGGTAGAAGAAGATTGTTTTTTAGCAATGAGTCGTGCAAGAACGATTAAACCTAAACCTAAGTTGTTTACTTTTTCATTTCTAAACTTTATCATTCAGTTTATTCACTTTGATAAATTACGCCAAACTTATATCTATGACAAAATGAAGATATTAAAATTGAATAGCGATCTAATTAGAGTCCAGTCAGCTTTTGGTGGTTTCGCAATTTATAAACCTTATGTATTTGTCGGGCAATACTATAAAACCTCTGATTTAGTCGAAAGTGAGCATGTATATTTTCACAGAACAGGTAATAACAGAAACAGGAATTTTTACATCAATCCAAGATTAATCAATAATTACATGAATACATATAATATCAATAGGTTTACTATAATAAGGTTCCTTCGCGAGCTAAAAAAATACTTAAATTTAGTTTAAACCATCGATTATAGAAATGTCTGGATGAATCTATGTATACTAAGCAAGTGAAAGTTTTAATTACTGGGGCGGCTGGCTTCTTAGGTTCTCACTTAGTTAAGAAATTTTTAGCTGAGGGACATTATGTATTTGGTTTAGATGATTTTTCAACAGGACACATTAAGAATTTACAGTCATTTCTGCCAGACAATAATTTCAAATTAATCGAACAAGATGTTAGAGAAAAAATATTTCTAGATGTTGATTTAATAATGAATTTTGCTTGCCCTGCTTCACCTAAAGCATACCAATCTGATCCTGTTCGAACTATTGAAACAAATTTTCTTGGAATTATAAATTTACTTCATCTATCAAAATTAAATGGAGCCACTTTAGTTCAAGCATCTACAAGTGAGATTTATGGAGACCCTAAAGAAGCTCCCCAGAAGGAAAGTTACTGGGGTAATGTAAACCCAGTTGGAATTAGGTCTTGTTACGATGAAGGTAAACGCGCTGCAGAGACCCTTTGCTTTGATTATAAACGACAATACGGGATCGACTCTAGAGTTGTAAGAATTTTTAATACTTACGGTCCAAATATGTCGATTGATGATGGAAGAGTTGTAAGTAATTTTATAAATCAAGCAATTAGAAACCAACCAATAACAATTTATGGTGATGGTTCGCAAACTAGATCGTTTTGCTACGTTTCTGATCTTATAGACGGCTTATTTGACATTGCAATGTTGGAAAAGAGTTTAGATACTCCAATAAATTTAGGAAATCCTTCTGAATTTTCGATTCAATATCTTGCAAATCTTATAATCAAATTAACTGATTCGAAGTCTAAAATAATTAATCTGGATCTACCACTTGATGATCCTATGCAGCGATGTCCAGATGTCTCAAAAGCAATTGAATTGATTGGGTGGTCTCCAAAAGTTGATGTTCTTGAAGGCTTGAAAGAAACCATCGCGTATTTTAAAAAAATTCAATGACGGAGATTATACATTGCATTACAACCATCAGTTTGGGCGGAGCAGAAAAGCAGTTATTCACTCTCGTAGATCAGCAGATTAGGTCTGGTAAAAAAGTTACTGTTTTTTACCTCAAAGATAAACCAGATTTGAAACAAAAATTTGAAGATATTGGAGCTACTGTCTTAGATGAATTGGCAAATAAGAACTTTATGATGCAAATATTTGTTTTGAGAAAATTTCTGAAAAGCAAAAAAACTATTGTGCATGCTCATTTACCAAGAGCGGAATTGATATGTTCGTTATCGAAACGCCAAAATTATTTAGTTATTTCTAAGCACAATAGTGAAAGATTTTTTCCAAAAGGAAACTCTATATTGTCTAGAACACTATCTTTATTCGTTTTCTCTAGATCAAGTAAATGTATCTGCATATCACTTGCTGTAAAAAACTTCTTAGTTCAGCTCAAAGAAATAGAAAGCGGAGACAAAATACATGTGGTTCACTATGGATACTCAAAAATAGATGAGGTACTATTAAATAATCAGCTAGCAAAGATTAGCTTAGGTATAGAGAAATATTTCGTAATTGGTACCATTGCGCGATTAGTTCCACAAAAAAACTATCAAGTTTTGCTTGAAGCATTTTCAATTTTCCGCTTGAATAAAACCAACGCTAAATTGCTTATAATAGGTAATGGGGTATTGAAAGAGTACATTTTCAATTTAGCTAAAGAATTAAGAATTTATGATTGTGTTATTTGGGTTCCCAGTACGACAGAAGTGTATAGGCACTTGTCTGCAATGGATATGTTTGTGCTTGCAAGTAATTATGAGGGATTTGGATTAGTATTGCTCGAAGCAATGCAATCTAGCACCCCTATAGTTTCAGCAAAGAACTCATCCACGCCAGAAGTTTTGGGTGAGAATTACCCTGGATTTTTTGAAACTTCAAACATCAATGATTTGGTAGAAAAAATGAATCTAGCGGCTGACCAACAATTTAGGAATAAACTAATTAATACCTACCAGGAGCGTTTAACTAAATTCGATCCTTATCTAATGTCGCAACATATTTTTTCTTGCTACGCAAAAGCAATTAAAGCATACTGAATTAACTTTTATTGTAAAACCAAACCTTATTCATAATAAGTAATATTCTTAGGAAATTCAATTCTAGGAAAAACAGCTTCGATATTTTCCGTCATTGATATAGGTAGCGCGTTGTTAGAATTAATGTCCATCAAAACTCTAAATGCAGTAATCCAGATGCTAATCTTCGAATTAGTTCCAATGAAATACTCAACTTGCAATAAATCCAGTAGAGTATCCCAAATCTCACTTTCCTTGTAACTGGAAGAATCGGGAATTAAGTTTTCCAGTATTTTTCTTGTTGAATTTGAATTCTCTGAGTATACAATTATTTGATTTAACTCATTAAGTTGCATTATTTTAATTATTACCTCACTTAAAATATATGGTTTTACATAAGTCTTATTGGGTAATTCAAGTAAATCGCCTAATCTGTAGTGGACTCCAAGCGTACTTTTATGTTTAGCTTTAGAACTTAGTTTTATTCCTTTATGTGAATAGATTTCATTTAAAATATTGTTTAATACTTGATCACTAATTTGATTATATGAATAATGTCCTCGCAATACCATTGTCCAAGGTTTAATCCTATCTCTTTCAACAGTACTATTTGCTTCCAATACAAAGCAAGTTGATTTCAAGATATATTTTAAAATTTTAATATAAGTTAGTTTTCTAAAAATTTTCTTTTCATTTAAGTTATAAATACTGGAATAATCGTCTTGTATCTTAATCTCAAATTTGGATGCCAAAAAATCGATTGCAGGGGATCTTTTTGTAACTCCTCCACTATGAAAAACAATTTTGATATGTTTTCTTGGAAATTTTTCATTTAGATATTCTGCCATAGCCCATGTAAAAAGCTGGGAACCTAACCCGCCCCAACAGTGCACTGAAATACTATTAATACATTTCATTGATCAAACCTAGAACTTGTCAGGGTCATTAGCAATAAATAAGGTTTTTACCATTTTGCTTACCAATTACTATAAGGTTGAATTCTGCTTACAATTTCTATAGCCTCTTTCAGTTCCATATAATCGTATTGAATACCATGGTCAGACATGTTATTTATAACTTCAGTACTGTTTTGAATATTACGCATTCTGATGACTTTTTTTATCCAGTACTTTAAGGTTTTATAGGATTCTGAATTACTTACAAATGATTTGTTTTTAAATCTTCTCTTATTGATTTTTGGTTGTAGCTTTTTGCTCGCATCTAATATCATTTTCCAAGTGTCTTCAAAGTCATTTCTTCGATAGCTGCTTTGATAGAATTTATCTAATACAGAGTAAAAAGCTTTCCATTCTTTTGAATCTTTTTTTTCAATCCACCAATCGTGTAGATACACACTGCGGTCCCACCCTTTATGTGATTTTGGAAATTCATTCCAGTTTCTTATCCAATACAAATCTTTTGAATAGTAGCTTTTCCCCGCTGCACAAATACTCAGTATACTCAGCGCCTCAGTAGCCAAAATTGGTGCTTCTGCATAAAGTTTTAAGCAGTTTACTAAATTTTCAGACCTTGTCATATTGCAAGTGAAGAATGAAGTGCTTGGGTTTATTCCATGACCTGTATGGTACGCGACTCTAGTATTTGCATTGCTCTCTTTGTTATGATAACTCGATGTAGCCTGATATGCCCAGTTTGCTGCAATTGTTGGTCCGTACTTCCAAACGGCCAAAACAGCTCCACCTACGCTTGAATAATCAGGATTCTTGTCGAGAAAATTGCTCATATTACTTAATGCGGTTGGTAGATACACTTCATCGTCTGCAGCAACAATTGCATACTTTGTTTTAATCAAATTGGATGCAATTTTAGATCTATTGCTGAAATTTTCTTTTGAGTGTATGTAGGTGCAATGTTTGTACTTTGAGTTGCTTTGAAGTGGTACTGGACTATTGTCGAGAACAATTGTCTTTATGCCGAATTTTTCCCAAAAAGGTAATACAGAATTTAAGCAATGTTGCCTTTTATAACTCAAAATTAGTACAGTCAGATTTTCTAAACTGTGAATAAAACTCAAATTTGGCTCCTTACAATTTTGAATTCAACAAATACATACAAACTAAATTAGTGTACGTGCCATCCCGCAAAATCGCTTGGGTCGCCATACCTTCGGTTTTAAATCCTAACTCTATATAGAGATTTTGGGCAGCCATGTTATTTTCCAAGGTTACTAGACTTAATCGATGTAAATTTAATGAGTTGAATGCATAATCAATCAGGCATCTATAAGTTTCGCGAGCAAACCCTTGTCGACGAAAATCTGCTTCGATATCTACTCCAATAAAAGCATTTTTATTTACTAGATCAATATCATCTAATCTAGCTATTCCAACTTTTTTATTTATTTCCTTTGTCAAGATTGTATAGCGTCTGTTTTTTCGAGAGCTACTAATTTTAGAAAACCATTCTATTTGTTCATCTTTACTCACATGGAAGATATCGGTCAGCCATTGCAAAGTTTTTTCAGAATTATGTAAATTCCTTAGGATTTCTAGATCCTCAAACTCCATTAACCTAATGATTAAACGTTCTGTAGTAAGCATTACTTATTTCTTGAAACTAGCCTAATTAAAGTATTTCCTATGTACTCTATATCTTCGCTCTCGAGCCACCAACCGCAAGGTAGAGATACTTGTGTACTAGAAAAAATCTCAGTTTCCTCCAAATGCATATATGAATTCCGGAAGCAAGAATAATTATGGTTTGGCAGGTGAACTAATCCAGCCCCAATACCTTCTTTATTCAGCTGCTCTAATATCGAATCCCTAGTTTTCGTTTCTTCGCTAATTAATACAGTAAACACCCAATAACTAGAGATTGCCTTCAACGGCACTTCTAATGCACGTATTTGGCTAACACTTTGAAATAGTCTTGTATAAAGCGACGCGTTTTCTCTGTGCTTCTCTAAAGTACTTCTAGCTGTGCTCAAGTTAGCAAGTCCTATGGCAGCGCTAACATTGTTCATATTAAATTTATATCCTACTTCATTTAATTCAATGTCTGCATCCCATTTTTGACCTTTCCAATCACCATTTCCATCCTTCACTTTGTCTCTATCAAAACCAAACCACTTTAATTTTTTTGCTAAGTTAAAATCTGAAATATCTTTTGCAACCAATGCACCACCATCACCGGTAGTAAAATGCTTAATTGCTTGAAAAGAGTAACAAGTAAAATCAGTCCATTCTGATACTGATTTGCCGTCCCATTGAGCTCCAAAAGCATGAGCTGCGTCTTGTATTATTTTTAATGAATATTTCTTGCCAATGCGAACAATTTCATCTAAATTGCAAGGAGTGCCTGCCCAATTTACTATCAAAATTGCCTTGGTCTTATTATTTATTTTTTTTTCTAAATCAACTGGTGAAATTGAACCACTGATTGCCTCTATATCAACCCAGACAGGATCAGCACCTAAGTTAATTATTGGGGTATTCGTTGCTATACAAGTCATTGCAGTTGTTAGCACTTCATCACCAGGACCAACCCCGCAGATCTTTAACGCTAGAGTGATCGCGCTTGTGCAAGAATTAGTTAAAACCAAATTTGATGTGCCTAAGAATTCTTCTAAACGTTTTTGTAGCTCTAAAACCTGTTGCCCCTCGTTTATATAGCCAGAATCAATGACAGTTTTTATGTTTTCTAAGCATGCTTGAGTATTAGTATTGACTTTAAATAGTGGATATTTCATTTGATTCATCGGCTAGTGTCGATTTCTTCGATAGTTCGTCCTACAAAGTCCTTGATGCTTCTCTCAAAAATTCCTAAAGATTCTAGATAGTTACTTAAATCGTTTTTTTCTAAAATATCGGTATCTGAAGAATAAGAAAAGAATCCATTCAAATTATTGGGTTCTGAAAATGGTGTGTCAATAACATAATGCTCAGGAAGTTTTCTTGTTCTTATTGATTCAGGTACGCTTATCAAATCTTCATGCAATTTTTCGCCTGGTCGTATTCCCGTCACCTTAATTGGCTTTTTAAATTTTTCGGAAAAAATCTCTGCTAAATCAAGAATTCTCATTGATTTTATGTTCGGAATCCAGATTTCACCAGATTTTCCGTTTTGAATTGTTTTTTGAATCAAATCTATACTTTGATCAAGGGTCATAATAAACCTTGTCATTTCTTCATGTGTTATTGTCAAATATTCTGAATTTTGAACTTGATGTTTAAACAGTGGAATAATCGAGCCCCTTGACTCCAGTACATTTCCATATCTCACACTAAGAAATTTAATAGTACCTGAGTGTTTACTCTCAGAGGAAACTATTCGTTCGGCAATAGCTTTACACATTCCATAAACGTTTGTTGGTGCGCAAGCTTTATCAGTGGAGACCATTAGAACAGTTTTTAATGAAGGAATTTTGTCACTTAGAAACGAGACACAATCAACTATGTTTTTAATTCCCAATAGATTAGTTTGAATACTTTCATACGGAGACAATTCACAAGTGTCCACTTGTTTAAGCGCTGAAGCCATAATTACAATGGAAGGCGAGGTGTGAGTTAAAGTTTCTTGAATTCTACTTTTATCCCGTACGTCTCCTACGATGAACGTAATATTTGAATTTCTAGGTAAACTGTTTTTTATCGTCCAATGCTTGGCTTCGTCGCGCGAAAACAACAATAGCTCATTATTTGAACTAAAACGTCGAATGAGAGATTGACCCAACGATCCGGTTCCACCAAAAACTAGAATTCTCTCATTTTTTATCGTCATCATCACCTATCTTCTATTCAAGTAAAATATATATGATTAAGCTTCAAATGTCGATTGTTGAAGAATACTACCCACTAGTGTCTAAATGGAAGCCTGAGTTTAAACTTATGCTTCCAATAAAATATTAATTTTGTATCACCTGCAAGCAGATTTGAATCTAAAATTCTCATAGCAAAGTTTATTAGTTTAGAACTCGATGGATTTGTGATATAACTATCGTACGGCGGATTGTTAGTCATCCAAAATGGTTTTATATCTTTGGTATTTGAGGATCGCGAATCGTTAAACCCTTCGTTGCGAACAAAAGAAAATATCGGATAAATATTTTTGTAATCTTCTACAAAAGATAAGTACTGTAATTGAATATCCCAAGTTCTACTGGGATTACTTATAACTTTTCCAAACCTACCCAGCCAAACAGACTTTTGAAAATTGGTTAGTTTACTCCAACTTTTAGAATTATTAAGTTCAAGTAAACAGGTTTTATAATTCAATTTTTTTTCGTAATTCTTCCATACTTCTAAACTGCAGCCCCAACCCCAGATTGAAATGTAGTTAGAATCTCTCCATCTGTTTTTGACAAATCTACGTGCCGGTAAATTCAAAACCGACATTCCGCCAACTATTCCTATAGTTTGATTTTGCAATTGTTGATTAAACCCGTGAATGATATTTTCAAAGAATCCATTTCCTAATTCAATATCATCTTCTACTATTACAACATGTGAGTGTTGACTCAATACCCTGCTTATAGCTGCAGTAATATGATTAACTAATCCTAGGTTTTCAGTTTTTAACTCAACTACGAATGTTTCAAGAGTTGTAAACTGCTTTTTCGACCAACTTACAAAGTTTTTCAACTCTTCAGTGGATACATCACCTCCTCCATCTATAGATAAATACAAAATTTTTATTGGCATCTTGGAAATTTCTAAAATTCTTTTTCTTAAAAAATCAATTCGATTGTAGCCAAGAAGTAATAGAGGTACGTCACTTTGCGTTAAAATCTTTTGAGTCTTCATTAAGCGCAGTCTATCCAATTACCATCTACTATATAATAGGTGAATGGTCCGAAAAATTATTATTGTGGTCGAAAATCTTAAAATGGGTGGAGTTCAAAGAATGGCACTAGATGAGGCTTATGGTTTTGCTTCAAAAGAAATTTCGGTCACTTTAATTTCCCTAGAAGATTTTTCTGTAGATTTATCTGATAGTTTTCTAAACGGTGAAAAAGATTTAATTTCTCAATATAATTTAATAATTAAAAGTTCAAGCGGTAAGAGGTTGGATCAATTCCTTTATTTTAGGTCACTCTTAAAGTCTTTTGATTGGTCAACGCACATTATTTCACATAGCCTTAGGGGCACAGTATTAATCTGGTTCGCTAAATTTTCTTGTAGAAAGAATTTGCGAGTTCACACTGTTATCCATCAATTACCATCTTTGTCTGCTCCAGTCCAGAGGTTCAAAAGATTTATTTATGCACTTTTTTCTAATGATCTTTACGCTTTTTCTTTAGCCGCAAAAAACGATTGGGAGCATAAAATTCGATCCAGCATTCTACTTAGATTTTTTTTCAGAAAAAAGCCAATCACACTTTTAAGGAATGGTGTTTTTTTAAAAAGGCTTCCAGTAAAATCTGTTGAATCTTCGGCTCATCGATCATCGAATATCAGGTTAATTTTTCTAGGTCGCCCCGTTAAATGGAAGGGAGTGATTAAGGTATTAGAACTTTTAGGAACGGAACGTTTAATTTCGGCTACAGCGATGTTTTATTTCCCTTACGATAACCAGCAATTGTTTTCAGATGTTTCAACTCAAATACGAGATAGAACTACGATGGTTTTTGGGAAAACTATTCGCGATTACTCCCCGAAAATAGGGGATGTGCATTTATATCCTGTTGATTATGGCAACGGCGGAGCGTTTGTTGAATCAATCTCGCTAAATTGTTTAGAAATGTTGGCACTTGGAGTGCCTAGCTGTGTCACAAAAGATGGTTTAGGTACTTGGCCTGAGTTATCCAATCATGTATTGATAAGTGAAGTAGATTGGAGTGATTTGGATAAAACGGCCGAAAAAATCTTTGAATCTCATGCAGTGCGATGCTCAGATACTGAATTGATGTCAGCTAGAGCAATCGCATCTATTGATGGACATATTGAGCAGTTAATTAAAATACTTAACGACAAATAGTTGTTTTTATAAAATAATACGGTTTAAATAAAAATCTCAACTTTAGAAACCACTTAATCTAGTACAATCTTTTTTTCATTGTACTTGAATGTTACGTCTTTTATTCCAAATAAATTCATGCTTTCTGAACTAAACTGGATCTGTAATTCAGGAAAACCAACTAAGTTGTGAAAATTCTGATATTTTTCTGATTTATTAAACATTCCAATTTCAATTAGTTCTGCTTTTGCAACTCCATCTCCTGAAGGGTGGAATCTGCTATTCCATTCTACATAGAATGGAATGCTTGAGTCTTCAATCATATTGGTGACACCTAATTGTTTCCATTTTAAAGTACTCCCGTCCGGTTTTAGCCTTATTCCATCGATGGATTGTCTTCCTAATTTTTCTTCAATTTTTACTATTTCTTCTGTTGCTAAAACCCATGCCATCCACCCTCCGCCTTCTTCAGCCTTTTTCTTAACTGCCTGTCCAAAAGGAGTTGCATCAGTTGCTGGGTGATCAAGTGGGCAAACAATTTCTATGTACTGACCATTAAGTAATGGCGCTGTGAAATTTCTTGTGCCAAATTTTGGATGAATGCCGCCATCAACAAATGCAGTTCCAATCTGGGAACCTATTCGGTTAACAACATCAGAGATCTGATCGTGGGAGGCAACATAGGAAACATGGTCAAGACGCATGAGAGTATTTTGCCTTACTTGTGAGGGTGCTAATTACCATTTTCTTAACGTAATTCACACATCAATGCTTCAATAAGTAATAAAGGTGCTGCATTTTGGGCCAAATTTCTTCGGGTTTTTAAAATCGCTTCAATCTTGCCAAGAGTCTTGGCTGGATGAGTCGAAGTAGCCATTATTTTGATTTGCTCAATTAAATCTTGATTAATTAGTGAATCTGTTGAGTTTGATTGAAGTGACAATACATCACGATATAGCGTTGCAAGATCAAGAAGAGCTCGATCCAAGTAATCCCTGACCATTCTTGTTGATCTTGATTTTTGTTCTTTCTCTAACTCCTTCACGGCTTTTGAACCACCACTAGCCATTTTGCTACCTGTAGCACCCCAAGCTTCTTTCAATTTCGAAATTTCATCTTCATCTTTTTTCTCAGCATCAGTTAGTGCATCAGCTCTGGCTGCATCTACTAAAAGCTGTGCTGCTTTAAATGCTGAAGCAATATCTTTGATCATTAAAGGCAATTTCAAAATATTTGCACGGTTTTGTCTTGCGTTAGCATCTGTGGCCAATCTTCTTGCTCGCCCGATATGGCCACCTGAAGCACGTGCTACAAACTCTGCTGTTTTAGCATCCACTGCATCTCTTTCTATCAATAAGTTAGTTATTGCTTTGGTAGATGGTGTTCGCAATGAAAGGTGTCGACATCTAGACCTAATAGTCGGCAATACATCAGTCAAAGTTGGAGCACAAAGTAACCAAATAGTTCTTAAGCCTGGTTCTTCAATTACTTTAAGTAGCGTGTTCGCTGCAGAATCAGTTAAGCGATCAGCATCTTCAATTACAACAACACGATAATTTGCAACAGATGGTGCCCAAGAAGCTCTGGTTATTAATTCTCTAACCTCATCAATTTTTATAGACAAACCTTGAGTTTTAATCAATTCAACATCTGCGTGCGTGCCAAGAATTGTTGACAGACAGTCATTACATTTACTGCACCCACCCTCTTTGCAAACTAAAGCCGCAGCAAATGCAATTGCAGCATTTGACCTGCCAGAGCCAGGTGGCCCTGTGAAAAGCCAGGTACTTGTCATTACTTGGCTTAAATCATTTGAATTATGAGCTGCTTGGGCAGCATTCTTTAAAATCTCAACCACTTGAGATTGATCAATCAAGGATGAAAAAACACTCACAGTTATTTCAAGTTTCTCTTTAAAGTTTTAATTGCGCCTACTCGATCAATAATAATTTGGTGAATTTGTTCAATAGAAAGGGATGCGTCCACCACCAAGAAACGTTCAGGATCAAGGTGGGCAAGGTTTAAATACTCCTGCCTTACTCTTTCGTGAAAAGCTAACGGTTCACTCTCTAATCGATCAGTTGAATGCAATCTACCTAAGCCAATCTCGGCAGGTAAATCCATAATTACAGTTAAAGTCGGTGTCAAAGATTCTGTTGCCCATCTAGAAATTCTTGCTACCTCACTGGGCAGTAACACTCGTCCAGCTCCTTGGTATGCAATTGATGAATCAAAGTATCTATCTGTAATTACTATCTCACCTCTTTGCAGAGCAGGTCTAATTAAAGAGAAAACATGGTGGGCTCTATCTGCTGCATACATCAAAGCTTCTGCGCGTGGTGATATCACGCCAGTTTTATTGTCCAACAAAATATCCCGTAATTGATTACCTAAAGTAGTTCCACCAGGTTCACGAGTTAATAAAACCTCTTCACCATTTTTCTCAAGCCAATCTTTTAGCAATTTTGTTTGAGTAGATTTGCCAGAGCCTTCCCCGCCTTCAAATGAGATAAATAATCCACTTGTCACCTGACCTGTGATCGCACCTAACTCACCACGAAATGCTGATTTAATATCACTTAAGAGTGAAACATTTGGACGATCACGCATCTGTCTATATGAAATAACACCAACTAAAACTGCAATAAGCCCAGCGAAAAACATCGTGAAAGCGGCGCCGTTATAAGTAACTGTTGTGGTTCTAAAAGAGTATGTGTGCTCACCTATTGCAGCTGCTACCAATGGAGAAATTGCTAATACCAAAACAAGTGAAATTCTTATTAGTGATTGAACAAATGCAAAGGTTCTTCCTCGCACCTCATCTTCGACCTCAAGCCCAAGCATGGTAAATCCAGTTACCCAAGAGATGCCAGAGAATAAGCCAAGTAGAACGGTGATAAAGATTGCAAGTACTAGGTTTAATACCAAAGAGAGAATTACTAGTAATAATCCTGAAATAGTTAATGAAATTCCAAATAATCTTCTTCGAGAAAACTGTGAAAATACCTTTGGTCCAAATGAGATGCCTAGTGCTAGCCCAAAAAATACAGCCGCAAATAAAATTCCATAAGCAGCTTCACCGGCCTGTAGATCATCGACAAAAGTTCTGGCTAATCCAATTACAGCACCTGCTGCAAAGAAGGCACCAAGCATTCCAAAAATAAGGCCTCTGATGATTTTAGAGCCTTTAATAAATGAGAAGCCCTCCCAAAGTGATTTGCCAATTGAAGAAGAATTTAACTTCTGACTTGGCCCTGATGGAATCTCCTTTAAACGCCACACTGTGTAAGCACAAAATAGAAAACTTACTGCGTTTATATAAAGAGCTAGATCTGCAGCCGATGCTGGTGTAGTATTTCCCAAAGCAGCATTTATTGCACCTGTAAATAATGCAAGAGTAGAAAATAGAATCGCTGCAATTGGCGCGGTTCCATATGCTGCAAGAAGTGATACCTGATTAGCACTCTCTAATTTAGATTTAGGAACAAGGTTTGGAACTGATGCCTCTTTTGCAGGTGACCAAAATAAGGTAACAATTTCCACCAGAATCGATGCGGTATATAGCCAAAAGTAGTTTCCAACAATTGGTATTGAAAGATATAGCGAAAAGCGTAAAACATCACAAACAATCATCAATTTTCTACGATCAAACTTATCTGCAATAACACCAGCAAATGGACCTAAAATTACTGCTGGTAACAACCTGACAATAAATACGCCTGCAATTGCAAAGTTTGCCTTGGCATAATCACCACCTGCTAATTGTTGAGCTAATGCAGTTGAGGCTAAGAGTCCAAGCCAATCACCAAAAGATGAAAAAGTCATTGCTTGCCATAGTTTCCTAAACGCAGGAATTGCAAGCACGCTTCTTGATTCAGATTGCGCAGGTGCTGCTGGATATGGCAAAGACATGATGGAAGTCTACTTGTGACTACCGACCGCTATTTTGGCGCATTTCCAACACCAGTTGCAGCCTTTTTGGCTTTCTTTTTCGCCCCCGCACCTTTCACAGTTTTCTCAGTAAGTGTTGGTGCACTTTTCTTCGCTCTCTTGCCTTTCTTCTTTGACCCACCTGGGTTTTCAATCTCCCAAGCCCGTCTTCCAGCAAGTAATTCAAGAGCACGTTCTAATGTAAGTAACTCAACTGCGTCACCGCGTCTTAATGTTGCATTTGTTTCACCATCTGTTACATAAACACCAAATCTGCCATCTTTAACAATTACTTCACGCTCTGTTTGTGCATCTTTACCCAATTCTTTAAGTGGTGGCTTTGCTACGCCACGTCTTCTTACCTTTGGTTGTTTATATATTTCAATTGCTTCATCTAAGCCAATAGAAAACAATTGATCTTCACTTGTGAGAGTACGTGAATCTGCACCGTGTTTCATATATGGGCCATACCTTCCATTTTGAACGGTAATAATTTCATCTTGATATGAACCTAAAGATCTTGGTAGAGATAGCAAACGAAGCGCGTCAGATAAATCAACTGTGTCTAATGACATTGTTGAAAGTAGTGATGCTGTCTTTGGTTTAGGCGCATCTTTTTTCTTTCGTTTTTTCTTAGCGCCCTCTTCGACTATCTCTTCTGGAAAAACTTCAGTTATATATGCACCAAAGCGACCAGATTTAGCAATAACCTCTAGCCCAGTTCCTGGATCAACTCCTAATTTTCGCTCACCGGATGGTTTGGCTAGTAATTCAATTGCAATAGGAAGTGTTAATTCATCAGGTGCCATCTGCTCTGGGATATTGGCAAACTTACGATCATCCCCTTGACCTTGTTGTAGGTAAGCACCAAATCTGCCAACTCTGATCTCAATATCTTCACCCATCTTCATGGTGTTAATTGCTTGAGCATCAATTGCGCCTAGATCGGCAGATAAATCAGCTAATCCTGGATTATTTTCTGTGCCATAGAAAAATTTTGTGAGCCAAGCAACTCTTTCCTCTTCACCATTTGCAATGCGATCTAAATCCTCCTCCATAGAGGCGGTAAATTCGTAATCAATTAGCTTTGTAAAGTGCTGCTCTAATAATCCTGTAACTGAAAATGCTAAGAAAGTAGGAACTAATGCCCGACCACGTTTTGCAACATATCCTCGATCTTGAATAGTTTGCATAATTGAAGCAAAGGTTGATGGCCGGCCAATTCCAAGCTCCTCTAGTTTTTTAACTAATGTTGGCTCGGTATACCTTGCTGGGGGTTTTGTTTCATGCCCTTCACAGCTGTATTCATTAACTTTGATCTTTTCACCAACACTCATCGCAGGCAATCTACGATCAGTATCTTCAATATCTGCTTTGTCTTCGACAATATCTTCATAGGCTGCTAGGAATCCAGCAAATGTAATTACTGATCCATTTGCTCGAAATATTGCATCGGCACCAGTTTTAGTTTTAACATCAAAATCAACTCGCATCTGCTGTTTCTTTGCATCTGACATTTGGGAAGCAACAGTTCGCTTCCAAATTAAGTCATAGAGTGCAAACTCATCTCTTGATAACTCTGGCGCTAACTCACCAGGGGTTCTAAATGATTCACCTGCTGGTCTAATTGCCTCATGCGCCTCTTGGGCATTTTTTGTTTTGCCTTCATAAACTCTTGGTGTTGCTGGCACAAACTCTTTTCCATAAAGTGCTTGGGCAGATGATCTTGCAGCAGTAATGGAAGAGGAAGAAAGAGTTACTGAATCTGTTCTCATGTAAGTGATATAGCCGTTTTCATATAACCGTTGGGCAATACGCATTGTTAACTGTGCTCCCCAGCCAAGTCGAGAACCAGCATCTTGTTGCATGGTTGAGGTTGTAAAGGGTGGTTTTGGTCGCTCAGTTCTTGGTGATTCCTCTAATGATTTAACAACCAGTAATTGACCTTGCAATGATTGAACTAATTCTCTAGCACCTGCCTCATCAAGTAATAAAATATTTGCAGCAGATTTATCTTTTATCCCACCATTTGCATCAAAATCATTTGTAGCAGCGACTCGCTTTCCATTTAATGATAAAAGTCGCGCCGAAAATCCTGCCTCGCATGCTGCTGCTAAATCCCACCAACTAGATGAAATAAAGGCCATACGTTCACGTTCGCGTTCAACAATTAATCTAGTTGCAACTGATTGAACACGTCCTGCTGAAATTCTTGGCATAACTTTTTTCCATAAAACTGGTGACAAGCGATATCCATAAAGGCGATCTAATACACGCCTTGTTTCTTGCGCATCTACTAATCGATAATCTAAATCGCGAGTTTCCTTCGCCGCTTTTTGAATGGCGTCTTTGGTAATTTCATGAAAAACCATTCGCCTGACTGGAATCTTTGGCCGTAATACTTCAATTAGATGCCATGCGATCGCTTCACCTTCGCGGTCTTCATCCGTTGCCAGAATTAATTCATCAGCATCCTTCATTAACTCTTTTAACTCGGCCACCTTAGATTTTTTATCTGGGTTAATTACATATAACGGAGCAAACTCCTCTTCAATGTTTACACCCTCTTTTGCCCAGGCAAACTTTTTATACTCCTTTGGAATATCAGCTGCCCGCTGTGGTAAGTCGCGAATGTGGCCCACGGATGCTTCAACAACATACTCATCCCCTAAAAAGGAGCCGATCTTGCGCGCCTTTGCAGGGGACTCAACAATTACTAACTTTGTTCCCAAAGTACTTCCTTCTTAACTTAAATGGGGAAGAGAAAAGCTTTAAGCGATGGCGGTTGCGCGTTTGCGGTTTCGCACCAAAGCCCAAATGATTACCAATGTTGCAAGGAGTGCAATCACCATGTTCATTGTTTGGTTATCATCTAATGTGAAACCAACAATTGCAGGGGTAATTAACAAACCAACAAGGTTCATTACCTTAATCAATGGGTTAATGGCTGGGCCGGCTGTGTCCTTAAATGGATCACCAACAGTGTCGCCAACAATTGTTGCTTTGTGCGCTTCACTGCCCTTGCCACCAAACTTGCCATCTTCAATCATCTTCTTTGCATTATCCCAAGCTCC
>Ga0114980_10001260_pt1 | contig 18144 bp, 13 predicted proteins | sample S_140806_EF_Meta_FD_87018 | JGI IMG/M metagenome (GOLD analysis project Ga0114980, IMG submission 87018) | Freshwater microbial communities from Lake Simoncouche, Canada to study carbon cycling - S_140806_EF_MetaG | ecosystem: Environmental > Aquatic > Freshwater > Lake | place: Lake...
GACATGAGACATGAGACATGAGACATGAGACATGAGACATGAGACATGAGACATGAGACATGAGACATGAGACATGAGACATGAGACATGAGACATGAGACATGAGACATGAGACATGAGACAATGTATTTTATACTAAAATTTAATTTTACCCATATGAAAAACAATTTATTTGAATTAAAAGTTTGGAGCAAATCAATTGAATTGAGCGAAAAGGTGTACAAAATCACCGAACATTTTCCTGACAAAGAAAAATTTGGCTTGATCAGTCAGATGCGCAGATGTGCCGTATCTACTGCGTCAAATATTGCTGAAGGTGCAGGCAGAAATACCAAAGGAGAATTTCGCCAGTTTCTTGGCATCGCGAATGGTTCACGTTATGAACTACTGACACAGCTCATTATTTCGAATCGACTCGGATTCATAACCGAAGTAACCAAAGAGGATTTGATTAAAGATATCGATGAAGTACAACGAATGATTCACGGCTTACAGAAAAATATTGCAGCGTAAGTGAGAAACGAGAAGTGAGACCTGAGAAGAGCAACAGAGTCGATGTCTCGTGTCTCAGGTCTCGTGTCTCATGTCTCATGTCTGACATCTCATGTCTACCCTACTCAACACTCACTCCTATTACTCATACAAATACGGCACACTGTCGTTAAAACGTCTTTTCTCCGAAGCGAAAGAGAAAGGACACTCTGCGTTCGCATTAACCGATATCAATTCCACTTCTGCCTGCATTGATTTCATTCGCCTTGCTCCCGAAAACGGAATCAAACCTGTAGTAGGTATTGATTTCAGGAATGGAAGCGAACAAAAATACATCGGCCTTGCCCGCAACAACACCGGCTTCCGCGAACTAAATGAACACCTTACCAAATACAGTCACGCGCATGAACCTTTCGAAGATCGTGCTCCCGCATTTTCTAACGCGTACGTAATTTATCCATGGAACGAAAAAACACCAAAGCAGTTGCGTGGTAATGAATTCATCGGCATTCGTCCTTCACAAGTAAACAAACTGATTTTCTCTGAACTGAAAAAGAAGCCGCGTAAACTAGTTGTCCTCGCCCCCGTAACATTCGCTTCCAAAAAGGATTTCAATGCACATCGCTTGCTCCGAGCCATCGACACAAACGTTCTGCTGAGCATGCTTCCGAAAACAGAAGAAGCGCATTCCGATGAAATGATGATGACTGAAAACGAAATCCGAATGGCGTTCATTCAGTTCCCGCAAATCGTTGAGAACACACGGCAGATAATGCTCGACTGCGGAATCAAGTTCGAGTTCAAAACCAATAAGAATAAAAAACACTTCACCGGATCACCTGCAGAAGATTTTGAACTCATTCAATCGGAATGTGAACGCGGACTACTCTATCGCTACGGAGAAGGTGAAGTTCCCTCAAACGTAACCGAACGCGTAGAGAAAGAACTTAAACTCATTCGCGATCTCGACTTCTGCTCCTACTTCCTCATCAACTGGGACATGGTGAATTACGCCCGTAGTAAAAACTACTACTATGTCGGTCGCGGATCGGGAGCAAACAGCATGGTAGCCTATCTCCTGCGCATTACAGATGTTGATCCGATAGAACTTGATTTGTACTTCGAGCGTTTCATCAATCCGTACAGAACAAATCCTCCTGACTTTGATATCGACTTCTCTTCCTATGAACGAAATGATGTAACGAAATACTTGTTCGATCGTCACGGCTGGGAAAACACCGCCCTCGTTGGCGCATACAATACGTTGCAAGGACGATCTGTTATTCGTGAACTCGGAAAAGTATTTGGAATGCCTGCCGATGAAATTGATCGCTTGCAACACGTAAAAAAATACACTCAAGTTGATGACCTAGGAAAATTACTCCTGAAATATTACGATCACATTCAAGGATTTCCAAGTCACTTGAGTGTACACTCCAGCGGTGTTATTATTTCGCACGAACCGATGAGCACCTACACCGCTACGATCATGCCGCCGAAAGGATTTCCAACGGTGCATTTCACTATGCTCGAATCAGAAGATATCGGATTGCACAAATTCGATGTATTGGGTCAGCGTGGATTAGGCAAGATCAAAGACTCCATGCAAATCATCAAAGACAATACGGGTGATGAATTTGACATTCACGACATCAAACGTTTCAAGAAAGACCCTGACATCAAAAAATACCTGAAAGCAGGAGATGCCATCGGTTGCTTCTATGTTGAATCGCCGGCCATGCGCATGCTATTGACAAAATTGCGCGCAGATGATTATTTGCGACTCGTTGCAGCAAGTTCCATTATTCGTCCGGGCGTTTCTCAAAGCGGAATGATGCACGAATACATCATGCGTTTTCACGATGAAGAGCGAAGAGCAAAAGCACGTGAAGCACTTCCCGAATTGTACGATATCCTTCACGAAACATTCGGCGTAATGGTGTACCAGGAAGATGTCATTAAAGTGGCACACTATTTTGCAGGACTTCCGCTCTCAGAAGCAGATGTTTTGCGAAGAGGAATGTCATGGAAATTTCGTGAACGCAATCAATTCGAATTGGTAAAAGCGAACTTCTTCGACAATTGCAAAAAGAAAGGGCACAAAGAAGAAACCGTTCAAGGTATCTGGACACAAATCGAAAGTTTCGCCAACTATGCATTTTCCAAAGGACATTCTGCAAGCTATGCAGTAGAAAGTTACCAAGCCTTGTTTCTGAAAGTGCATTATCCACTGGAATATATGGTGGCTACGCTGAATAATGGTGGTGGTTTTTATCGGCGCGATGTGTATTTGCATGAAGCAAAAAAGTATGGCGGTAAAATAGAATTACCCTGCATTAATAGAAGTGATTCTGTATTTGCGATTTACGGGAAAGAGATTTTCATTGGATTGGGATTCATCAACAATGTAGAAATCTCTACCGTCACAAACATAGTACGTGAACGCTATGAAAACGGACCATTCGCTAGTCTCCGCGATTTTCTTCGTCGCGTTCCAGTCACACTTGAGCAGTTACGACCATTGATTCGCATTGGTGCATTTCGTTTCACGGGGAAATCGAAAAAAGAACTCATGTGGGATGCACATTTCATGCTATCGGAAAGCAAGAAGAAAGCACCCGAAGCCAATTTGTTTGAAGTAGAAGTACGCGAGTTTACCATTCCTCAATTGTGGAGTCACGAGCTCGAAGATGCATTCGATGAAATGGAACTACTCGGATTCATGGTAAACACACATCCCACTTTTCTGCTGAAAGAAATTCCAGATTTACCCTTGCGTGCAAAAGATTTACCTGCTCACGACAAACAGGAAGTTCGAATGTTGTTGTATCTCGTTAATACGAAACATACCCAAACCGGGAAAGGTGTTCGCATGAACTTCGCTACATGGTACGACATGGATGGCGCGTGGGTAGATACTGTACATTTTCCTGATGCAGCAGCGAGTTTTCCATTCAATGGTCCGGGATGTTACGTTGTAAAAGGAAAAGTGATGAATGATTTCGGCTTCATTACAATAGATGTGAATTATATGGAACGCCTCGCAACACGAAACATGGAAACTGCGAATGCGCGTTTAAAACCGGGTGTAGAATCAATACCAGAGGAGAGACGATTAGAATAAAACTAACCCAGCCATGAACATCTACTCCATCGCCACAACACCGGAAATGCTCGCCTCGAGAACAAATATCTCTGAGCCACTTGACTACGAACCCATTTACCAAGCGCGTCCAGGAATGAAAATGCCCATCATCATACTTCGCGATGGAAAACCGGAAATCGTTATGGCATCATGGGGACTACGCTCGAGCAGTGCATTCAATCGCATTCATATGTCGCGCGTATTGAAATCCCGGCCTTGGAATTTATTGATCCGAAGACAACGCTGCGCTGTTCCTGCGAACTGTTTTATTGTGAACACCCATGGAGCTCCGCATCTAATTCGTTTACCACAACATCGTTTATTTATGATGGGTGGAATCTTTCAGATCAAGAAAGAAGAAATCTATTTCACGTTACTGGAAACAGAATCTGCCGATCTCATTTCATCTATTACCAAAGAAATGCCAGTGTTATTTCACAATGATCGCATCGCACGTTGGCTCAAGGCTGATGAAATAGGTACGCTAATGCGCTTCGCAGACAAAGCCGGCAACAACTGGTTTGATTACTTCAAAGTAGCGCCTGAAATTATCAGCGAAAAAGAAAATAATCGCGAATTACTTACACCATTGGGCATGACGCGTGAACAACAGAAACTGCGCGAACAAAGCATTCAAGCTTTAACCTTCGAAAAGGAGCGGATGAATAGAAGAAATAGCAAATAAGAATTTACTCCTCTGTAATCTTTTCACGCAAGCGCCGTACTTCAGTGATAAAGATCGAACCTATCTCCAGAGATATCGACGAATCAAAACAACAAACACCAAGATCGTTTGTCTCAATCAAGCGTCCTTCATCGGATTATTTTTTCGATTTGATGAAGGCAACTACAAAAATGAGCAGAAAGAACGCATTGATTCCTACCCATACCCAAAACATCAAAGCATCATTGTGTTCTTCTCCAGTCACCTCAAACATGATAACATGATCACTAATGCGTAGATCATAATTGTCTTTGAAAAACTGTATTTGATCATCTTCCATTCCTTCGTACCAGATATCACGAACAACTCCCACAAACTCGGAAGATTCAAGAACTCCGTCGAATTCTGCATCACCCAGTTCATCAAACTGCATGATGACATCTACATTATCTGTCTCCGCCCAATCTGGAGCCACAAGCGGAACGTAAACTTTCTTCGTAACAGAAGTCGATCCATTCTTGGTAGTGCTAGTTGTTTCTTCCAAATTCTGCGGCAATGGAACTCCCGACAAATTCAGATTTCGCGTTCCTAAATCTTCGCCAGCAATTAATTGCTGCACCTCCGCATCTGCAAATCCAAAATCGAAATAGTGAGTAAGTGCTGGAATAAAGAAAATTGTAATGATTGAGAAAATAACTAGAAAAGCGGCCACTGGGCCCCACTTCCTTGGGTTAGCAGCCTTCATCGCTTGGAAAGCTTCCCTCTCCGTTAAATGATTCAAACTCTTAGTGGGCATCGAAGCATTCAGCGCTTCTACCAAATCACGCAAACCAATCTCACCCAACTGAGAATACATCATCACCTTTTTCATCTTCCCAGAATCATCTGTGTAGGTAAAGTAGAGTGAACGATAACTCTTGTCCTCATACACATAGTAATTCACCATGTTCGCAACAGGGAAACTATTTTTTCTGAATGGTCCTCGCTTGCAGAGTACGTTATATCCATCAAACGTAACGCTGTTCTTTGTACCCATGTATTCGAAAATGTATTCTCTGCCTTGTTCCATAGTTATTGAGGTTTACGAATTCGAATTTAAAAGATTTTTTGTGAATGAAAAATATCTTGTCATATTAGATAACAGAACATCTTGTGCGGAAATCAACAACTTGAATAATGAAAGTGCCGATATCATTGATAGAAGTATTTCCTTCCGCTCATGATACCGGCACAATGTGACCTGTGTAAACAGGATACTATTACTTCATCTCCTTAGTCAGCGTAGCACACTCGCTCACCCAGATATCTTTCTTCAAATTATCGATGAATGCATTCTTGCGCGCTGTCTTCGCTGTATCTCCCATTAGTGCGGCTTTATCCACATTCAAGAGATTTACACCCATGCCTTTTACTGGCTCTTCCAAAGCCTTGAACTTCTTGTTCTCTTCTTCGATCTTCTGTTGTGATGCCAGATAATCGGTGAGCAACAACGACTCTAATGTAATGTCGCGTTCACGTTTCAGTTGCTTTGACTTCTCGTCCACCAAACCGAATGCAGTACTACCTGCTACACGTGCAGAACTTGACTTCTTCAACCTATCGTACGCTGGAGTCTTCTTCCATGGCGTAAACATTGCAACGGGCACTTGATCCCACTCCATTGGCAAATCAAGATCCTGCTCACCATATTCAATCAACGAGTAATATCCTGGCAATTGAATATCTGGCGCAACACCTTTCAGTTGTGTAGATCCTCCGTTGATACGATAGAATTTCTGAATGGTCACTTTCACAGAACCAAGCGGCTTCATGTCGTTATTGCCCTTCACCATTTGATCATCCAAATCATAGAAGTTCTGAACTGTTCCTTTTCCGAATGAACGTGAATATGTGCCTACGATCAAACCACGCTGATAATCCTGAATTGCCGCTGCAAGAATTTCAGAAGCAGATGCACTGTTCTCATTGATCATGATCACCAGTGGACCGTCATATACTACTTGTCCTCCATCTTCATCATCATATGCTTTCACACCTTGCTCGCGTGTCTTCACTTGCACAACGGGACCTTGCGGAACGAATAATCCTACCATCTTGATCACCTCTACCAATGATCCACCTCCGTTATCACGTAAGTCAAGAATAATTCCGGATACTTTCTCTGCTTTAAGCTTCTCCAACTCTTTCTTCACATCTCCTGCACACGCACGGCCAGAGGTTCTTCCTGGTGTAAAGTCGGCATAGAAGCTTGGCAACTTGATGTAACCCACTTTACTTTTTCCTTGATCCAACACGGCACTCTGTGCGTATGTTTCTTCCAGTACAACGACGTCACGAATAATGGAAATCTCCATTGTAGATCCGTCTGGCTTCTCAATCGTCAATCGCACTTCTGTACCTTTTTTACCACGAATCAATTTTATCGCATCATTGATTTGCATTCCTACAATGTCAACTGCCTCTTTATCTCCTTGTGCCACTTTCAAAATTTTATCTTCTGGCTTCAAGTGGCCTTCTTTCCAGCATGGACTACCAGGTACAATGCTCGTTACTTTGATATAGCCATCTTTTTCCTGCAATGTTGCTCCTATTCCTTGCAATTGTCCTGACATGCTGATATCAAAATTCTCTTTGTCTGCGGGAGGGAAAAATTCAGTGTGTGGATCGAATGTCGCAGTGACTACGTTGAGATAAATTGCCATGCGGTCAGCACGATCAACTTTTCCTAATCGATCAAAAATTTCATCTTGCGTTTTCTTCACTTTCTCACGTGCTTCCTTCTCCAACTCTACATCAGTCTTCGCAACAACGCCAACCTTCTCCGCTTCAACATCTTTCTTATTGGTCTTCTGTAAATCAACGAAGCGAACCATCACCTGATATTTTAGAAATTTTCTCCAATTCTCCTTGCGCTCAGCTTCATCTTTAGCATAAGACATTTTCTCTGGATCGAGCTCTACACTTTCTTGAACGGTGAAGTCGAAAGGCTGAGACAATACTTCTGTATACACCAGTTTATCTTCCGCAATTCGCTTGTTCATGATATCTACAGAGCGATTAAAGAAATCAAATGATTGAATTTTCACCTGATCGTCTAGATCACTATAGAATTTTGTCTTCAACTCATCATAATCTGACTGGAGGAAAATTTTCTTATTGTAATCGTTCCGCTCCATGTACAGATCAAATGCTTTGTGCGAAAAATCATCATCCATTTCCGTTGGATTGTAATGGGTGTGACGAAGAATGCGCATAGTCGTCTCAAGAACAACTTTGTCTTTCTTTTCGGAATCATCGTCGGGCGACTGATAAGCAGCGCAACGTGTTCCAAGAAGAGTAAATGCTGCCATTCCGAGGAGGACAGGAACGGCAAATAAGGCTATACGAACTTTACTTTTCATAATTCGGATTTAATGATGTACGAAAATACTCAAAAACCCCGCCAATCTGCCGTTAAGAACTGTTAAGTATGCAAGGAGAAAATCAGAAGGATAGACGGTTTTGAACATTGTACAAACGGGATGGAAGAGAAATTATTTTTCCATAACCTGTTTAAGGATGTTAATCATGGCTGGATCGTCCCATGTAGCTCGGCCTACTCTATTGAGTACTTCCGCATGTTGTTTATCATACACATACGTGGTTGGAATGGCATTGATTCCTAAGTCTTGTAGTCTCTGATCGGTACGCAAGAACAGCATTGGATAATTGTGCTTAGCGAGATAGGCATTGATGCGATCAGGTGTTTCATCGCTGATCATAACGAAAACCATAGATGCAGTGTCTGACTGAAAGGCAGCACGCTCTACAGAAGGCATTTCCTTTAAACAGTCGGGACACCACGTTGCCCAATAACTAACGAACAATGCTTTGCCTTTGTAATCGTTCAAACTAACCGGTTCTCCCGCTATTGTGCGAAGAGATAGTTCTGGCAAATGAATGACAGGTGCAACGCGATATTTATTGTAGAGAAAAAATCCCGCGCCAACGCCAATGAGTAACAAGAGCCATGGAATAATTTTCTTGGACATCATAAGCAGTGAACGTGAGATGTATATCAGTACGACAATAACTTCTCTATTGCAGCAGACACTTTATCTGAGTTCGGAAGCATTGTAGCTTCGAGTGTAGAGTTCAATGGAATTGCAGGAAGATTTTCCGAACCAATAACATCCACAGGAGCATCTAACGATTGGAAACAGAATTTCTGAATACGACCTGCCAATGCCTGTGCAAATCCGTTGTTATACGGCTCTTCAGTAACCACAAGGCAACGAGAATGTTTGCGAACAGAAGCGAAAACGGTTTCTTCGTCGAGTGGAACAAGTGTACGTAAGTCAACAATTTCTACACGACCAGCAAAGTTCTTCGCCGCATTTTTCGACCAATACACACCCATTCCGTAAGTAATGATGGTGAGTGTTGATTTATCTCGTGCAGCATCCGCCTCCACCACCATTCGTGCTTTCCCAAATGGAATCACGTAATCTTCATCAGGCTCAATGGTTTTTGCATCTTCCGTGCCTTTGATCTTTGACCAATACAATCCTTTGTGTTCAAGCATGACCACAGGATTCGGGTCGTAGTAAGCAGATTTCATCAACCCTTTTAAATCAGCACCGGTAGAAGGATATGCAATTTTAATTCCGCGAATATTACACAATACCGATTCAACTGATGAAGAATGGTAAGGTCCGCCACTGCCGTATGCGCCAATAGGAACACGAAGAATCATGCTCACCGGCCATTTTCCGTTCGACAAGTAATTCGAACGCGATACTTCGGTGAATAATTGATTCAATCCGGGCCAGATGTAATCCGCAAATTGAACCTCAACAATTGGCTTGCAACCTGCAGCCGACATTCCAACAGTAGATCCAACATTAAACGCTTCTTGAATAGGCGTATTAAAAACGCGATTGTTTCCAAACTTCTGAGCAAGAGTAGCCGCTTCACGGAATACTCCGCCTAATCGCGCGCCCACATCTTGTCCATATAATAATGCTTCGGGATGTTTCGCCATGATTTCCTGCACAGCGAAAAGCGCAGAGTCAACCATTACAGTTTTCTCCTTGCCTTGCGGTTCACGAATACCTTTCTCTTCCGTTACTGGTGTTGGCGCAAAGTCGTGTAGGAATAAATCTTCCGGACGAGGATCTTCTGCCTTCAATGCATTTTCATAATCGTCCTGAACTCGTTGCTTCGCTTTCACTTCAAGTTCGTTGAGTTCCTTTTCCTCGAAACCGTAAACGATCAACTGTTTTCGTAAGCGCGGATAAGGATCGCGTTTCGCTGCCTCTTCCAAATCATCGCGATACCATTCTTTACGCACACCAGATGTATGGTGATTCAACAATGGAACTTTAGCATGCACTAAGAAAGGTCTGCGTTCCTTGCGAATAATGGCGAGAACATCTTTCAACGTTTCATATGAACGAAAGAAATCTGTTCCATCAATCGTTCGCGTTTCCAGCCCTTTGAAACCACGCGCATATTCTGTTGCATCTTGCGCACGAATTTCTTTCGCGTTGGCAGAAATATCCCACTCATTATCCTGAACCAGATAAAGAATAGGAAGTTTTTTCAGCACCGCCATTTGAAACGCTTCAGCCACTTCACCTTCAGTAATGCACGCGTCACCCAGTGAACACACCGTCACAGGTTTAACATCACCAAAATCTTCGGACAAGCCTTGCAATTCGAGATACTGAACACCCATTGCTAAACCAGTTGTTGGGATAGCTTGCATTCCAGTAGCAGAACTTTGCATTGGAATTTTCGGCATATCATCACGTCGAAGTGCGGGATGCGAGTAATATGTTCTTCCTCCAGAGAATGGATCATCTCGCTTCGCCATCAACTGCAGCATAAGTTCATATGGCGACATTCCAATGGAGAGCAGAATGCTGTCATCGCGATAGTAGGCCGACAAAAAATCCTGTTTTTTCAGTTGCATACCTAAAGCAATCTGAATGGCTTCATGTCCGCGCGAAGTAGCATGAACATATTTAGCTGTTATTTCTTTATTCGCTTCGTAAGTTTCCGCCATAGCTTTAGCGGTACACATCAATTCCCACGCTTTCAAAGCGACGGATACTGGGAAAGAGCCTGTTTTGGTGCGATTATCACTCACTGTAAGAGACATAAGCTGTAAAAACGCGTGTTTTCGGGTAAGAATGTGAAGTTAAGGATTTTTTAGGGTTGCCACTCTTGGAGAGTTCGGACTCTGCAAGGGTCCCCACCCTCAAAGGGTTATATCCCTTTCAGGGTTAACGTTGATTTAAAATATTCCATTATTTGGAAAATAAACCTGCATTCCATATTGCGTTCACTATTTAACATATTTTAGTCCGTCATAACTATCACAAAACACAAAGAGATGAAAGGCTTTAAAAGATGCAATAATGGTCACTTCTTTAAGGAGGACTTAGATATGTGCCCATACTGTCCAAAAACTGGCGATGCTGGAGCAACCCAAATTTCTGGTCTAGGAGACAAAACACAAATCAGTGGAATGAATACCCAACACATGTCAAATGATCCTGGCAAAACACAGGTGTTTGGTGCTGGAAATACTTCCCAGTCCACGCAGGTGTTTGGTGCTGGTAAGGGTGAATCAAATAAAGGTCGTGACCTAAATCGCACTTTTATTCAGGGAATGGAATCTGAAAACGAAGGCGGCGACTCAACTACAGAGAAACCACGTGCAACCAGAATGATCACTGGATGGATAATATCCTATTCTTTAGATGCAATGGGTCTTGACTTCCGAATCTACGAAGGAAATAACACCATTGGGCGCGATCCTGAGAACACAATCACTATTTCAAAAGATCCTGCAATTTCAGGTCGCCACGTAACCATACTTCACCGCAAAGGAAATTTCTATATCAAAGATGAAATGACCGCAAATGGAACTTACTTGAATGGAGAAGAAATGGAAATCGGTAAGCCATATGATCTAAAAGACGGAGACGATATCCGACTTGGAAATACAACCACTTTTAAATTTAAATCAGCTCTGTAGTATGCGCTTGATTGCTATCTTTTCTATTACGCTTACTCTATTAAGTGCGGGTCAGAGTTATTCCCAAACGAAATCATTAGCCGCAGATAAACCACTAACCGATTCTTTCCCTGTTATCTCAGGTAAAATCTGGTCACGTAATCCTGATAACGGCTTTTTGAACAAAAGCACGCTTACGATTACAGAGGACAGCAAGAAGGTCGATTTCTCAATTTCTCCTGAGTCAGCGGAACCAGCCTCGGGCAATAATAAGCGCGTGATTCTCCTCGTCGAGAATCACTACTTATCGCGCGGTCAATCAATTCGCAACTTCTATATAGACGTTTTTCAGCGAGGCATTGGAAGCGCAGTTAAACCGGGAGATCAAGTCATGCTATGCTCTTTCGACTGGCATCGCGGAGATCAGTACCTGTTTTCAGAAACTCCTTTCACTGATGATCCGCAAGTAATTATTGCTGCGATGGAGTCAATGAAGAGTAAGGCTGCACTAGGAAACCAACAAGAAGGATCAGATATTAATCACGCGTTAATTCAAGCAATAGAGCTCCTGTCACAACAAAAAGACTCGATGTCTTCTGCGGTATTTCTATTCTCTGATGATTTGGATAACATCGTAGATGTGTTGAAACCCCTTGATGTGCAAATTGCTTCTAGAAAAAGCAACATCCCTATTTATTCCGTTGCATATAGTGGCTTTTCTCGCTATAATTCGATTACACGCAACGAAATTTGTTTGCCAACTTACGGTTTGTACTACATCAATCCATCGAACAATGCAGATTCATGTGCGTTCTACTTTTCGAACTTCATGAATTCAGTAATTGCTCGAAGTGAAGGATGCTATTATCGCTATTCGTACACATCTTCTCTGGACAAAAACGGACAAGTCATCACGCTAAATTATCAAATTGCTGAAGACCGAGATAGCCAGACAATTACCATTCCTAACCTCTCCTTCTCGGAGTGGATTGTGGCAAATAAGCTGGTTACAGGTGCTTGTATACTTCTGTTTATCGGGTTAGTTGTAGTGGTCATTTTATTGAGCAATAAATCAAAACGAAATAAGCTGCGCCAGGCAGAAGAACTAAAACGTACTCAAGAAGAGTTGCGGATTCAACAAGAGAAAACCGAGCAAGAGAAAAAACAAACCGAACAAAAGTTCCAACAACTGAATGAAGAACAACAGCGTAAGGAAGCGGAAGTAAAAAACCAAGAAGCAGAAAAGATTAAACAAGCAGAGAATGAACGCTTGACCCGACTCATGCTCAATAAGGGCGCTTTCCCGCGACTTAATTATAGCTTTGAAGGCAATTCTGGAAGCATCGATGTGACTAGTCCACACTTTACGATTGGTCGAGATAAGTCGAATAGCTTCTACATTCAACTTGATACCGTTTCCAGGAAACATGCTACCATTCAATTTAGTGAAGACGGTTCGTATAGCATCACTGACAATGGTAGCTCTAATGGGACTTACGTAAACGGAACAAGAATTAATCAATCTCCTTTGCGCAGCGGTGATTTCATCGAGATCGGCGGTATCGGGATTACATTCCAAAATTGATCACATGACGAAAATACAAATAGAACAATTTGGACTTACCGATATTGGGAATGTCCGCAAGGCGAACGAAGACAATTTTGGATTCATGGAAACTCCCAACGGGCCACTGTTTACAGTGTGCGACGGAATGGGTGGACATGTGGGAGGTGCTACTGCCTCTCAAATCGCAGTGGAGAATATTTTGCGAATTATTGCCAATGCACCAGGCGATTCTCCTTCGGTAGAAATCAATAACGCAATCGTTTCTGCGAATAAAGAAATTCTCGACACAGCAACAGCTAACCCCGAGCTCAAAGGGATGGGAACAACGTGTACTGTGATGCTCGTAACACCAGCTTCAATTCACATTGGACATGTTGGAGACAGCCGTATTTATCTTCTTACAAAGAACATACTTCATCGCATTACAAAAGATCACTCCTTTGTACAGACTTTAGTAGATGCGGGAGCGATCAATGATAGTGAAGCAGAAAGTCATCCAAGAAAAAACGAGCTCACAAAGGCCTTGGGAGTTCGCCAGTCAGTAGAACCTACTGTGAATCATCATCCGATTCAACCAGCTACGGGCGATGTTTTCATGCTGTGCTCAGATGGATTGTGTGGATTGGTGAGCGACAGAATGATGGAAGATATTCTTCTGCGTAACCATGATCTTCAATCAGCTGCCACTTCATTAATCAACGCAGCGAAATCTGCAGGTGGTTACGACAATATCACAGTACAACTTGTTCGTGTAGTTTCCAGTCCTTATTCCACTAGCATTTTCGAAGATTTCTCGCCTAGAGAAAATCTTGCTAACACACTGACTCCACAAATGGGTAACGAACCTGCTCCTGCTTGGCAGTCCCCACCAAAAAGCGGTGGAAACATGAAGTTGATGGTTTTGGTTGGTGTAGTAGCGCTCCTTTTAGGGCTTGGCTTGATGTACATTTTCACTCGCGAGTCAAACTCCTTGAATGATGACAATGCCGATAGCTTAAACACTAGAACCAATCACACTGACAGTGATGATAAATCAAAGGACAAGACTCCCCCAATACAAACAATGCCCAACGATGGAATAGAGAAATCATCAGGCAGACTATTCCATATTGTAGTTAAAGAAGAGACCATATCAAAGATTACAACAGAACGGAAAAGTCACCCACCATATGCAGAATATGATTTCTCAAAAACTATACCTGATAAGACAGTTATAAAACCAGGCGATACTTTGTTTTGGGAGAAGAGAAAGCCTGCCCCTCCGGCGAAACCAAATACATCACCTTCAGGCAACAAACAACCGAGCGCTACAAATGGCGAAAAGAAGCAGCCTACTGTACCTGGTGCTACAACAACTACTCCAGCTACAACACCAGTGAGTCCTACCCAAGGAAGCCCCGGAGGTAACGCACCTGCGCCAGCTCCCGCACCAACAAATCCATCTCCAACGCCAAGTGACCCCGCACAACCAAAGTGACAACTTACAAGTTGTAACATATGCAAGTTAGCAGAATCAACAACATTGAAATAGTTGAAGAGCTAGGCTCTGGCGGTACCGCCAGCGTGCTGAAGGGCGTTGATTTGCAAACGGGACAACTGGTTGCAGTGAAAGTCTTGTGGAATAATCTTTTCAAGAATGAATCAATGCGCAAGCGATTTATTTTTGAAGCCAATCAATATCTCTACTTACGACATCCTGGAATTGTTTCGTTAAGAGATTTCATCATCAAAGATGAAGCCTATTATCTAGTGATGGAATTTATAGATGGTGTTAATCTGGAAGAATACATCAATAAAGTTTCTGGTCCAGTTCCCGAACCGAAGGCAATCCAAATTATGTCTGAAATACTCGGAGCAATAGAGTATGCACATAATGCTGGAGTACTTCATCTTGATATTAAACCCGCCAACATCATGCTTGACTCCAGCGGAAAAATCAAGATTTTGGATTTTGGAATTTCGAATGATGAATCGAAAGTTGAAAGTGGAGCAGTCATGGGCAGTCCACTCTACATGAGTCCGGAACAAACGACGGGTAAGAATGTAGACAAGCAGTCAGACATATATGCTCTTGGCATTACCCTTTTTCAGTTACTGACGGGAACGACTCCACTCAGAGGCAACGTTTCACGCGACGAATTATTCGAAAAGATACGCAACGGCAACCTTCCAAAGGCGAAAGAATTCTACCCATTTGTTTCAGACGCCTTGCAACAAATCATCGACAGATCTACTGCTGCTAATAAGTCCCAACGCTACTCCAACATCAAAGATTTTCAGAAGGACTTATCGCGCATCAAACTAAACTAATTCATCAAGAACTAAGCTTTCAACACGGTTGCATTATTGCTGAAAATGATCAAATAACTTATTACTAATACATCATTACATAACACCAAAACCAATGCAGGAAATTAGAATTGGCAGATCCAAAGAAAATCAAATTGTTTTAGATGATCCGTCTGTATCAAGACATCACGCAACAATAATCATTAATGGTAATAGCTACTTCGTACGAGACAATGGTTCTACCAATGGGACCTTCATCAACGGAAGACGAATTCAGAACGAACCACTTCAACCAACGGATATCTTGAAAGTGGGTAACGTTGTTGTTCCATGGAGAAACGCAGTGGGTGGAGGTGGATTTCCGCAAGGAAACGCCGGCTATAACCAACCGTATAACAACATGCAGCAAGGCGGAGCTCAACAACAAGCACCTTACTTCCCACCTCCTGCACGTAAGAAATCAAACACCGGACTTATTCTCGGTGGTGTTGGAATTGCATTAGTGCTAATTGTAGTAGGTGTAATTTTCTTCATCCGCAACTCAAGTGATACCAATCGCCTCGTAGGAGAGTGGGAATGCGACTATAACTGTGAAAAAGGTATGGTTCTTACATTCGAGAAAGACGGAGATGATCTTACGTACAGAGTAAAAAGTTCGGATGGAACGGAAAAAGGAGAATGGACCATCAGAGAAAAAAGCAAAGAACTTACTCTCGATCCTAATGGTAATAACGAATGGGAGCCAACCCAGGAGTTCATGTACAAATTGAACAAGGATGAACTAACGCTTACCCTGGTCTATGACGATGGAAGTTTAGCGGATGAGGATATTGTTGTAACTAAACGTAAATAGACAATTGAGTACAGTAATTATTATTGGACGAAGTAGGAACTCGGACGTTGTTATTGATGAACCGCATGTTTCTGGAAGTCACGCGCAACTTATCATTGATGACGACGGATCGTATTTTATTAACGACCTTAAGTCATCCAATGGAACATTTGTGAATGGAGAACGCATCAATGGACTAAGTCCATTACGCGTAGGCGATTTTGTTGTCTTGGGTGGATCTCACTTCGACTGGGAAAAGCACATTACTTCTTCGAGTATCCATTTGTCTCATACAAAACAAGAACAATACAGCAAACCACTCACCTATGCGATGAGTCTTGCAGCAGCAATTTTATTGTTACTCGCCTGCTGGGGACTTAATGAACTTTCTGCAGCGCCATCAAGCGTGCCGTCAGACGAAATTGCTGAAAACTCGCGCACACGAAAAACTGGAGGTACTACCTCGGATGAAAATACCAAGGATGACAATCAAGGAGATGGCTCCATTTCCAACAAACAGACAAAAGCTCCGGGTGAAATCACCTACGACTTCTCGTGTATCGTGACGCAAGAAAATCAGGACGCAGCTGGAGCTGGCGATATTCTTGATGACATGAGAACTGATATGCTAAACTCGTCAGGCCTCACAGTATCCATTCAGGAAGAAATGGATTTTGGAGATCAGAATCATGAAGAATTATTAAACGGAGCTACAATTTTAAATAACGAACAAAGCGACAAATTAGAATCTATCCTGAATACACTTGTTCGAAATATCCCTGAACCGAAGGGATTCACTTACCGCATATTCCTAATTGAATCTGATCAGATCAATGCGTGGACGTGTGGAGGCAGGATTTACTTCACGACCGCGATGTATGATTTCACAGAATCGGATAATGAAATTGCGGGTATTGTCGGCCACGAAATTTATCACAACGAACTAGGACACATCAATAAAATGCTGCTCGCTCAAAAATTCTCCGAACAAACATTTGGTCCTGAGATGGGAGGAATTGCAGCAACTATAGATGGAATCCTGAGAAGTCCTTTCGGTAAAAAAGACGAAGCACACTGCGATTTCAAAGGCGCGGATTTATGTATTAGAAGCGGATATCAACCATGTCCTATAGTGGATTTATGGGAACGCATGTCTCGCGATGAAGGTGAACAAGATTCTCTTTCTGAATTCATGAGCAGTCATCCGCTTTCTTCGCAGCGGAGATTGTGCTTGAAGAATCACATTGCAACGAATTATGGAGAAGATTGTGAATAATACAAGTATGACACAGAAAAGAAAATTTAATTGGAAGTTCTTACTGCTCTTCTTCCTCATCAACTTCGTGATACTCTTGGGAGTAGTCGGAATCTTCTCCTCCAAACCCGAACTGATTGGAGTAAATAAAGTAAGAGTGAAGGAGAAAAATGGCGACACATTAACAGTGGAACTGCAACTCGTGATCAATAACCCAAACGTATTCTCCATAAGCGGATCTGATGTTACAGTAATTACGCAAAACGGCGAAGATCAAACGGGGAGCGGCATCCTTGGTTCTTTCAGCCTGAATGCAGGTGAAACGGATACAATTATGATCACCATGAAGATGAATAGCGACAAGCTATTGGCTTTATATGATAAGACAGGCGCCGACCTCACCAGCACCGTTATTCTTAACGGTTCATTCAGCCCACTCTTTTTTGTGAGTCAAGTCTGCTTCGAATCAGCGATACCGAAAGAAAATATCAATCAACTTTTAATGGAATCATTCTTCGCAAAGAATGATATCACATTTGACTCGCTCAATTATCGACCCGTAAGTGTCACTGAATCGCGAATGGATTTTAACGTCAATCTCTCCAACACGTTCGCGTTTCCATTTACAGTCGAAAAACTAACTGCTGATATTTTCCCTCAAATTGGATCACAAACCGTTGTTGGTACGTGGAGCACTCAGAAACCAGTCCTACTAAACCCGAAAGAACAAAACACCATTAACGGAAGTCTTTCCGTACACCATATGGCATTGATGAGAGCTGGACTGGAAAAGAAGGGACAAAATTTAAATTCCGCTTACATCAAGGGAAATGCAACGATTCGTTTGGATAAAGAACGAATGGAGATTCCATTTGATGTGACCGTTACCACCGA
>Ga0114980_10001266_pt1 | contig 18097 bp, 21 predicted proteins | sample S_140806_EF_Meta_FD_87018 | JGI IMG/M metagenome (GOLD analysis project Ga0114980, IMG submission 87018) | Freshwater microbial communities from Lake Simoncouche, Canada to study carbon cycling - S_140806_EF_MetaG | ecosystem: Environmental > Aquatic > Freshwater > Lake | place: Lake...
ATTCTCAAATACCTTCATCATTTTAAGTGATTTAGCAGGTAATTTGTATTTAGGAGTATAGGTAAAAATTGGGTTACTATCCCTCACAACTCCTTTTTGGACCGCTATATTATCAACAGTAGGGAGAGCCTCTCCAACGATCCACCACTTCTTCTCGCCGTTAATTAAGGTGCATACTAAACTCTTAGCCGTAATCTCACTCACAATAGTGTACCCGACCTCAGTATTGGGGCAGCTCCTACCAGGAGCAGGTTGTCCTTGTGGGTAGCCATCATCCAAATTATCTGCAAAAGCGGGTCTGGATAAACTTAGCGCAAAAACCGAAACAAAAGCAAGTAAGATAAAAGCTCTGTATAAAGCAGTATGTTTAAATACTATTTTCATGCTATCTCTGGCCTACTTATTCTACTAATATTTATTAGTAAGTACCTCTTACTAAAGAGATAATTATAACATACTCTGAGATAAATGTCAAGTTTGCGATAAATAACTCCAGCACATAAACCAATAATTGTCAATGACATTATAAACTACCTACTAGTAACCCCTACTTGCCTAAAATCTCAAAAAGTGATACAATGGTAACTAAGAAAAGAAGGGGGATTATATTGCAAAAGTTAAACCAAGATATAGCCGTTACGGTGGGCATAAGCTGTAGAAAGGTGTCTACTCTCCCCTCTAAAGATAAACCAACTTACCTAGACTATCTAAAAACAAGAATCGATGAAGTCATCTCAATTTGGAGGAAAGAAGGGCTAGAACCAGAGTATCTAACTGTACTAGCCGCATCCGCACTAATAAAAGAATTCTCAATACTATCTTCACATCAAGGAATACCTATCGACTATGTAATCAATCCGCTAGCTACCATGCTATCAATAGATAGTTTTGATGAAGGAACATTCACTCTAGAGTTCACTGCAAATCACCCAGCCTCTACATGGATTAAACCAGCTTTGGGAATAGCCTACTCTTCAAAAGTAGATTATACAACCCACCATACTCGCTGGATACTTCAAGAAATTGATGGGATTGATCCAGATATAGCCCAAACGATAGCAGAGAAAATATAAAATAAAATTTAAGTACTAAATTAAAACTGTTAACCGAAATATCCAAAAAAACATATGCACTAAGAAGGAAAAAATACACAATTAAAAAGATAATATAAGGAAAATATGAGAAAAACAACTTTAAGATTTCTACCTTTTACAGTGATTATAGCTCTAATGGTAAATTTATCTCCAGCTAGCGCTATTATAAATGCTGATCGAGATTTATTATCTAATGAAGCTAACTATACAGCCTCTATTCAACTATTTGATGGCCTAGATTACAAGACCTTCTGCTCTGGATCCCTAATAGCTCCTCAGATAATTCTAACCGCCGCTCATTGCATTGTAGATTATGATCAAGAAACAGCCCAAACCTGGACAGCATTATTTAATCTCCCAAATAACGCTTACCAGGAAAAAATAAGAGTTGATATAGTATCAGCAATTTACCATCAAAAGTATGATGACTCGCTCTCTACCGTGCAGATCAACCCCGACGGTAGCGAAACAGTTTTAAAAGAAGGCTATGTAACCCCAGGGGAATCATTGTATGATGCAGATATCGGAATCTTACTAATAGAGACCCCGATATTTGAAATCCAACCAGCAAAAATGGCTCGTAGTACTACTAAGATTGATAAATCCTGGCGTGTTTATGGATGGGGCGCCACTCAAACAGAGATGAGTGAGATTATACCAACTATATTAAGAACTACGCAGGTAAATGATGCAACCAAAGAAATGGGTGAGTATCTAGAGGACCCGATGGAAAATATGTATGCAGCTTACGGTACTGACGAAGAAAATAATATTAAAACAACCTGCTGGGGCGATTCAGGAGGCCCTTTGGTAGATGGGAAAGGAATTTTAATTGGTATTACTAGTTTTGCAATGGTCGAGAAATGTGAGGAAATTTCCCCGACCGTTTACACAAAAGTAGCGAGTTACCGATCTTGGGTTTATAGAAACATTGCAACTATGAAAAATAGGTATAAGAAAGATCTGGCATCTAATAAAAACAAAACTCCCAATAAAGATCTAGTACTCTACGAACCCTTTTCTCACCGAATTAGTGTATATGGTAGATGGTAAGCATAGCTTATGGATAAAATATTAATAAGTGACGACTTTAAGATTTTACTGACAATTAGGAAAATGAAATTCAAATATACCGCCAGAGTATTACTTTCGCTATACTTAACCCTTAGCTTCGCGCCAGCTTTCGCTGCCGGTGAAGATTCTACTCAAACTACCCCCATTACTCAACTCTCAAGTGACAGCTTGTCAAATCCATCAAAAACTGACCCTACCTCCTGGGGTAGAGACAAAGAAGGTATTCCATACCTAGAAGAAGTAAAAGCTTCTAGTACAGCCTCTGAAGAACTGATAAGGGATCTAATAAAATCACAAGAAATAAAGTCCGTCTACATAGATGATATTAAAAAAATTGCACTATTCTCTACTACCGGTGATGTATTTGTACAAATGCTTTATAGTAGCTCTGACGTTGAATTCACTCAGTACCTTATTGACCAAGGAATTAAAATAAATTTTCACACCTTCGAAAGCGCCCCAGCAGTAGCAAAGCCAGAGGTATTAAAAGCTAAAGATAAGGAAGATACAAAATTTTACTCAACTTTACTAATGTTTCTACCAATACTAATCATGATCTCGGGTACAGTAATAATTTTTGAAATTCGCCAAAAGCAAAAGCGTCAACCAAACCAAGATGGAAAGACCGTAGCCTTCCAGACCCGTGAAGGTCCCGGTGGATTCATCCCAACAGTAACCTTTGATGATGTAGCAGGTTGCGAAGAGGCTATAGAAGATCTCAGCGAAATCGTTGAATTCTTGAAAAATCCTGAAAGATTTGAAAAACTTGGCGCCAAGATCCCTCGGGGCGCTATTTTAGTGGGGCCTCCAGGAACCGGTAAGACCCTCCTAGCCAGAGCCGTAGCTGGTGAAGCCAAAGTGCCATTTTTTGCAGCTTCAGGTTCAGACTTTGTAGAAATGTATGTTGGTGTAGGACCAGCTAGAGTTAGAGAACTCTTTACAAAAGCCCGCAGCGAGGAAAAAGCAATTGTCTTCATCGACGAAATTGATGCTGTAGCTCGTAGTCGAGTCTCAAGTGTCAAACAAAATGCTAACGACGAACGCGAAAATACTCTTAACGCTCTCCTCAATGAACTTGATGGTTTCTCTAGAGGCAACATCATTCTCATAGCCGCCACCAATAGAGTTGATATTTTAGACCCTGCAATCCTTCGTCCCGGAAGACTTGATAGAAAAGTTCAAGTTCCAAACCCAGATCGTCGTGGCCGTGAAGCTATCTTAGCTGTACATGCTGATGGTAAACCCCTAGCTAAAGATGTCTCTCTCTCGCTTGTAGCCCGTAGAACACCGGGTATGAGTGGTGCTGATTTAGCCCAAATAGTAAATGAGGCAGCGATAGATTCAGCTCGTAAAAATCGTAAATCAATAACTGCAGAATCATTTTCTTCAGCTGTAGCGATGGTAGCTATGGGTAGAGCCCGTAGGTCTGCCTTAGTTACAGATCGTGATAGATTGATCACAGCCTGGCACGAAGCAGGACACACCGTCGCGGCTCTTATGCATCCTGAAGCAGCCAACCCAATGAGCGTCTCTATCATTCCCCGCGGGCATGCTGGGGGTATCACCTGGATGAGTGGTTCAGATGACCAATTTATGAGCCGTAACCAGGCAATAGGCCAACTAGTAGTTGCCATGGCCGGTAGAGTAGGCGAAGAAATGCTTCTTGATGGAGAGTTCACTCAAGGTCCTTCCTCAGATCTCGAAAGAGCTACTACCCTAGCCGCAGCAATGGTAACTCGCTACGGTATGTCTAGGCGTGGTCTAGCAGTAAGAGGCGGAGAGCCCGATTCGGACTCTAATGAAGTTATAGAAGAAATTCTCAACTCAGCCCTTGTAGATGCCCGAGTTATGCTAGATGAGAACAAACTTCTCCTTACAGCGATTGTTAATCAGCTTTTAGAAGTAGAAACCTTAGAGTATCAAGAAATTCTAGAGATAGCAGCAGCGGTTGAGGGTAATGACTTCACCAGTGAATCTATTAAAAATATCTTGGAAGAATTCAAAGATGATTCTCAAAAAATCATCAAAAAAGCTCGCCAAAGATTAAAAGTGAAAAAGCACACCCCTGCGATCGAAGAGAAATTTACCTTCACAGAACCTCCTGCCCCTAAAGAGAAAAAAATCATAAAAAAGAGAGCCTCAGGTAAGAAAATAGTAGATAAGCTATAATCGGTAATATTAAGCGCTAGTTAGGTATTTTTACCAAACCTAACTAGCGCTTAACCATTTCTCCTAAATATAATCTTGGCATTACAATTATTTCTAAGCATTATGAAACTTATAGAGCACTATAGTGATATGTCCAACTACTCAATTGCTATCAAGCGAGCGCAGAGAGTGTATAGCACATTCTTAGCCTTTACCTTAACTCTCATAGCCTTTACCTTAAATGGAATAACCACAGCCAGCGCTATGGGTAGTGGTGATAAGTTCCAGGACCTCCAAACTGGGGTAACTTATAGAGTCTATAAGCCAAGTAATACCTTAGGACTTAAGCAGATTAACTTTGAAGTAAGAGATTGTAAACTCTATCCTAAAAAAGATAGCTATCTTCTTGCAGGGTATGGTGGCATGGATCAAGGAATCGCCCTAGTGGAAAGTAGCGCACAATTCAACTGCGCTGGAGTAGATCACCCTCGATCCTTAGGGAGTATTAAAATTAACGGAATCTCTGCGAAAATAGGAATTTACTGCTCCTCTAAATGTAAAGCCTCGGACTTCTCTAAATTTGGCGGGGAGATAACCTTCACTACCCCTAAGAGTAAAACGTTAGGATCTACCTTTATCCGAGTAGGAACTCAAGGTGGGTATACTCTAAAAGAACTAACAACCTTCGCTAAGAGTTTAAAACCAATAATAGAAAAATAAATCTAAAAGGATGTGATCTAAATCACATTTTTTAGAACGTTATCTCCACTCTCTATCTACGGTGTAAACCACAAAGTAACATAATAGTATAATCATCGTGAATGTAGTAATAGGGGGTAATTACTTTTAAATTCTTGCACTGACTACAATAACCAAAATCTTTAACTCTCTCGCTAATTAACTTAATACTCTCGTTTTTATTATTTTTTGTCATCTCTAAAGTTAGCTCTTTGATCTCCTGGCTCCCAAATTGCAAACTACCCTGTTGAGTATAAATTCTAATATTCATAATATATTCCTCTCTTCTTTCATACTACTGTTAAAGCAAAGTAGATTTATATTTATCCAAAAGTAAACCAACTCTCTGACTTTAACAAAATTAATAAACATATAGAAAATTTCTAAAAAGTTATTCTCTAAATTTATCTCTCTACTGATTATATTATATACTACAGTATAGAGATATCCTCTACTCGCGGAGCGCTATCGCCAACTCTTCGAAAGCCTCCGCTACTAAAGCAATATCTTCATCAGAGTGCGCAAAAGAGATTAGCCACTGCTCATCCAAGCCTGGCGGAGTAACAATCTTACGGTTTAAAAACCATAACCAAGTAAGCTCGGCCAAACCAAAATCCTGAACCTTGTAATCCCGATAATTCATCAAGATCTCTTCACTCCAAGTGATACAACCCTTCAAACCCATGATCGTTAAGTAAGCTGGTAACTTATACTGATTAATAATCTTATATAGTTTGTCTACCAAAATAAGATTTAACTCTCTAGTGTGGTTATAATTCTTCTTGTTTGCTAAATCATCCACGGCGATTATTGCATTAGTGACTAAGGGGTTACCATTAAAAGTACCCATATGAGATAAAACCTCAGTAGAAAGTAAATTCATAATTACACTCTTGCCACCAAAAGCCCCTACCGCCAGTCCTCCGCCAATAGATTTAGCTAAAGTTATTAGATCAGGCTCAACTCCATACTCGCTAGCTGCGCCATTAAATCCAGCAGTTAAACCCGTCTTCACCTCGTCAAAGATTAAAACAATGTTATGTGAGTCACATAACTTACGTACCCCTGCAAGATAATCCTCTTGAGGGAGAATTATTCCTAAATTCTCTAAAACAGGTTCCAGGACAAAAGTAGCAATTAACCCCTTATTAGCCTTAAAAATCTCTTCCAAAGCAACTAAGTCATTGTAAGGTACTACTAAGGTATCCTCGCCCATAATAAATTTTGGATATTTAGCCGAAGGTTTTTCTTTTAACTCTTTAGCTGAGAGTTCAGGCTTGACGCTTACTACTAGAGGATCATACCCTCCATGATAGCCTCCCTCAATCTTTACTACTAAATTTTTACCTGTATAAGCTTTGGCCAAACGTACCGCATACATCAAAGCTTCAGTACCGGAGTTACAGAACCTAATTTGATCAATGTTGAATCTATTAGTTAAACGCTTGGAAGCCTCTAAAGAGCGGGCTCCAGGAGCTACATACAAAATGCCCTCCTCCATACTAGTAGCCATAGCCTCTTTAACCTTTGGATGCATATGACCAACCATATTAGCACCAAAACCCATACTTAGATCAATGTAACGATCACCATCTACTGAGTGCAAATATGCCCCGTTACCCTTATTGAAGTAGACCGGGAAAGGAGAGAAGTACTGGAAGCTGGAAGCCACCCCAAGCGGGATTAACTCTTTACACTCCTCATAAATTGCCTTTGAAATAGCATTCTCGTAAACAAATTTAGCATACTCATCCTTAAGTAACTCCTGTACACGAATAGGATCAATTACCTCACCGCTAGTAACTGACTTAAGGTTGAAACCCGATTTACTCTTTAACTCTTCCATTTTAAACTCCATCTCTAATTACTACTGTTTGCTCAAACCAAGTATTAGCATACATATTAAGATAACCCTAAACCTAACAATCCTAACCCTAAACTAACAATTCTAGCCAAAATACTAACCTCAAACCTCACAAAATTAGCTATAATACTTTACCCTAGAATTAATTAAGGGATAGTAATATAATAACAGAAGGATTACAATGAAAAAAACCGTATTAATCTTCGCACTCACCCTTAGTATAACAACAATCTCTTCCCCTCTCTCAATGGCAACACCTGCGAAAACTAAAACCCTAGCTCAACTTGAAAGCAAAGGAGTAATCTCCCCAGCCCTTCATGAAAAAATCACCCAGGAAACCCACATGTTAGTATTAAGAGCATATATAGCAAATTTAAATGCCTCAGTAGCACCGCTTGTGAAGAGTGGAAAAGTAAGTAAAATGCAAACCCAATATTACTTTACAGGTTACAACGATAAATTAACTAACCAGCAGATGAAGGAGCTAAAAGAGTTAATTTTAGCCAATCCGCTAAAGGTTACTCCGATAGAAAAAAAGTATTTCCAAACTCTCTATAAATCTAAAGCCATTTCTGCTAAGCAGTTAACCTCACTGCTGGAAATATTGCCTATAAATTCCGGCAATTATATAATCTACTAAACTTAATAGTATATCATAAAACCTGGATATTGTCAACTTTAGGTATATGATTTAAATAACTATTTTTATCCCCGTTCTATTTGCTTTTCTATCATTACCATGATATAATAATACTATCTTAAAACGCTTCCAAAAGGAGAAAATATGAATAACACTAACTGCGGGTACTGCGATCACACGCTAACCCCAGCCTGCGCCTTTGTTAACTATATTCTTCGAGGGGAACGAATTCGACTCTGTCGAGCTAATAACGATGATCACCCTACTGACTGTTATAAAAAATTCCGAGATATGAATAAGTGAGAGTATGAAATCTAAACACGAACACAAGTGGGTTTACGCCCTACGTTCAAGCCGCATCTACTGCGCAAACGATTGCAAAGAAGATTACTTTATCCAACGAGACAAGTATCTTACTAAAATGGGAATTGCTAGAGGTATCGGTGCCATAAGTGACTACCCAGTGCCCACCACCCTAACTACTCCGACCGTAAAAGAAGAGTAATATAAACCACCTAATGCACCACCCTTTCAATTGAACACAATAACCAAGAAGCTATAAAAGAACTAAAAATATAAATAAATAATTGGAGACGTCGCATAGCCCGGTCGAGTGCGCCTCACTGCTAACGAGGTAAGGTTTAATCGCCTTCAAGAGTTCAAATCTCTTCGTCTCCGCAATAAGAATAAAATATTTCTTTTCTAAAAGAAAATAAGCCATGTTGAATGAACCATGGCTTATATTGCTTTAAAAAATGTTATTGTTTGATAAAATTTTTTAAACTATCTGCGGTAGACTGACTCTTATGAGCTGGGGTACCAACTAAGTATTTTTTAGAAGCTTCCGCACTCATTTTCTCAAGAGACTCTCTAGTATGATCAATTGATATAACAATATCCCGATTATTTTTATCTACTATAACCCAAGTTGCACCATTACCATGGCAAAATCTACCACTCTCTGCAGCCTCAATCACTATCTTTAAAAGTTCAATCATTTTACCTGTTAATGCCATTTTTTCTCCTTTTTGTTACTAATACAATTTGTAGCGCTAGCATATTGTTGAAAGAATTCAAACAATAAAAGTAAATATATTAGTTAAAAATGTAAATCAGTAAAATACCAGCTAGTGAAAAACCAGCAATAATAAAGTACTGCACATATCTATTTACTCCGCTCTTTTTTTCTGCTGATTTCGCTATCCTCTTGGCGTGCAAGATAACCTCTGCCGCCCAAGCAAACTCCGAGGCTAGAATCCCCAGTCCACCTAAAATAACTAATAATCCCGGACCAGGGCCAATCAACATAATTCCACCTACTATACTAACTAACCCGCCTAGAAAACCTATAAAAATTCTCCAAACAATATTACCAAGAGTGCTTTTTTTGAACCATGCTCTAACTTTCATAATTTAACACTCCTCTCTGAGATACTCTCCTAAATTATAAGATTTCTTAATGCATTTAACAAGCAATGCAAGAGAACTTGAATATTAAATTATATAGCTAAGTTAAAATGCAATCATAAAAAGTCTTTAAGATAGTAAAAAAACTTACTTTTTATCAGTTACATCAATGTTTAGTAATACTTCTTCCTCAGCCTTAATCATGAACTTCCCACTCTTATCATAAACCAGGCACATAATATTAACGCCCCGCTGGGTATGGATGAACGTATACTGGGAACCTGAGAGTGAGATCCTTGTAGGATCTAGGGTGACTAGCGATACTTTAAAAGGTTTTCCGATGGAAGTTTTAGCAACCTCTATCTTTCCATTTATTGCATCTTTATTTACCAATACTCTATGATCAACCTCTCCATCGCATGAAAGTTCCTCATCAGTAGAGACGCTAGCCTCACTACTAATAATATCTCCGGGCTTGCTATTCTTGATCGCCGCTATACTTTCGCTATCCTTTATGGAACTATTCTTTAAAGTATCAGATTTGCTCTCGCCGCAACCAGTGAGGATAATACCTGCCAAGAGTGAGGCTAGGGCCAAGACAATAACCTTAAGTTTCATTTTCTACTCCAATACTAGAATTTAAACGGTGCTAATAGTGGGTACATCAGCAAGGATTAAAAATCATGAATCTCATCTTATGCAAAGGACCATAATTAACAGAGGTGAAGTATGAATTTAAATTTTCGTAAGCAGTTTGCTATCTTAGCATCAGCCATCGCAATGATGCTAGTATTTATCCCTGCCGCTGAAGCAACTCACCAATGCCAACCAACGCAAGTTCAAACCGGAACCCAACAAGTTCAAACCGGTACCAAACAGGTAAGAACAGGTACCTCATATATCCCAATTTACGAATCTCAGCCAATCTATTCCACTGTTTCAGTTTACGAAACTCAGCCAACCTACTCAACAAGATATGTTCCCGCTGTATATGGTACTCGTACGGTAGAGAGTGGTACAAAAATCGTGGCTTATGTATGGGTCTATAAGGCAGGTTCAGTCACAACCCCTGTAACTACATACTACCATCAGAACCATTGGAAAGCCGCAGGTCATACAGCTCCATGTTTTGATACTGAACCAATCACAGCATGTGGCGCTCATGGCTCAGATTGGTTGCACCACCATATATGGAGCAAGGATGTAATGGTGACGGAATACTTCACCTACTCATCTTATGAACCAGTCTATGGACCTGCATACATAACTGAGAGATATTTAATCTCCGCTGGTTACACCGAAACCTATCAAATAGGAACTAAGCAAGTAAAGATTGGAACAGAACAGGTACAAACGGGAACCAAAAATGTAAGAATTGGCACTGATATCGTTCCAATTTATGAAGATCAACCCGTCTATACAACCGTACCAGTTTATGGGATTGTCTGCATACCCATCCCAGATACAATCACTCCTACCCCAGTAGCTACACCTACCCAACCCCCAACCCCTATCCCTACTTTCACCCCAGCGCCAACCCCTATCCCTACTTTCACCCCTGCTCCAACTCCCACACCCGCTCCAACCACTACCGCAACCCCCAACCCAACCCCAACAATAATTCCTACCACTAACACGCTTACCTACAGAGCTAATGGGGGCTCTGGCTCGGTCCCTCCATCTCTCTCAGCTAATACCGGCAGCGTAATCAACCTAGCGGGAGCAGGTTCGCTTTTCCGAAAGGACTATGTTTTTACCGGGTGGTCCACCAACCCCTCAGGGTCCACTCTGAGCTCAGTGGTTTTAAATAATAACGTAACGGTATATGCAGTCTGGGTACCGCAAGGGTCAGTAAAGGTAAGGCCTAGCTAATCCCTTAGCTAAAGTTTAACCACTTTGCTAAAAATGAGAACAGTTAAACTATGAAAAACCACGTTGTATGCCCGCCCAGAAATAAACGGCACTATTTAACTTATCACTTTACCGGGAGGCTTGCCAAATGAGAATTACTACCAAAAAAGCTGTAAAAGCTATACTGCTTGCTGTAATAGTAACCTCACTAACTGCCTGCTCAGAGAAATCCACCACACTAGTCAAAGATCCCACTCCAGTAGCCAGCCCCACCCCAGGAGCTATCAAAGATATTACTATAACTAAAGTGACCGAGAGCGAACCTGGCTCATCAGTAAAAAATACTAAAAACACCCCTTATGAGGAGCTACCAGACCAAGTACAAACTAAAATGGATTCTAACCCAACCCCAACTTCTACTAGTAAACCCTCAAAAGCGGAACGAGTTGATACAAAATTCTCAGGGGAGTTGCCAAGCGCTTTCACTCCACCAACTTCCGGTAAGTTTACAAAACAAGGATCAGTAATAGATGGGAATAGAAGTTTCTTAGGTTATTCCTTCACTCAAGATTGGCAAGCAGTAGCTACAAGTATCAAAGAATCTATGAAAAATGATGGTTGGGAATGTATAATGTGTCAGGATTTAGTAGCCGAAGATAATAAAGACGAAGAGGTAAAGTATATTATGGAGATGAAAAACGGTAGTCGAAAGGTTTATATTGCTATCTCAGTATATAACGGTAAAACCAGTGCTGGCTTCAACTTCAAACCTTAGAAAAAAATAAAGTAGCTAGACGTAATCTCTAGCAGATCTAGCCTTTAGCAATACATTTACTGCAGAGAAAAATAAAGCCAGTACACCGATCGCATTCGCCCATATTATTTACCCCGCCGCCAACTCCGCAGCTATTACATTGGTAAACAGAAATAAATGCTTTATTAGCAGGACAGTAACCTTTGTGTTTCATTATAATATACTATCTCCTAAAGAAAGATGATTTCACTAATACTTTTTACTAAACCAACAAGACATTCTAAAAACTAGTAAGTAATCCGTAAACCAGACTCACTGCTTTCATCAATATCAATACTACCGCTCTGACCATTAAACTCAATCCTGATACCACTCTGAGTTGGCACCTTAGTGAATCCATCCCCTAAATAACTCTCCTCTAAAGCTATGTGCAGTATATCTAAAGTAATTAAACCGTTCGACTCTTGTGCAGCGTTAGCTTGAGCTTGTCTAGCAATCATATCCAAGTTATTACTTAAAAGCTGACCCACTGCGTTAGCCTGTACTTCCTGAAAACTCTCCTGGGTTAGCTTGGCCGCAATACCAGTAGAGACCGCAGTGGAAATGAACATGAAAAAACCAAGAATTGCTATAATAGTAGTAACAATATTTTTATCCAAAGAGGTAACTTTTCGCTCAGAAAATAAACCATACTTATTATCATTTTTATCAACCATAAATATAAAGGTAAGAAAAATGATTGGACCGATAAAAGGGATTAAAAATAGTAAATAAAGTTTCCAACCATGACCAGCGTCATGAACTCTGCGCACCATAATAGAAAAGCCTAGTACTATAGAAAGCAAAGAAACTGAACCCATGACCAGCCAAGGATTAACATCTGCCTTAAGTAAAGTTACCTGAGCTAATGACAGTGAGGTATTAAGAGTAAGACTATATACAAAATAAACAGAGCGTGAAACTCTCCCTTTAAGGGTAAACGCATTAATAAAACCATACTTAATAATATCTAGAAAATTACTCATACTATAATTATGCTCACTTGGAATCCAGTGACATTTAAATTATCTACCACCTTGCAGCTATCAATCCTATTGCAGACTCTAGCTCTTCTATAGAGCCGTTATTTGAAACTTGAGCATCATACCTATATCCTTCCAAAGCAGACTCTGAGCTATGATCATTTACAGAGTTTACACCCTTGCGACTAACTCGCCAAACCTCCCCTCCGATATTTTTAATAGCATCAGCTTCGCTCTCAAATCTTACATCTGTAAAGACATAGTTAATCCCTGGTTTAATGCCAATCATTGCTAAATCCACCCAAACATTATCCCCAAGTAAACTGCGTCCAACCTCGGTACCAAAAACCTGTAGTAAGCGCCTAACCTCACTCTCTTGCTTAGCCCCATCCCAGCCTAACTCATCAACCAAATCAGCTAACCGTAGATTATCTTTCACTAAAGGGTTTAATCTATAAAGTGCAACGCGAATACTCTCTGCAAAAGCGATCTTAGTAAAATTATACTTCTCAATCAAAACCTTAGCAACAGTATCTTTCCCTGATTGAGCATAACCCGCCAACCCTATAATCATATTCTATCCTTCTTTTAGGTAATCCCTTATTATACCATGAATAACTATAATTGTCAACTAAAAATGCTCGATAGCGAGAATCTCTCCACCTAAAATTATCTCAGCCCCGCCTTTAGATTTATAGCGATACTCAAATCTGTCACCAACCTTTGCTGACCCCATTGCTCCGTCGTAGCTTATCCAAACTCCCTTTTTAACTCCCGCCTGAGAGATTTTGCAAAACCTCATCTTGATGACATCAAAGAAGTAATTACCTACCTCCCCGCCTTGCTGGCACTTAATAAACATGTCTACCCGACCGTACTCACTGAAGTAACCATACCAGTCTTAATCTCCACAACCTTACCAGCTTGCTCTACCCTAAAGGAAAACTCCCTGCCTACATATGGCTTTTCTATAAGCTCACCCTCTATTAACCCTCGCCAACTCTTCTCTTGGGGCTCGCTCCCATCAATACTAAAGCAGAATCTGTGACTTAAACTATCAAATATATAATACCCTACCCGATTACACTTTTCGCTTCCATCTGACTTTACCACAATTTTAGTTTTCATATCTCTCCTTTACTATACTCTCCCCTCCACTTTGATAATCACCTCATAACGAAAACCGTGTTCAAAAAACCTTTTTAGGCACAGTGATTAACACTATGGTAAATAAAGAAGCAATGACCCCAAAAGAGATTAAGTTAACTATCTATGCCCTCATGACAGCCCTGCTACTAGGAGCTCTAGACCAAACAATAGTAACCACAGCGCTTCCAACCATTGTCTCAAATTTTGGTGGGGCCTCTCACCTCTCTTGGGTTATCACCTCTTACCTCCTCGCCAGTACAGCCTCCACCCCGCTCTACGGCAAAATAGGTGATCTCTATGGCCGCAAAAAAATTCTCTCTATCGCAGTAATAATATTTGTGATCGGCTCTCTACTCTGTGGTCTTGCCAGTAGTATGAGCACGCTGATTATGGCTCGCTTCATACAAGGCCTCGGCGCCGGCGGGCTCTTCCCCTTAGTTCTAGCCACCATAGCCGATATCGTACCCCTCAAAGATAGGGCAAAATACCAAGGAGCCTTCGGAGCTGTCTTTGGTATCTCCTCAGTCATCGGTCCGCTTCTAGGTGGTTTCCTGACACAATCCCTCTCTTGGCGCTCGATTTTTTACATAAATTTACCTTTAGGAATTATCGCTCTTATTCTAATAGAAAAAAATCTTCACGCCAATGAGTCTAAAACTAAACACCTAATAGACTACTTAGGTTCATTCCTTATTGCCCTTTTCACTGCCACTCTACTCCTGGTCACAGTCTGGGGAGGAAAGGAACATAAGTGGGACTCAATGGTTATAATCTCACTAACCATAACCTCTCTCCTCTCCTTACTCTTATTTATTCTTCAGGAATCCCGTCACCAAGAACCAATCATCCCACTAGGTATCTTTAAGGTAAAAGGCATACCTCAGTTAACCCTAATCTCCTTTCTGACCGGACTTACCTTGTTTGGCTCACTGGTCTATATAACCATCTATCTGCAAGTTGTTCTAGGCTTCTCACCAACTCTCTCAGGGACCGCTCTCATCCCGCTCTCCCTAGGTATGTTTCCTAGCTCTCTCTTTGCAGGAAAATTCATCTCTAAAACTGGCCGCTATAAGGTCCTACCTATAGGTGGAGCTATAGTTATCTCCAGCATACTCTACTTGATGGGGCATATCAAGGTGGATACCCCTTACTACCAAGTAGCCCTTCTCCTCTTTACTCTAGGCTTAAGCCTAGGGATGATTATTCAGATTCCATCCTTAGTCTCGCAAAACTTAGTAGCAAAAAGCGAAATAGGAGTAGTTACTAGTACCGTCACCTTCAGTCGCTCAATAGGTGCCGCATTTGGTACCGCCCTCTTCGGGACGATTCTTAACTCTAGGTTAACGCACTATCTAACCATCTCCTTCCCAAACGGTACCCAAGGTAAAACTTTTGACTCTTTCGCTGAGATTACTAAACTCACAGCCGCTCAAAAACAGGTAATATTAAGCGCCTTCACCTCTGCAGTAGATGATATCTTCCTCTCCGCCCTACCCTTTGCCCTACTGCTCCTACTGATCTCTCTTACCCTACCTAAGAAAAATCTACTTATCGGTAACGAATCAAACATCGACCCTTCCCACTGACAATAGTGGATTTCACTAAATTATAAGCACAATTATGCTATAATAGGAAAAGTATTAAAGTTGACCAAAAGGGGTAATTAATGGAACATGTAGTAACCCCTACCTCATACCCAAATTCTAAGGCTAAATTAGCCATAGTTAAATCTTTACTACCGGCTCTAAACTCTTTTGTAAAAAGAAATAAAGCCCTCGCCCTCTCGCTCTCACTTGTAACCCTACTAGTACTCACCGCCTACTCCTCTCCGCTTCTACGTGTCTACTCGGTACCACTCTCCGACGATATTCAAGCCATCCTAGTTAAGCATGAGACCAGAACCTTCCTAGACATCTTACCAGAGTATGTAACCTCTAAGCTATATCTTAAACCCTCAATTAGTAGAGATCCCTACCAAAAACAAGCCATATTAAATGCTTATGGGGCTTCTTTAAGAGTTATGGGAATAAAAACAGAGCCAGGGTTATTAATAGCTAAGAGTGAGAAATATCAAAAAGGTAATATTCTCCCCTTCTCCATCCTCTACTCAAAACTACCCCAATCCTCAAAAGAACTTATTCCTCCCTCGTCAAAATCTGGTAAACTTCAAGAGGAGGAACCTGCCGAAGAGTATATCTATCTCAATAACACCACCTATCCAAATATAAGTATCCCCAGCATTCTAACACTAGCCCAAGGTAACTCAGATACTCTAGCGCTAACACTATACTTCCTGGAAAGAGAGCTAAAAGGCAACTGGAACAACTCTTATACTATAAAAATTACCGGAGCGCTAGATAGCCCAGCGGATTACAGCAAAGTTACTAGAATAGGGTCAGCGAAAGAAAAGTCAACGATAGACCTAGAGGAAGCATTCCTAATTCTACCCCTTGGTAACAAAGAAGATTTAAAGACTAACCCCGTCAAAAGTTTCTATATCTCAGACTTAAAAGAACTTATTACAAAACTCTGTACTCTCCCAGGTAAAGGCACGCTCTGCTCTAACCCTAAAATACTAGAGTATATCAAATAAGCAACCTATCTCAATAACTAATCTATCCCAAAATTAAGTTCACGCCCCAATAGTTGATACTATTCATCCATCTATTATGAAAGAGACAAAAATGTCCTTTAGCTCACGAGTAATATTTGAGACCAGCCTTAATAAGTTAAATCCCTACCGCGATGAACCCATCGACATGGATTATCTACTCTCTTGGTACCATAATGGGGCAAAAGGCTTCCATCATATATCCAACCGCTGCGCCTCAAAAAACAAAAATGCTGACCTTACCACCTCCCAGCTCTCACTTACCCAAGTAAAAAGTAAAAGACTCTGCCCAAACTGTTTTGAAACCGGTTTATTAATCAATTTCTTTAACGGTGCTAGAGTTTTTAACCATCTTGCAGAGTTAGCCTCTCAGTATGATATCTATAAAGAGAAACTCACCAAAGATGATCTATCTATTGGTCAGCTTACTGAGATTATCGAAAGTAATGAGAAATTAAAGTTAATGCTCATTAACCCAGATAAAGAAAACCATACCATGGTGCAAGAAGGCAATCAAACTAAATTTAATAAAAAAGTCTTAGCGCAAGCTCAAGAGTTCGAAGAATTTCTAGCCCAACGATTAGAGCACTATCAATCAAAAATTGAAAATGTTATGGTCGGAAGTTATCTGGCTTCATATGCCGAAGAAAATCTAGATAAGTTCTTTAAGGGTGATGAAATAAACCTCTTCACTCCCGTTAAGAATAATAGAGCAGTAAGTACCTCCGCTATTAATATCTTACGCAGCTTCTTCTCCTTAAGAGGGAAGTTAACGCCTCTTGCTGAAATCAAGAAATTTATCATGCAGGAGGTAGATACTATCCAAGTTACCGACTTGGAGCAACTAAAAGGAGTACCTATGATAAGTGGTATCTCTGATCTAAAATCAACAGTCGAACTCTCTTGGAAAAGTTATAAGCTCTCAATATTGGAACCCATTCTTGAAAGATGGGAGAATCTATATACCAAGCAGCTTTCTAAGACAACTCCCGACCTAGTACTTATTAATACTAGCGAAATGTGGCGAGCAGAGCATCTAAAAGTTTTATTTCCATACTTTAAAGTACAGGAAAATACAGCTAAAGATTTAGTTCTCCTTAAGACCCCTAGGTTTGTAACCAACTGGGCATCACAGAACTCCCTCAACTCATCTTATAGTAGTAGAAATATGGACCGGACACTGAAAGTATTTGAGGAGAAATCCTATACCGCTTCAGAGCTCTCTACCGCACTGGTTCTCTACGATACAGAGAATGAAAGTGTTTATAATGATTTCCTTGAGGCATTAACTGCCGCAAAGAATCTTTAAAGTATTAGGCCCCAGATCTTCTGGGGCCTAATTTCTTTTAATCCCTAGCCAGGCAGGTGTCAGCGCTAAAAGTATTACTATATAATATTAGACAGAAAACTCTATTCTGAGACTCTACATAATATTAACAATCTATGAAAACTAAGGGGAAAAATGTTAAAGTCACTACTAGCAAAGCTTAAGAGCTCAAAACTCGATAGCTACTCTCAAGCTCAATACGGACAATTGCTCTCAAATGCAATCACGCCTGCTGAAGAGGTCGAAATCCGTGCCATCTTTACACGAGCTCAACGATAGAGCAAATTAAACATATTAGGACCCAGTGAATACTGGGTCCTATTTTATTTTACAGGGAAATACTCCTAATACCGGCTAATAAGTGATCTCCCTCACACCTTATCTCCCATATCCCGCACTTTTTGCTGTATATCCCACA
>Ga0114980_10001268_pt1 | contig 18083 bp, 15 predicted proteins | sample S_140806_EF_Meta_FD_87018 | JGI IMG/M metagenome (GOLD analysis project Ga0114980, IMG submission 87018) | Freshwater microbial communities from Lake Simoncouche, Canada to study carbon cycling - S_140806_EF_MetaG | ecosystem: Environmental > Aquatic > Freshwater > Lake | place: Lake...
CGCGACAACTGGATCTAAACAATCTGGTAGATCTGGTGGATATGCAGCTGGCCCACCACAAACTGCTGCAACCGCTGGTGTTAATGGATTTTGCACAAAGGTAAGAGTCAATGAGATAGCAATCAGTGAAAGTGTTGTCACTTTCTTAGTGAGTGAATCCTTAATTACATTTATCATTAATCTTCACACTTTTATTGGTGCTCATGATTGGAAAGGGTATTGGAGTTTGCCAAAACCTCTTGAAAAAGTAGTGATAGCACCTCATTTTTATGGGGATCTAGATCAAATAGGCATTTAAAATTGGTCGCTCGCGTTTTGTAGCACACCACCTGCTGGGCCAGTAGTACATGTTCGAGTTGCGTGAAGTAATTTGCTTTGAGGTGGCCAATAAATAAAGAGTAAAAATCTATGTTGATCAGGAAAAATTGTAGTTGGCTTACTTTCAACTTCTCTAATTAATACATATGCAGGTAATAAGGTTTACTGGCGATTAACGCTTAGAACAAAATAGTAATTTTTGCCCGTATTTTTAGGGTTACTAAGGGCAGGGGGATTGGGGGGTTCAGATCAAACTCTAATCAGTAGCACTTAGGGCGGGCAGTTGGATTTAGTGTAAAGTTTAAGCATGAATCGCAGAAGGATTGGGCAGATCGGCGCAATCCTATCAATAGTCCTTTACGCCACCGCGATGGTGATTCCAAGAAGATTACCCAAAGAAGATTTAGATACAACCAATTTCCTTAAGCAGATTTTTCATCAGATTCTCTACTACGGTGGCAGCCTAGAGCCAGCAGCAAACTTTATTCTGTTAATGTCAGTTTTTGCCTCCTTGATCTATCTGTTGGGCAGATCAAAGGCGCTGGCCGTATTTACTATCTGTTTGTTACTTTCTGCAGCAGTTGAGTTTTTCCAGAAATTTATACCAGGGCGGGTTAGCTCATTACAGGACCTACTACTTAACTGCTTGGGTGCACTCTTTGCATTTTTGCTCTACAAAATTGCGCTCAAAGCCAATTTTTTGAAGTAGCGGTTTCAAATAATCCCTGGGTTATTATTAGGGTGATTAAGGGTTACTATAAGGGTGATTGAAATAGATTAAATGTGATATCGTTCCTCATTAGCAACCATCTTGGACTTTGGAGTTGCCATAGTGATAACAGAATTAAAAGTTTCACAACCTTTTGCGATTAAACGACGCCTTTTTAACTATCTAATTGCCTTTGAATCAACCTTAATTGTCCTACTAACCGGATTAGCTATTCAGGTTAGGCAGATTGGTGAGCAGATATCTCCCATAGTTGATCTGCGAATTTTTATACTTATTTTGGCATTTCCAATAATTTGGCTGTGCTGCCTTTCCCTCTTTGGTGCCTGGGATCTAAGTATTTTAGATAACCACATTGATGCCTATCGAAGGCTATTGAAGGCAAGCTGGATAACCTTTCTGACATTTTCATCAGCTAGTTACATCTTTAAGATCCAGGTCTCACGGTTCGTGATCTTGTTTAGCTTAATTGGCGGAACAATCCTGCACCTAATCCTGCGTTGGATGTTTCTAAGAGTTGCCGACAGGCGGGTAAAGACCAAAAACAATCAAGATGCCTGGTTAATTATCTCCCCTAATGGGCAGGTTGATACTTCAGCCGCAGAGCTAGCAGTTCGGTATAAGGTGAAGATTAAACACTTTGAAGCTTTTGATAATCAAAAAGAGTTTAAATCTTGGCTAGCTGATCTAAACGGACTATTAAGTACTAACTCATTTAGCAATTTGGTCCTAACCTCACTAGCTGGGCTAACAAACAGCCAAATTAATGAGTTAATGTGGGGGGCGCAGCAATTAAATATAGAGTTTGTAATACATGATGAATTGGGATTTGTAACTTCACAAAATCAATTCAAGCGTATCGATAATCATAACTGGCTAAGAATTCTAACTCCACGAATTACTGACTCTCAGCGGGTAGTGAAAAGACTTTTTGATTTGGCGCTAGTAATTCCATCGCTAATTTTGCTCACACCCCTTTTTATCGCAATCACAATCGCCATAATCCTTAATTCCCGAGGAGGCGTGCTCTACTCCCAACAGCGAATTGGTCAAGATGGAAAGCTTTTTATTTTTCCAAAGTTTCGCACGATGAAATTTGGCTCAGATGCAATGCGACTTGAGGTGCTTGGACGTCCTGATGAGAATATGGCAGAGCGTTATAAGAATGATCCAAGAGTTACTAAAGTTGGTAGGCTGCTGCGAAGATTTTCCTTAGATGAGTTGCCCCAACTCTGGTGCGTTCTTATCGGCACTATGTCAATCGTCGGACCTCGTCCGATATTGCCAGAGGAAGAGATACAACTTAAGGATCTTCATTTCAGACGCCAAATTGCCAAACCTGGTTTGACCGGTATTTGGCAAATATCGGGCCGAAAAGATACATCTTGGGAAGATCGAATGTCATTTGATATTAAGTATATCCAAGAATGGTCGATTAGTTTAGATTTGATTATCATTGCTAGAACTTTCAAGGTACTACTTTCAGGTAAAGGTGCGTACTAAGGAAAGAATGACCGTCCCAATAGTATGTAATGCCAATCAGGCTCGATCAGTTGTAGGGACGAGTTTTCTTCAAGCGCTTTATCCGTCAATCAAATTTAAGAGTTACGGGGTGAATGCGGCCCCATTAACCAGAATTCCTCAAAAAACTATTGATGTACTTAACAAGTGGCAGCTACCACTAATGGCCAGAAAATGCAGAAACATTAGGTCAGATATCTCTGATCTGAGAACTTCTAAAATTGTGATAGCATCGGACGCGAGAGTCGCGGAAATTCTTTTTAGTATGGGGGTTGGTAGGGAAGTGGTGGGGATTGTAGATAAATTGAACCTACCACGTACTTTGATTCCCATAGATCCAGTTGGTTTGAATTTGAAAAAATTCGAAATTGAACTAGCCAAGTTTGCGCTTTGTGCATCACTCTTGTTTGCGCGGATGACTAATTATCAATCAGGAATAAAGACACATCTACCTTGGACTCAACATGACTACGAGTCGATTATAGAGAGTATATATTTAATGCCCCAACCAGGAATAAACTTAATTGTCGATGTTTCCGATAAAAATTATCATATAGGATCACTAAATGTCTATCAAATACCAGTAGTTATAACACGCGTAAAACCCCAAGATATCCTATTAGCACTTAGAAAAATTCTTAAAACCCCAAGCCCAGTTCTGAATTATATCAAAGTGGATATCAGAAATTTTCATGAATTAATCAGATTGAACAACGAAATTTTAGAATTTAGAAAATCTGAATCACAAAAGAATATAAAAATGTCGTTAATCATAGACCCACTTTTTACGGATGAAGGTATTCAAATAATGCCATTGCTGAGTGCATCCGCATCATATGGGAATATTCGAATTTCCATACCGGGAAAATATTCGGGGGTAAATACAGATACTAGCTATCAGGGTGCCGAATGAATTTAGTCAAGTTATATTGGTTGCTAAAAATTAATCTACCGCAAATACTTGGCGGAGCGATTTTGGGAGCTGTGGTTGCAGCAATTATAACGATTTCCGCGACACCTTTGTACACGGCTACTGCACAAATATTCGTCTCCACTCCCTCTACGTCTCTAGATATAGTTGGGCTTGCACAAGGGTCAAATTTTTCACAGCAACGAGTGAAATCTTACGCAAAAATAATTAACTCCCCGTTAACAATTGAACCTGTTATAAAAAAACTAAATATATCTGATTCTTATTTACAACTAGCCAAAAGAGTCGAAGCTTCGGTTCCACTTGACACTGTGCTAATAAATATAAGTTATACTGATGAAGATCCAATCAAAGCGGCTAATGTTATCAACGCGATTGGACTTCAGTTTTCTAAAACCGCATCAAACATCGAATTTGGTGAGTCTGCGCAAGGAATAAAAGTGACATTAGTTCAGTATGCAAAACCTCCTACGCATCCGTCTGTCCCAAAAACTAAAATCAATTTTGGAATAGGGCTAGTCTTAGGGAGTCTTCTTGGCCTTAGTCTTCGATTGTTGATAGCAGTTTTTGATACTACGATAAAGAATGAAAAGCAGCTTGACGGAAAGAAGCTAATGGGGACTATAATATTTGATTCAGGAGCTAAAAGATTTCCTTTGGTTTCTAGCATTAGCAAGTATTCTCCACGTACAGAATCTTATCGCCAGTTGAGAACGAATATAATTCACTCTAAGTTTCTAGATGAGTCGGAAATACAAGTAATTCTTTTCTCTTCAGCAGTGCCAGGTGAAGGAAAATCTACCTCTTGTCTCAATTTAGCTCACTGCTTTGGAGAAGCAAACTATAAAACTATTGTCATTGAGGGCGACCTTAGAAGACCAACTTTTTCCAAGTACTTCGAGAAATTTAATTCCAAATTCGGCCTAGCGGATTTACTTTCGGGCACTCCTGGATCGGTGAATAAAAGGAAAATAGATAAAGCGATTCGTTCGCCAAATGGGCAAAGTATAGATCTAATTTACGCTGGGAAACTACCAGAAAATCCTGCCGAATTGTTGGGAAATGGAAAATTTGAGAGTTTATTGGTCGAACTACGTAAACAATACGACAAAATTATTATTGACTCTCCACCATTGCTACCCGTTACAGATGCCGCTGTTCTTGCGCCACTAGTAGATGGGGTTGTTGTTTTTGTGCGCGCTGGTTCCACTAAGCAATCTCAACTGCGCGCGGCTTTTGGTGCTTTGGAATCTGTGTCAGCACGCGTATTGGGAGTCGTGTTTAATATGATTCCGATCGGGACTCGCGATTATGTAAACTATGGATATGAACATGGATACATTTCTCCATACCTGAAAAACAGTAAACGGTATTCTTCAGAATACGGTTCGATTATTGGTACCGATTCATATTATGAGCGGATTGCAGCAGAATCTCCCTATGCTCCAGATTTAGAGAATTTAAAGGTAATTTATGGAGGATCGTCACAAAATTCAGCGAAGCCTTGAGTAACGCAACTCCAATCATGCTTAAAGTTAGAAGCGAACTACCAAAATCCTTGATTCCACTTGTGCTATCAATCTTATTTTGGATAAGTGATTTTTCTGCAACATTTTCTAACATAGGCAAATTTCAGTACGTTCCTCTCGCACTGATGTTACTTATGTACCTTTACCAGTACAACCTTGGGAACTTTAGAGTAATTGATTTGTCTTTGCAAAATATATGGATATTTCTGTTTTTGGGTTATGGTATTTTCGGAATCTTAATTGGTAAATTATATTTTGGAGCAGTGAATGGACCCCTTCCGCTAGTGCTCCCGTGGCTTTTGATGAGTTTTACAGTGCTTGACTTTAGAGAAATTGAATCAACCACCCGATTATTTAAATATATCGCCAGCTTAATCTTGATATCAAACATACTAATTATATTAGCTCGAAATAAGGTTTTTCCTTTTCTAGATATATTCCAATTTAGTCATGAAAACTCCTATATGATTCCCATCGCACTAGGAAGTTCGTTGATAGCACGAAGTAAAAAATTGTTATTTTTAAATCTAATCACAATTAGTTTAATGTTTAGAACCTACCCGGCTGGAACATATGTAATATCTTTTGCAATCACAGTTATATATCTTCTTGCATTTTATATTTCTCGCAACAGAAAAATTACAATTCTATTTCTGTCGCTTGTTTGGCTGTGCCAAGCGTACTTCATATATGTAGTAACATTTAGATTTAGCCGGGTTTTATTTTCTTCAAATTATGTGTATACACTTCTAGGAAAATCTGATAATGGAATCTATAGAAAGTTCCTTTCTGAAATCTTATTGATCAAATATTATGAATCACCAGTATTTGGTTCAGGATTTGCCGGCGAAATACTAGTGAATACGAGGTTTAGTATTGTGCCAGCACATAATGATTATCTAACCATCCTCGTCGCTGGAGGTATGGTTGCACTCACTATATTTCTACTATTGATTTTCTCAATTCAATATTCGGTGTTGCAATTGCTCTCATTTATATCTGAATTTGATAAAAAAATTCTATTTACTCTGATGTGTTCAGTAAATATTTACCTTGTTTCAATGTCAGTTAATCCAATAGGTATGAAAACTTTTAATTGTTTGATATTTGTGTCAACTTTATTTTGCATACGCAGCATTTCAGAGAGTTATAAAAGTACTCACAAGATATCTTAGATTCTTGTGTACATGTTGGTAATCTATAACTTAAATAAAATACTCTGATGTGTAAGCTTTTTAAAAAAATTTTTCGGATCTAGAATCAAAGATAAGGTTAATAATGCAAAAAAAGATGTGTATAAACCGTCACCAAGTTTAATCAATGCAAGCCTAAAAAATCTACCTGCTTGAGTTTTGAACCAGAGATTGCTGGGGAAATTTCCATTCATCTTTAAAAATAACTCGAGCGTATGTGTATTTTCACTAACTACCAAGTTTCGTGAACGAATAAATTCTGCACTCAGAAACTGTCTTTTATAATTTGAAACAGTAAGCGACTTGGAGTCCAAATAGTAATCGACTAGCTCCTCTCGTATTACTGTGATTTTTCCTCCAGAATTAACTAATCGATTCATAAAATCGAGATCTTGCGAACTTTCAAAAGATGGATCAAAAAGTCCAGTGGAAAAAAAGGTTGATTTTCGCATGCACCACGAGGATGTGATCGCCGGCACTCCTAATCCCTGACCCGCAATTATGGTTGCTTCTTCATTTGAACTGGTTCTTACAGTGGTTCCAATTCTTTTACCTTTTTTTGTTCGGAAAGTTGCATAGGTGCCCCTCAATTCAAAATTGTTTAGCGGGTCCTTCAATTGCTCAGAAAGTTTTCGAGCATTCCATGTATCGCCAGCGTCCAAGAATGCAATTATTTCAAATTTGGCTGAAACAGCACCAAGATTTCTTGCAGGGCCAGCACCTATAATTGATTGCTTAATGAGCCTAACATTTTCAGTATATTCGCCTAAATTCTTCATCAAATTCTGATTTTTTCCATTATCAACAACAATTACTTCTACCGTAACCTCAACTTGATTTAGGGCACTTGCAACGCTAGCAGCAATACTACTATCAGTATTATAAGCGGGGATGATTACAGAAACACATTTTTCTAAGGCACTTGAGCTATTGATTTGTGTAAAAAGATCTGACATGGTGTACCTCCTACATAAGATTGTACGCCATCTGGAGAAATTTTCTAATAATCGGAGAAAACCTTGATTTTATCTGTAACTTGGGCAAATCATTATTCAGCTATAGTTAACATTAGCGTAAAGAATACCTATAGTGATTTCAATCTGATCGGCATCGATGGTCTTTATTTAAAATATTTGATCAAATCAAGAAAACCTAGAAGCTCCGCGGATTTAGTACTCCCCGTGATTTTTAAGTCACGGCAAGTGCGCGTGATTTTGGTTGGTGCTAGCAAAGACAAGCAGCAGCCAATACTGATGGAATTTAAGAGCAGATTTCCAAATTCCAGCGTGGTTAAGCAAATGAATGGCTATGACGAGCTTGATTTAGAAGTTCTTGCGGAGAGCATAGTGAAGTATAAGCCCCAAATAGTTGTTGTTGGGCTGGGGCCATTAAAGCAAGAAAATTTGGTCAATGAGTTGAAACAGGTTTTAGATGGCAGAATTAGCGATCATGTAGTTTTGATAACATGTGGTGGATGGCTAGACCAAATAGTTACTCGAAATTATTATCCCAGTTACGTTTATAAGTTGAGAATCAATTGGCTTGTTCGATTGATCAGAGAACCCAGGCGGCTCTGGAAGCGCTATACCTACTATGGCGTTATTGCCTGGCTAAAAAAAACAGATTTGCGTAAAGACTTCCAATCACTCGCCGGATATCGTAATCTAGAAAAGAGTCAGGACAGCATAGTGGTACTGATTCTGAAATTCCTCGAAAGTCCAATTCTTTGAAATTTATTGGACAAAGTAATTTTTAAAGAACCGGAAGATTAAGTGAACCAGAAATCAATTTTGCGAAAGCACCTGTGAAGTGCGATCCATCTCGAGTAACAAAAGTATTGGAGATAACTGGAGGACAAACCGAACCTTGGCAAACTAAGTTACTTAAACTAACTAGAGTAGACTTGGTTGCTTTATACATTTCATTCATAACTTTTTCACCATTAATATTTGGAGTGCCAAAGCACTTACTAATATTTCCTGTCGAACTAATACAGTCAGCCGGATTAGGATATCTTGGGGATGGGCTTACAAACAATACTTTAGCATCTTTGAAATCCAATAACTTAATGTTATTTACCGCTTTGGTAGCATTGAGCAAATTTGTGCCACCGTCATCTGTTAAAATAATCAGATCAAATTGTTCAAGCTTCAGTACGTCTGGAATGTATTGAGTCCATAGAGAGTTACAGTATTCTATGTGATTCTTATTTTGATTTGTGCTCGACATAACTCCACCAGTTGGACAGCCGCTTCGGCCTAGAATTCTTAAAGATATTTTTTTATCGTAATAATCAAATACTGAAGGAGCAAGCATGAATGCATGAGAGTCTCCAAGCATTAAAACTTTTCCCGCGGAACCAAGACCTGTTTTTATACAATCAGCAGTATTCTGAGAGCGTGCAGACTCATTAGAAATTTTGCATGAGGGATTGCCGAGCAATGTTAAACCCCACTGCGCAGTCTTCAACTCCTCAATTTTTGGAGTTATTGTTGTACTGTACTGGGTTATTTGGGCACCCAGGGCTACTTCTCGGCTCAAATTAAACGTACTCGAAGACGTCGTAGTTTCTAAGGGCAAGTTTTGAGAAGTCGTTGGTTGTTCAAATTCAGAAATCAAATTAGCCGGATCAATATACTCAAAATCAGATTTGACTGCGCCACGCGATACCAGTAGCGAAGTCGCAATAAGTGCTATGAATAGGGAGAAGTTTAGAAACATCTTAACGTCTGGAGCAATTTTATTTTTAATAAACAGTAAAAGATTTGGAGCCTCTTTGAATTTTACAATTGGCGGAATATAAATATTCAATTTTGAACATGGAATTTCAATAAACTTATAAGTTAAAATAGAAAGGATTATTACAACTAGAAACACTAAGCCTCGGGCAAAATTGCCTTCTAGAAACGTCGGAAATTTGAACCCTATAAATATAATTAGCGACCAATGCCACAGGTAGATAGAAAATGATAATTTTCCGATAAAAACCAGCAGATTCGTACTGAGCAATCTTTTTACTATGCCTGGCCTATCAGGATATATTGGGCGTCGAACTATTAATGCCGCACCCAGCACTGGTACTAGTGCAGCAATTCCAGGAAATCTTGTGGTGGCATCATATTGAATTACACTGAATGCGATTAGCACTAATCCTGCCATCGGTGCGATATTATCTATTTTTGAATACCACCTAGGTGGTAGCTTCGTTTCGAATAAACAAACTATGCATCCTACGCCAATCTCCCAAACCCTACCTATTGTTGAGAAGTACGCAGCTGGGGGGTTGTCCCAAACTTCATAGGTTGAATATATAAAGGAGATCAGCGATATTGATGAAAATGCTACTATGAGTCGCGTATTCCAAGTAACGCTTTGCCCGCGAATTTGCAATCCATGAAGACTTAAAAGCAGTAGACACAAAAGTGGGTAAACTAAATAAAATTGCTCCTCAATCGACAGTGACCATAAATGACGAAGAGGTGTATCTGCCATTGTTGAAGTTAAATAGTCGGTCCCTATTCTAATTTGATAAAAATTGCCAAGAAAAAATATGTTATTCAGCGACTCGACAATTAACTCCTGAAACTTACTTTTATTGAAAAGAAAAAATCCACAAATTAAATTTATAACTGTAATAAAAAGAGTAATTGGAAAAATTCTTTTTATTCGCCTAGCATAGAACCCGCGGATTGAAATCATTGCAAAATCCGAATCCGATGTACCTCTTCTAACATATTCAGAAATCAAATTTAGAGTGATTACGTAGCCAGAAATAACGAAGAAGATATCAACTCCAATAAATCCACCCTTTAGCTGTTCGATATTAAGGTGGGAAGCGACAACAAGTAAGACCGCTACAGCGCGCAGTCCATCGATGTCTAGCCTACGCTTCATTAGCCTAGTATACTCTCACCCAACCGGTAGCCAACTATCGGATAACGATGAAACAATTCAAATGTTCGGTTCACTCTCGTTTTTAACCGTAGGGCGTGATTTGTAAGCCTTGAGAGTAGTTTTGTATACATTAACATGATTTCGAAAAAAAGTATGGGGTTGTCGATCTTGAGAAAACATCATGTCACCCGTATATGAAACTCGATTCCTACATTCGCTCACGAAGTTCAGCAGTGCAGAAATATCGGTAGGGTGATCATCCAAATAAATAAGCGCACCACTAAATTCGGATTTGATTTCTCGACTTGACATATTGTTCAAAGTTAGTAAAGACCTTTTGTGTGACAGAACATGAAAAATTACACCCGAATTATGATAGTCATTTAACGGTCCAATAACTCCCGCAGAATTGACAATCAGAGCATCAAACTCCCGTGCAGTTACCTTTTCAGGTTTGACATAAATGTTTTTAAATTTTTTCGCTTCATACATAATTTTACTGAGATAATCCTTGTCAGGAACTTCTCCTACTAGTATCAGTTGTGCATCTTGAATCGCTCCTCCAAAATTGCTGATGAGCTCAAGTATTTTTCTACCTGGGTCCATTCGTCCGAGATGAACAAAATACTCATCTGCATAATTATTTATGAGGTAATTCGAAATTGATTCTTCTAAATCATCACGATAAATGTGATGAGGAATATGAAAAGTATTTAACGATGATGTTGTGTATTCAAATCTATTCATAACTACAAAGTATTGGACACAGCGATTCCACAGCGAATACATAATTCTTGAAAATAAATTATTAATTCTTGCATGAGGATGTAAATTATGACGGGTATTGATTATTATTATACCCAAAAGTTTCACTCTAAGTAAGAGCATTAACGCAAAAAATGCTTTTGAGATAGACTTTAACAGACCTGGGGAAGCAACTAAGTGTTCTATCCAATGAATATGAATAATTCTATATTTTGAAAACAATGCCTTCTTCCAGGAGAAAGAACTAATTTCAATTTCGTCATCACTAAATATGAACATTGGCTTAAGAAATAAATTCTCAGTAGACGATAGAGTAAAAGGCGGGTGAATTAGCACTTTTGGTTTCAAGATGCTGCTTCCTTAGAATAAACGTTATCGAACTAGGCCAATAGTACTGTATTATAAAGCAGGTAAACACTGTCAACGCGGTCAATCATTTGAGTAAAAGAATTTTGTACAACCGTAAGTATGTAATGCACCAAGTGGTAAAATTATAATGGTTTTCCATTTAGTAAGGTTAACTTTTTATCTAGATTGCTCGTATGATTGAAGTAGCGAGATGGGCTAAATATATAATGATTTTAATTGCTGGATGAGTATTTCCTAGTCTTAATGTTTTAAAAATAGTCAGACTTGTCATTAGCGCGCAAAAAGGCGTAAAGAATGATGGAGTACAACGTACTGGTAATGAAAGATGCGGCTATTCCAATGATCGGAAGCATGCTATATGTAATCAATACAGATACGATTGTACCCACAACTGCAATCCTTAATCGGGAATTAAGTTGTGAATCAGTGTTGGCAGATTGAATAGACCTAGTGATAATTGATCCAATAAAGCCTTGCGTGATGACTAAAGTAACTAGATAGTAATCGGGTGCAAATTTTCCAGAACTCAGTACTCCTATAATGCTATTTGCGAAAACTAAAAGTAAAATCGCTAGAAATGAAGTTACTGCGATCAAGTAAATTTCTGCTTGACTCGATCGCTTGGAATTTCTATTTTTATTCGATTCAACCATGAATAAGGGCACCAAGGCATTAGGCGTTAGAGAAAATAAGATTAAAAACTTCTGATACAGCGAGTGTAGTACAACTTGCGTAGATCCAATTTGGGATTGTATTAAGAAGGGGTCAAAAATGAAAGAAGATTTAGAGAAGAAAGTAATTACGAAAAATCTATCATAATTAGATTCTCGGTGACTTGATTGTTCAATCTTGTAACTATTTTTAGTTAAATCTCGAAAGCAAATTACTTTACAAGAATAAGAAAAAATCAACATGCTGCCATACACCATAATTAAATATAGATAGGAGTTACCGAATTTGCAAGATAAATACCATGGAGCGAATAAGATTAAAGACGAGAATGTAAGTGACACATTAACTTTGTTGTACAATCCATTAGCTTCGAGTAATCCTATGTACGGTGCATATTTAAGGAAGAGTAACCCAGCAATAGCAGCTATGCTTGCCTGAATCAATCCATTCCAACTGAGAGTTGCAAAGCAGGCAATAGATGTTAGGGATGTGAGAACTAGATACCAAATAAGCCATTTCTTGTTAAACGTAAAAATAGGGACCTCGCCCAATTTAAAGGTATTCATTCGCCAAGTTTTTCGAGCAGCGTCTCCAAAAATCAACAGGATTTGCCAGTAAGTTTGAAAAATAATTATCACGGCGTACTCTCCGAGGTTAAAAAATTTAAGTGAAATCGGAACTCGTAGAACAGAGATAGCAAGCACGAATATTTGTGAAATATATGCAACCGATAAGAGTTTCTCGATCATGGGATTTCTGAATTTTTTGGCTATTTTTACAATTTGAGACGTTATTTTAAAGTACACTGCTGAAAATATCCTTAAGGTCATTTAAACTGGGCATGAAATTTAGAAAAGGTTGCTTATATATCACTTCATATTCGGCGTCATTCAAAAACTCGATCTTCTCCCTAAATGCTTCAAGATTTTGAAACTCCTTAAGGTTAAGGTGCGATTTATTATTAATTAAATTTTGATTCCCTAAATCACCCCAGTAAAGTGGTACAGTTTCACAATAGTAAGCGTCTAATAGTTTCTCTGTGACATATCCGGGATAAGTATCATTTTCGAAGCACAAATTATATTTATAATTTTTGGCAATTTCAAATTTACTATTGACTGGTTTACCTACTGATTTTCCATAAATATCTATCTGTCCGATATCAGAAAATTTTCTAATTGCCTCGAATCTCATCGGATGAGCATTACCAATAAATGCACAGGCAAACTTTGATTTTTTCTTCTTGAAATCTCGCAACTTGGTCAGTTCGATACCTTCGACATTGACCCCAATACGTCTGCAGAATTTTTCACCAAATCCCCAGTCTATATCCAAGTACCAAAGTGGAAAGTATAAGTTCCGACCACTAAAACTATCACGATCAAAACTCAAAAAGTAGTCATAATTTAGGTATAGAGGTGGACGTATATTTTCACCAGTATACCAAACGTTTAGGCTTGCCTTTTCGTTGGGGGGAATTTCACCATTTTGATACATCAGTTCGGGAGGTCCTTCCTGCCGCTTTTTTTTGGCAAACTGATTAACTATTTTCTTCATTAGAATTCTATTGTCCGACATTCTTATTCCATTAATTTGAATATCACATTTGTTATTTTGACTATAGCCAAATTTTACAGGGCCAAAGTTGGCTAGAATGAAATCAGAAAAAAATTGAACCGCCCTTGGATGTACTTGGTTAAATTGGACAGACAACATATTGACTACCTTTCTGGTTTCGGATCACCTAACTGGTACTACTATTTTTTGGATACAAGTTCGTGGTCCTATTACTACTTAAGCCATACATGTTTAAGGAAGCCAGTTTTCTTATTTCAGGTAGAGAATCTTCAATAGCGTTACAAACAACATGATATTCTGATTGTAATCTTTCCACTAATCTGATGACCCTGGCTCCAAAATTATCATCACGGGTTACACAATAGTGGCTTAGTTTGAATAGATCGAATAATCCTTTAACTTTGCCCATGGTTTCTATCGCAATAGCAGGTTTTCCAACACTTAGCGCCATCACAGCGACATGCATTCTCCCAGTGATTACAAATGAAACTGATTTGAGTAAATGCCTCTCCTGTGCAGGACTGAAAGCTTGCTTTATAAGAAAATCTTCGCTGGTACAAGCTGACCTAAATAATACTTTTGACACTTCTAAATCACCATCTCCAAATCTAAATACGTGAGGTGCTAGTAAAATTCTAAAGCCATTTAATTTCAAAAATTTTACGATAGATATATATTCACACATATGATCCTGAGACAATCTGGCGTCGGTAAGTCCGAGCCCAGAAATATTTACAATTACAATTGGTTTAACTGCATTTGCTACCCATAAATCTACCTCAGGGAAATCTACAGATGATTTATCTAAGAATGCCAAATCTGCGACCTCATAAATTTTCTCAATTTGGTCGTTTCTTAAGCGATGTGCTGAATCTGGATCCCTTAAGTATAGCTGCGTACGTTCAGAAATCTTGCGCAATAGTTTTGTAGCGACTGCATTTGCTTTTGGAGACCAACTGAAACCAGTAACTCGTGTTTCAATTTTTAATGAATTAATTATACGTAAAAGGAATAATCGATTAATACTGGCCCTTAGATTGTAGTGGCCATCCATAACATCCGCTCCGATTATACTTAAGGATTTCATTTTAGGTGATAGCCTCAGAATCGAGAATATTGCAACCATATTCTCGAAAAAATTTCCATAAATCAAGTTGGGTATTTCTACGTATTGCATCTCTACAGTCGAAGTATTTGCTGATTTGAACTTATCAATATTTTCAACAATTAAAACACAGTTACCATTCAAATAATTCACAAATGAATCAAGCATAGCTTGATCACCTATATTCCCGTTTCCTGGATGAGGCAAAAGAAAATTATGCTTGGCGTAAATGCGATTCTTGGGCACAAAAATCGAAAATGAAGATATTAAGTTAAGGAACCAAGTACTAGACTTTACATAACATTCAATTAATTTTACTTGTTTTTTAAAACTCATGTAAACCATGCTCTAAAAGATACATTATATGAAGTAAATACATATACGAATTGCGCAACAAGGGGCTTTGCAGAGCATAAACAAGTTAAACAGCAAGCCAATACACAGCCTTACAGGACAAATGGTTCTACTCAGTATATCATCTGGCTGAATAGGCTTCTTTGAATCTATTTTTGTCTAGAATTAAATTTCAATGTGCTAACATAAAGTATGCTGATAAAATATTTGAGCCATGTTTACAGCCGCTACAATAGAAAAAAGAAGCTAGAGTTTTTGAGAGCGCTACATTTTGATAATAACTTTTCATCAGGATTAATAGTCGGAGCGAAGCCAGATTCAAGTTCCACAGACTTTGATAACTTAATTGAGAGAGGGTTGTATGAGATATTGCCCAATCTTACAGTTAGTGGAATTGAAAGTTCTAGCAGCTATTGGCCAAATTGGATTCAGGCCGATGGTAGAGATCTTCCCTTTTTGAATAAGTCATTCGATTTTGTGTTCAGCAATGCAACCATCGAGCATGTTGGGGATCAAAGTGATCAATTCAATTTTGTGAATGAACTGGAAAGAGTTGGCAAGAATTGGGTATTTACAACACCAAACCGTCTATTTCCAATCGAAAGTCATACGCATATTATGTTTCTTCATATGAAAAAAGGTTGGTCAAATTCGAGTGTTTCCAGATTACTTTCAAAAAAAGATTTGAAAGCAATTCTTCCTCCTGGATCTAAGATAAAGGGATATTTTTTTTCTCCGACATTCATTTGTTACAAATTGCAAAAGACTAATTAATGAACTTTTTAGATTCTTCTTTTGAAAATAAAATTAATTGATTCTAGGTTGTGCAATTGTCAATGCGTCGCCGATTATGATTCGAGTATCAGGTGTACCGATAATCCATTTTCCTAATCTATGAATATGTGTTTACGATAAGACAACTCTGCAATCTGGTAATGCTTGGGCGGGGAGTGCACGAGCCCCCTCGGTAACTAATAGTACCTGCTTTACCAACTGAACCAAAAACCTGAGAAAGGTAAACTCATCACTCCTGTTTAATTGCCTGAGTATTTTATCTTTCTGAAACATGTGTTGGTAGGTTGTGAGAAGATTGCACTAATGCGTTATGAAAAATCGAAGCATAGTATTTTGATTTAAACTACCATGCGCGCATTTATTCCAGATATACTTAAACTGTGACACCACAAATTTGGCTCATTACTGGTGGTATTGGCTACGTTGGCTCTCACATTGCTGATCTGTTTTTAGCTAATGATAAAAAGATTGTCATATATGACTCCTTGCACCAAGGCCTGGAGTCTCGGGTCGAATACCTAGGAGAAAAGCACAAAATAAAGATTCCATTGATTGTTGCTGACATCCGTGACACAGTCAAATTTGAAGAAGCTCTAACCACTTATAAGCCATATGGAGTTATTCATACAGCAGCACTAAAAGCAGTTGGCGAATCCGTGGAGAAGCCCGATGAATACCTCGAGGTTAACTTCCATGCAACCTCAAATATGCTTGAGTTGCTAAAAAAACACAATATTCACAAATTTATTTTTTCTTCTACAGCAGCAGTCTATGGATCACCAGAGCATTCAAACCCGATTAGAGAGGATGATTCGAAAAACCCGATATCGCCTTATGGTGCCTCAAAACTTGCTGCCGAAGGTGAAGTCAATAAATTCCTAGCAATTCCAGGCAATCACGGAACATCTCTTCGTTTCTTCAACGTTATAGGTACTGCAGCACCTGAATTAATGGACAACTCAGTTGAAAACCTTGTCCCTATTGTGATCAACAATCTTGAGGCAGGACGGCCACCAGTTATCTTTGGAACCGATTACCCAACGGTGGACGGAACCTGTGTTAGAGATTATGTCGATGTTCGTGATGTGGCAAGAGCACATCTCGTTGCTGCGGATTCCGCAGCATTACCGGCAGTAATGAATGTTGGCACTGGCCGTGGTGCTTCGGTGCGTGAAGTAATCAAGTTAGTCTGCGACGCTGCTGCGCTTGATGATGTAATGGCGATCGAAACCGAGCGCCGTTCAGGTGATCCTGCATTCTTATGCGCTGATGTCACATTGATAAATAAGGCAATCGGGTTTGTAGCGAAACATCCTATTGAAGCGAGCGTTAAAAGCTTGTTTAGTATTTAGCCACGGAGAGTTCTTGGCCTGATATTTGATACAGCCTGACTGATTCATACTCACCAAGTCATCAGACTTTTCAGAGTAGTAAGTCAGTCTCACTTACGCTCATAAGTGGGTTGTGAGGGACTCGAACCCCCGACCCGGTGATTAAGAGTAATCACTGGGCGGTGGGTTCGCCTAACTAAGCTTTACTTCTTGTGAGGGAATTACGCTTGATGACTTACATTCAATAACTGGGGTTTCTACCGTTTATAGGTTGCTGAACGGCCAAGGAACGGCCAACTATACTTTTGAAATGCAGAACTACCCAAGATGGATTGGCTTAATTCTTGCAAGTATTTTACTTTCAGGGTGCGCTGCTAATAATGAGCCTGAGATTAATCCTACAACTGGTATGCCGAAAATATTATGTGGTGTGAAACCAGTATTAGAAAAAGCAAATAAAAAAGTTATAGATTTACTTGCAATCAAAACTTCAATTGAGTCAACAAAGCAAGCAATGCTTGAAGTTATGACAGCTGGGTTTGGACTTTATTCAACGATTTCTTTAGAGCCAGCATCAACCTGGATGAGTAATATTCAAACTAATAGCAATGATTTTTACAGTTTTTTGAATGCTCCAGATTCATTTACGCCCGATATTGTAACTGCCATTGTTATTGATTGGAAAAAGAATTATGCAGAATTAGCCACCTATTGCCCTTAGTAACCAACCCCACCTTGTTTAATTTCCTTTCACTCCTGTTAATACTCCCTTACTAGAAATATTTCCTAAAGTGAGAGTTGGGGCGATTAGATTTCTACCCACTCAATATGACCTACCTGCGCTGGACCTGCCCCAACTCCTGGGTTGGTGCAGCTAAGAACGGTATCTCAGAACATTTGACCCAGGGTTATTAAATCTGCGCTCGCTTTATATATATAGAGTCTGCCCAAAATTTTCTGTTACAAAGGTCAGTGGTTAGGGGCAGAATAAGGGTATGAGC
>Ga0114980_10001274_pt1 | contig 18061 bp, 27 predicted proteins | sample S_140806_EF_Meta_FD_87018 | JGI IMG/M metagenome (GOLD analysis project Ga0114980, IMG submission 87018) | Freshwater microbial communities from Lake Simoncouche, Canada to study carbon cycling - S_140806_EF_MetaG | ecosystem: Environmental > Aquatic > Freshwater > Lake | place: Lake...
ACAATCTCTTCTCGTATGCTCATACGCTTTGCAACTGGTAGGCATGGCTTACCAGCTCCCGAATGCACTTGGCATAGGCATTGGCATCCGTCGTGTCATAACAGAAAATCTCTGTGCGGAATCCGCCAGCCTCGACCCACAGCTTCCACCTAGAACCATCGTTGTCCCAGTACTTCTTAACCTGCATTGCTATCTCGTTGTGTGTTTTCATTATTTTCTCCTGTTATTTCCTTGCAGACCAAAGCTGCTGCATCGACCAGCGCAATGATCTGAATAATGTCAATCGCGTGTCCATGGTTCGCGCGATCCCTCTCTACTGCCAGCTTTTCGCGAGCAGAGAGAAGGATGTCGCGCGCCCATCTGAGGCGGTTCTTGGCCTCAACTTCCATCACATTCCAGACTTGGCTTTAAACTTACGAGGCGACTTGTTGCTCTTCCCAGCAGCAGACAGCGCGATCGCAATCATCTGCTTCTGCGAGCGAGGAACACCGCCAGCACCGCGAGCCTTGCCCTTCTTCTTGTTGTCCATGGCAAGTTCATGCATGTTTTTTGATACGTTACTTCCTAGTGGCATTGTTTAGTTTCCTTTCTGTTTATGGTTTACTGACGAAGATGTTTGGGAATGTTTCCGACAAATACGACGCATACTGGCGACCATCTTGGCCGACATAATAAATCGCGCTTGTCTCTGGAGAGTCATCAATACAAGCGAACCAGTCACCAGGAGCGACAATGCATCCGTCAACTTGAATGTATTGATTTTCGTTAATTTCCATAATGTGGAATAGGCGGTTTATTTGCCTTAATACAGAATGACGGATTCTCGCATCGCCTGCAATCCTTAATGTCAAAATCGAGAATGTCACCACAATTCAGCATCACGGTAAAAATCTTGTTGTGGTCCATCCCATAATCTGTGACAAGGAATGCCAATCCCTCACCCTTGGGCGTCATCACCCACATCTCTGGATTTAATTGGAGCATCTTAAAACCTTTTAAAGTCTGCAATCGGAATCTGCACCACAGGCTCGTTATCTCTGGGATTGCCAGAGTTGCGCGACATGTAGGATATCGGAAGCTTGCTGTCCTCCTTTATCTCATAAAACCCCATAGCATCGGCCCACTCGACAACGTAGAACGTAGGAGCGAAAGCAGCGTATGCCTTTAGGGATATATACTTCTGGAGTGACAGGCACAGCGTCGAATACTTGTTAATCTCATTGCTTCGCTTCCTGGCATCTACCAGCGCGCATTTCTCACCCCGCACAATCATCGCGTCGAACGTGTAGGCCTTTGGCATGAACCTTGGCTCACCACCGCAATGCTTGGCGAATGCTTCCACAATTCGCTTCTCGTTCTCAATATCCTGTTCGCTTTCGTGGAACCCGACTGGCTTTCTGTTCGGAGTAAGCATCAGTCCTTACCCCATAACAATGTGAGCAATCCAAGACAGATTGATATCACACCAATAACCGCGAATGCCGTGTCGGCTGTCATCGCCATGCTGGTCCAGTCAACCAAGCTACAAGCACCCATCGCGTTCCCCATATAGGCGCCCTGGCGCGATGTTCGATATAAGATGGGAACCAGCACCCAGCTCCCTGCTCTAGCATAAACTGCCCGTTATCGATATCCGCCTTAACCTGCAATCCTCCGCCAAGGTACTCGCTAGGATCGGACAGATTGACAACCGCAGTAAGTTTGCGGTCGCTTCCAGTAAACGTGTCGAAGTGCCACCAGAACTGCTGGAGCGGAGAGTACTTAAGGATCTGCAACTGCTGGACACCAGGAACGTCGAAGTTCCAATTCTCCTCATTGATCGCCTTTGTCAGCTCAAGCATGATCGAATAAAGCCACTTGTAATGAGGCGAGAAAGGTATCCAGCACGACGAGCATGTCCTGGCAAGCGATATGCTGTGTCCGCCACCCCTCTTCATAACGGTCGCGCGTTTCATGCCAATGACCTCTGCATCCTGGCGGATCATGGCGCATTGCGTTGGCGTCAGCACATACCGCTCAACAGCAGCAGTCAAAACCTTCTGGGAATATTTCTTTTCGCTCATTTGATTATCTCGTCCTTTATTATGTTAAACATTCTGTATGCCATATACAATCCAACCAACGCGATCATTACAATGATGGATATGCAAACACCTATACAGCAAATCGCAAATATGATTCCCATGATATCGTTAAGCATTTGCCATCTCTCTCATCCTTCGCAGTAGGCTCCTATTGTCGATGTGAACACCAGCAGCCCTGCACCAGAACCAAACGACTCCGTTCTTAAAGTCCTTCACAAGCTTTCTGACCTGCTGGATGTTCCTATACTCCTGGCAGTCGTTTAGGCTTATGTCGTCCTTGTAGAAGTCCTCCTTGATCGTAAGACCATCCAGAACGCCACGGCGCTGGAGCATTCGAACGTCGTCAATCGCCTGCTTGGCCACCTCACCAGCGAGCTGGCACAACCTGTCATCGTAATCGCCTTTTACAAAATGACTGGTCCTCATCGTCTCTTTCTCTTGCTGCGATTCATCTCGCACCATTTGGCGTACTCGTTCCAAAGGAATGCTGCATCCTGCGCTTCCTCCTTCGTTTCAAATATGTCGGTAAGTGGAGGCAGTCCATTCGCTGGCACAGCCCCCCATAGGCGAGGTCCAATCACGTTTCCTGCCATCGTGTGGATGCGCCACTTGCCAGCTTCCTTGACAACCTTGACAGTAGTCATCGTCCAAGCTCCTTTAGCTTCGCATCGTCGGCCTTAACAAGTTCAATCATCTTGTCCATGTCAAATGATTGGCCAGCATAGTGTAGGCAGAATGCATCTTTGTACTTATCCAGGCCAAAGTGCGATTCGACGCTGGTCATACAATTGTAGGCTGGGTCGAGCGGAGTCAGCTCCATATTCCATAAATGCGCCTGGATGTTCATCCATGTCTGCTCGCCAAAGTGGTTTGGATAACAACCAAACGGAGGGCATGAGAATAGTCCAAGGAACTTATTGCTCACGACGAACACGCCTGTATTGACGTAGAACCTTGGCGTGATCTTCCCGCCAAATCCATTGGCCAGATCGACCATACCTTTCTTCCTGTCTAAGAACTCGCCTTCATCCAGGGCGCAGAAGAAATGCTGACTGCCATCCATGTCTGGTCCGCCAATATCCTCGCAGTCTTCCGTCACCAGCACGTCTGCATCAAAGAACGTCACCTGCTCGTATCCGCGCGCCAGCATGATGTTTCCGATTGCCAGCTTGGAGTACTGGACTGGATCGGTGACTGGTTTTGTGATTGCCATAAAATCAACCGCGTACCGCTTCGCGTACGCTTCCATCCTTGGCTGCGTGATCTTTAGCAGTTCATGCCATTTGTCACCGAATGCCTGCGTTACAACAGCGCGCTTCATTTCTTTTTTCTCCTTGTTTTACGTTGTTTTACTTCTTTCCATACATCAAAGTTGGTGTCTAGGTCTACCGATATAAGCATTAACTTTTGATATAGCTTCCAGCCAACTCCAAGTGGAAGTATAGTTACGCTTACGATGTTTCCCAGGTGATAGAATATTTTCGATAAGATTGTCATTTCGAGATCTCTACCGTCGCGTATTTTGGTAGTCGAGCCTTTTCGTAATCTTTTTCAGATTTAAAAAACAAATCTAATACAGGCAATCTGGTTGACCCGCTGGCCTTTCTCTGAATGACCGCTGTGCCAGTATCCACCACGAGCCATTCCTGCGAGTACCCAACAATCTTGACCTTGCTCCACGCTGGGATGACCTTGTGATCCGTAGCGCAATGCCGTCCAGGTCTCAAGCGCACTCCTTCGCTGCTTTGGAGTTTGCTGGTGTAGTGGTCCTCTCCTGGCCAGTAGCCAGTCACGCGAACCTTTATCTTCTTCTTTGGTTGCTCCATCTCGATTATGACATTTGCAGTCATAACCGTAGATGTTGTTATTAAAAGAACCGCAAGAGCTGTTTTCAGCACGATTTGGGATAGCTGTTGTTTCCGCTGTGATCGCAGAACTTTTGGAAGCTTTCTGAATTGCCTCCATCCTCGCCTTCCTCTTCACCATCTATTGGTTTGTCTCCGTAATTAGAATATAGCCACGGACGAGGTTTACTGAAAAACTCATCCCATTCCTTGTCGATTTCTTCCTGTGTTTTATTCATAGTCTTGGTATCTCCTTTTTGATTTGCGCCAATACGAATAAGGATCTTACCAGCGCGCGCTCAAGGTGGTCAACACCTGTTTCACCATTATTATCTGGACAAGGCGTGGATTTGTGAAGCTGCATTTGCGCTGTGGCAAGGTGACGTATTGCGCGAGCAATATGGTAATCGTGGGTGGGTCGGTCCTTCTCCAGCCAATCTCCATATCCAGACTTATCTGATCCTTTACCCATCACGCGCCAGACTATCTCCTGTGCAGCGTTGCCCATCTCTTGGATCGTTGGTGCTGTCATAATTTCATCCCTGGAGGTGTATATCCCTTGACCCATGCCCAGACCCGCAACAGCGCGTTAAACGCTATTCCAGCCTGGTACAATTCATCCTCATCCCACACCCTGGTCATCAGCTTGGTTGGATCATTCGACGCCAGCACGATTGAAACACACGCTGCTTTTGGATTCTCGCTTGCAATTCTGTAGGCCCATAGCTGGGGACAGTCCGAGGTTTCATAAAATGGTGAATATTTTGGATTCACCTTGCGATTCTTCAGATCGATGATCGCGTCACCAATTCCTTTCAGCTTCACATACGCATCGCATCGACCAGCATACCCAGCGCCAACCAGCGCCTTCTCGCACCAGTAGGTTTTCTCTACGTTTTCTTCAGCCCACTTCTTGAATGTTGCGATGTATGGCTGGAGCGGTTCATCCTGCGAGTGAGGTCTTCCCAATAACACATGCTCCATCTGCTCATGCATGATGGTTCCGTGTTCGGCAGCCTTACCTGTCGATTCTTTGGAATCGCGGACGACACGCTTTGCGTAATCTTCGAGTTTTTCATCCTTTTCCTTTGGCAAAGTAAGACAGGCCATGATTGCCTGCTCGATCTTCCATGCCGTTAGCTGTGGTTTATCCAAAATAGACAGAATGCTTGTGACGCTAGGGTAGAGAAGCATCTTCCTTGCATCGGCAACAGTCGTATTCCTAAAATTGCCATTCTTACCCATAATAGTATGGGCGGATTCGCCATTTTCTTTGTACCAATGACCGCTAGACTCGGTTTGAACAAGTCTAGCTGTCGAAGGCTCCTTACTGGTGATAGTAAGTGCCATACAATTTAGAACGGTACTGCTTCGCCGTTGCCGTCGGTGTCACCAGACTTGGTAGGAGATCCGCCCATATTGGCAAATTCCTTGCTGGCGCGAACCTTGTCCTGTAGCCACTCTGGAAGAGCAGCGAAGACCTCGTTCTGACCATTCTCAATCTCGTAGAACACATGCGAATTAACCGACTCCTTGGGAGCAGTCATGCCTTTTGGCAACTTGCTGATCGCATTGATTGCACAGTACTGCCTGCCTGCCTGCGATGTTTTGTGCATCAAGGTTAGCAGGGCTGCTTTGCCAAGCAGATTCTTGAGGCTGAACGAGGCCAGCTCTTTCGATGTGAAAGCTGCACCGCGCCAGGACTCAAGGTGCTTGCGGAGTGTGGCACGCTCACCTAGCGAGCGAGTCAACTCAAGACTAACCATCATAGGCTTGGTAACCTTTGTAGTCTTGCCATTCTCCACCACCTCTCCCTCAATCACCTGGTCGGGCAATTCGAAGGTCAGTCTCACTTTGGGAGACATCTTCTTCTCGCCGTCCCAATTGGTTTCTTGGAGTCCCATGTCAATCAATTGGACCAAGACTCCAATCGTCGTTCCTGCTTCTGGGAGTTGCCGTTCTGTTGCTTTTGCCGATTCGCTGAGTGTTAGGCTCATTTATTTTCGTACCTTTCTTTTGTTTTTGGTTTTAGTTTCGGGTTGAAGTTGTACAAGCACGCTGAACAATCGTTCAGATGTTGGGGTTAAAAGTTGGTGTATCAGACTGCTGGACGTAATAGCCCTGCGCGACTGTTGTATGTGTGGGTTGATTTTTGACATACTCGATACTGACATTGGCAGGCGCCACCTGTCTAGCTAATTCGCACACGCTATCCGCCGTGAGTATGACTAACCACTCCTTGCGCCCATTGCGCCGAAAGAATACTGCTGGGATTTTGCCAGAAGGACAGTCGCGCTTGGCCTGCTCCATCCACTCCTCTGGCTTGAGCGCCTGGCATCGCTTGCCCTCAATGTGGAATGGGAAGTTCTCGCACACCACGTCTCCAGATCCACCTTCTGGATTGCCTGCATACTGCTGTGTGCGCCTCGCCTTCTGCCAGCCTTGTTCGCGAAGATAGTTGGCAAGCTCACGCTCGCCTGCTGCACCCTTTGCCCGACTGTTTATTTTTCCCATATTACCTCCATTGTTATGTCTGTTTCAAAACCTCCTGTTAATGTCAAAACAGGGTTTTGATCCCTGCACCGATCAATGAATTCATTGATGGCGCGGTTTGTTATCGTGAAGGTATTGTTTGGAGTTTCGCAACAAGCAGCTCCGCATACGAGATTGAGAAGTACGTTCTGTTGCTTTTGGTGAAGTTTTCCAATCCTAATCTTAATGTCCCCTGGCAACATCCACCTATTTCTAGGTATTGATGCTTATTTGGTCAACAACAAAATATTGTAATCAATTACGAGTATTGGCAATGTCGATGTCACCGCAAAACTGCTGTATTAGCCCAAAAGGGCTAAGGCTATTCTTAACGTCTGGATTTGCGTTTAGCCACCGCACGGCCTCCTCATAAGACTCGCAGTCTTTCAGCGCTTCCTCCATGATGTCCCAAGCTTCCTGGTGCGTCATAGGTTCTGGAATATCCTCCATCCTTGGCCCTTCGATGGGCATAGTTTGGTGGTAAGTGATTTGCATTTTGCTACTGGTAAAAGCCAGAATAAATCGTCGCTCATCCCCCAGCATGCGACATAGTCAACTCCGCGAATCGGCCTTTTCGGTATATTAAAACCATTTCCAATGGATGTGGTAAATCGATACTTTGTGCGCCCCTGCTCAATGGCCTGCGCTGTCTTTACCTGGATGCTAAAGTACTTCCCGCCCTTCTCTGCCACCAGGTCATACCCAGCAAAATCCTCGTAAGGAACAAGCACGTTGTACCCACAGCGGAGCAACGCGCCAGTTACGCGAGCCACTCCAATTGCGCCTATTTGGCGTGATGATAATTTCATTGTTGACTCCAAGGTTTTAGTAATACAGACTTGTTCACATGAAAACAACCACAATATTGATCCTAACCTTCGCAGCCTCTTTTACATCTTTCGCGGATGAGTCTGTCACACACGAATTTCTTGCTGCTGTCTACAGGGGAAATCATACCTACGTCATTGACCAGACGACTGCCAGTAGCGCTGGAGGTGCGATTGTGCGATGCGGTGACACATACCTTACACCGCGCGGAGCTTACGTTCAGATCCGCGACACCTTCCTTAAACCTGGTGGAGGAGCTGTTGTCGATTGCAGGGGAAGCTACGTTGGAACAGCGAACGCGATAGCGCGAGTTGGAACAGGTGTGAATAATCTTGCGTTTGTTGGATCGGACGGAGCAAGCTTTGGTGCAGGCGAGACGGTCCTGCGTCCTCTTCTTATTGCGCATTAAGCTACGCCAAAGACTGCTTGGCGGTTCCTTATTCTGTTCTCAAGTCCGCGAATAAACTTCTTTCGGTTTGAGTCGTTGTAGGCCAAGTCATACTCGTAATCCAACTGCGCTTGGCTTATTGCCTGCATCAGCGCCCTGGGATGCACGCTGTCAATTGCCTTGAGTGTCTTTGGACCAATCTTTCCATCCACATCAACTTTCACTCCAAGCGCATTTAGCCCTTTTTGGATAAATCTTGTTGCACCGCCCATGCCTCGATTGAACGCGAGATCTTGTGTGAATGCTTGAATGTCTTTGGGCAATTTGGATACGAGTGGACTTGTGTAGTCTCGGATGTAGCGCGCTGCCTCTTCCGCTCTTTCTTTCGCTGGCAACGCCGAGATTCTTTCAAATTCTTTCGGGTGGTACTTGTCATTGATCCCAGCTATCTCGTAGCTTCCTCCACCATCTCCATCTGGCAACTTGTAAATCGATAAATTACCGTCTTGGTCGAACCTTCCTTCAAACTTCACCGTTTCCATCGCTGCATCCAACAGCGGATCTCTTTCAGCGCCGATCATAGGCCCTGGGATTATTTCTTGATGATTTCCTGTTCGATTGCGTGATCGCGCACGGCGTCGTGTAATTCCTTAATATCATCGTCGCCTGTCTTGTCGTAAATCTTACTGAGTGTGGCAAGGGCTGCGGATGTGCCAGAGATCGGTGTGTTCTTGTTCGTGGCAAGCCAATGCACAAATTCTGGATTTGTATACAATCTTGCAGCTTGGTTTGCCCCAATAAGAGTTCCAATAATACCAGACAAGAATCCAAACTTGCCAGCAGCCAAAGATCCAGCACCGCTTGTTATCGTCGCGGGGGTTACAACTGCTCCAGCAGTACCAGAAGGATTGGCTAGGATTGCATTGCTTTCGCGGATCTTATTTGACACCTGTGCGACTGTTTCAAGATCTTTTTCGAATTGCTTGCCAAATCCACCAATCAGAACCTTCTTCGCCTCTGGATCAAGCGATGCGTAGTTTTGCAAGAACTTTGCCGTGCTGAACACATCACCAGAAGGATCTTGCAATCCAGGGACAGCTTTACCCATTCTTGCAATGTATGCAGATGAAACAGCTTTTCTTGCATCCATTGGAACAATATCAAAAATCTCTTTCAGCCTTGTTGGACCATTACGCGCTCCGCCAACAAGCGCCTGGTAAACATCCTCTGGATTCTTATCCATAATTAGGCTTTGGACGTTATCCATTGTTTCGTGGAATTTCCTAGTGAATGCATTTGCTTCCTTGAATTTAGCCAATGCTTCTGGCCCTTGATTTGCTGCTGCTGCCTCCATGTCTCTGGTAATCGCAGCGTATGCTCGCTGATACTGCGCCTTTGATACTTCTGGAGTTAAATCAACAGTAGAAAGCTTCTCTCCGATCGATGTCCTCAAATCCTTTAATACATTGAATGGAATCTTGCCCTGCGGATTCATTTGCCTTGTTTCGTATATGCCATTCAAAATTGACGACAATTTTGTATTTGCAAACTCCTTCTGAAGCGATGGAGCTGCGTTGGATATCTTGTTTACCATTTCATTCAATACTCTTTCAGTATTGTCCGAATCGACTGGTAGGCGTTCTGGCATGTAAGCATCGAATGCGCTGTACAGGTTTTTCTGTGCCTGTCTTGCGCGAGGAACAAAAACCTCGGAGAAGCCTTTCTGAACAGCTCTTCCAGCCTCGACTGGTTCGGTTACATTGGAAATCTGCTTGCGAAGCTCTTCAACGCGCTTCCCTACCTCAGCCTGCTGTGCAAGACCCTTCTCGCGCATTGTTGCCAGTCCGCTTGGGAATCTTCCAGTCGTCGTTTCAATCGCTTGCATTAGGGGCTGCTCAACTGCTTGCGCGAGCGTAGGAGTAGTTCCAGCCTCTTTATAAAGAGCTATATTCTTTGCCAGTTCTGCTTGGCTTTTAAATCCTCTCAATGCATTCAATGCAAGATTCTTTGAGAATTCAGTCACTCCAGCAACGCCAGATGCAAGAGCTATTGGAGCTGCAACACCAAGTTTCTTGGCCGTAACAGCAACTTGTCCCATGCGCGCCAAGGATGGCATTGCCAAGCTGCCAACGAGTCCAACCAAAGACTGACCAAGTTCATCCTTCATGCCCATCTCTTTGGCAGTCGATGCAAGCGCAGATCCAACAGCGCCAGCAGAAGCTTGGACACCAGGAGAGGCAGCAATAAATTCACCAACTTTGGCTATCTTTGGAAGATTTTGCATGCCAGCCATTAATTGGCCACCAGCAATAAGCGGAGCCATTTCTGCCGTAGTTCCAACAACCTTGGATTGGATTCTTTCAAAAGGAGTTTCTGGTTTTGGCAATCCAATCTGATTTTTGATATCCTCAAGAACAGCACTTAACTCTGGAACTTTCTTGCCTTCCTCACCTTTGGCAACAAGTGAATTGTAAACTTTAGCTCCAATATCTGCCAGGAAGGCAGCAGAAGCACCAACTCGCGCTCCTGGCGCAGCAGCCTCAAATGGAGCGCCAACAGCACCGCCAGCTATTAATCCAACCGTACTTGGTGTAATAGCTTCACGCGCGATTAATCCAGCTTCCCTTTGAAGAAATTCTGGAACGCTTCTTTGTGGTGGCGCAACATCTGGACTCTGCATCTTTTTTGCAGTTAGTTCAGTAGTTTGATCGTCTGTAATAAATCCCATATAATTAAGGAGTGAGAGTACCGACTTTTCCTCGTATCATAACTTTATCTTTATCTTTATATCCAGCAGCTCTAGCTGCCTCTTCGCTTGGGAATCCACCAAATTGACCTATGTCATTTGGATCTGAATGAGCATCAATAACACCCTGTATGGATGGAACTGAAAATCCATTTGCTTTTGCATCTGCAATAAACTTTCTTGCCAAAATCTTTTTCAATTCATTAAGCCTATCTGATGCAAATATATTAATTACTGCTGTCGGATCTGCGATTGCTGTCATTAATATATTCCTATCCTGTTCGGTCATTGTTCCAGGCCCACCGATTGCAATACGCATCTGTCCAGCAAGTGCTGTTCTAATAGCGTCTGCGCGAGCCATTAATATTGGCCTATCAATAGGATTCCTTGTTATCTTGTCACCAAGAGTAAGCAATTCGTCAATACCACCTACTGAAGAAATGAAGTCTGGGATAGTATCACGCACTTGTTTTGCCCCCTTCTCGGTGCTTGCCATTCCTTCTAGGCCAGGGATCTTGAGTGCGTTTTCAGTAGCCTTCTTGGTCTGCGCGTCTTCGTAACCAGTCATCTTTCCAAGCGTCTGCTCTGCTGCCATGCGTTCTGGAGAGCCAGGTTGGAGAGAATTAATGTATGCAATACCCTGCGCCTTCATTGGAACAAGCTTTTCAAATCTTTCTTTGTAAATAGAGCTAATATCTGAAGTCGCAGGAGCAGTTCCTCCACCAAGATTTTCTGGGATAGGAACGGTTCCAACAAGTTCACCAAGTTGTTTATTTGTTGCACCAAGCGCAGCAGCAGTCCTAGGAACCATTTGTTGCATGCTTGCCTCGACGTCTAGAGCTGGGCGCATCATGCGGGTTGCCATATCGCGCTCCATGACTGGTCCAGCGACACCTGTTGGCAAAGGAGCGGATGCTGACTTTAGGTTTGATATACGATTTTGAACATCTGATAACAATCCCTGTTGTGTCTCAAGATCATTCTTTAATTGTGATTGCACTCCAGCGAGACGAGCTGATTCCAATGGAGCATATTCTGGTGAAGTTCTCTTGGCTTTTTCAGCCTCTGCTGCAATTTCAGCTTTTAACTTCTCAACTTGAAGGCCAGCTTTTTCTGCCTCAGTACGAAGTTGCTCCTGTCCTGCTGGACTCTGAAGAAATTCCTGTTCTCTCTTTGCTTTATCTATCCCAAGTCGAAGCGCCTCCTGCTGAAGCAATTTATTTTGAAGCTCGGCAGCCTGCGCCTCTTTCTTGGCCTGCACGGCAGCATCATATTCTGGACTCTTATATAAAGTCCATGGTCCGTATGTTACTAGGTCTGCCATGTTATTGGATGGAGTATGATTTAAATGGAGCTGTTAATGGGCTTGCAATATTGCCAATACCTCCAGCAATCTGACCAAATGTCTGGGCTGCCGTTGGTTGGTTATTATATGCATTTAGATAGTTTCCATAAGTGCTGGCATTATAATTTGACAATGTGTTGTAAAGAGATGCAGCAGTCTGTTGCAATTGAAGAGGTGCATTCGGATTCGTGGTTTGATAGAAAGGTTGTGCTGTGCTTGCACCTTGGCCAAATTGTCCAGGAAGTGCCTGGTTGGCCTGGATGTATGATTGGAATGCTGCATTTTGTTGATTTGTCCTGGCGGTTCCAAGATTGTATAATGATGGTCCACTAGCAGTAAAGTTTGACGCTGCTCCGAGCCTGCTCTGCAATAATGCATCACGAAGCGCAAGATCACGCTGAAGCGCGTCACCAGTAGTCTGGCCAGAAGACAGGAACTGCTGGGCTGCTCCGTAACGAGCGAGCTTGCGCTGTTCGCCAAGTAGGCCAGTCGTGACTGCTTCCTCGGTTGCAGGTGCTACTCCAAAGATATTACCGCGAGCAGTCTGAGCAGCACGCACGGATTGTTCATATCCCCTGCGCTCTTCAGCACCAAGAGTCGATCCAAGCTTTAGTTGATTAATCGCTTCTTGTTCGAGCTGGCTGCGAAGATCTTCAGTCTGCTGAGATGTTGTAGTAGGGAGTGGTTCGGCAGCCAAGTTTCTATATTTTTCACCAAGAGCAACTGCTGTTTCATATGCCTTTGGATCTACCTGCTTTAATTGTTGCGTTGCCCTTTCTTCTGGTAATTGAATATATTCCCTAAATGATGTGATTTCCTTCTGGCCAGCAGTATCTGCTGCTGTAATTGGCTTAAAATCTGTAACTTGTTTTTGAGCTGAAGCAATTGCAGAATTTACACTTGATAGGTCTTCTGTTAATGACTTTATTGCATCAAGAGTTGGTTGCCTTCTTTCATCCTTGCTTGACAGACTGTTTAAAAGTGAATTTGAAGATGCAATTTTTTGCTGAATTCCTACAAGTTGTGTATTCCCTCTATCAATAATTGATTTAAGTGAATTTATTTTTGATGTATTGTAATCATTTATAATCTGGTCATCTGTTACCTGGAAGTTTAATTTTGAACCAAGATCAGATGCACCATAATTTCTAGCTCCAGAAAGTGACGCAAGAGAGCCTGTAAAATTTTGAGTACCAAGTCTGTTTTGCAATGCATAGTCGCCTATTTGACCAATTTGTTGAGCATATGCATTATTTAAAATACTTGGAGAATTTGCTTGAAGATCTTTTGCTGCATCAAGCTCTCTCATTTTTCTTGCAGTATCTGGATAATATTTATCCAAAAGCGCCATTTGTTCTGCTGATAGTGTTGCCATATTAAGCTGTTATTTTTGGATTCGAAATATTGCTTCCAATTTTTGAGTAATAATTCATAGGCCCATTATTTGTTGAAAATGCAACCTCTGGTTGAACTGCTTCATAAGGACTCTGGCCGTAAAGACGCGAGAATTGTGATGTCAATTGCTTCCCAAGTCCTTTATTCAAGGCATAGGCTTCTGGAGAATATTCAAACTGCCTGCGAAGTGCTTCCAGGGTGCGCTGGCCACCATATTGCTGTTCCAATTGAAGATTGGATTGAACTGAAGCAGCTTGGTCTAACGCAGACAACTGCCTTTCAAGTTCACGCTGTTGAGGCATATACTGCACGCGAAGCTTGTTTTCAAGTTCGGCCATTGCTGGAGATTTTTCAATATATGTATCAATGTTCTTTCGATACATCTCGGCGTTTGCCTGTGCCACAGCATTTGGATCTGGGGGTGGTGGAGCCGACGGAATAGATGGTGCTTTACCCATATTAAGCCAATGCCTTTCTCATAAATTTATAGTAATCGTACTCCTTTGGTTTGCCTAGACGGTTGAAAATGATTCGCTTGCGTGGTCCAAATCGATCCAAAAGGATCAATAGCAAGCCTTTGAGCGGGTCTACCGACTCAGCCTTTCTAATACCACTAGTAGCGCACAAGTCAACAAATACGTTATCACCAGACTCGTCGTGGACATAATGGTCTGGGGCTACGCCAGCAGGAATGCACCTGGCAAGCGCTACACCAAGAATCTCTCCTTCTTTATCCCTTACCGTACCCATAAGCGCCTGCTTATCGAACCAGGCCACCCAATCGCTGAAATTAGGTGACATAGACTCAGAAACACCACTTTTCTCAAGGAATTCTACCTGGGTCATATATTCTGCTGAATCTGGATTGTGTCTGGGTTGGCTGCCATGATAATCCCGCGAATGGCAAGCTTTTGGGTTGGAGCCGAAATCTTCAACTTCATATTGCGCCATTTGTCGTAAGAACGAAGACTGTCCGCCCTGCGCTTTACAACCTGGGAGCTGAATGATGCTGGGAGTGTAAACGGAAGCGTGATCCCATTTGGCGAGGTTGTGTCAACTCCAGTACCTAGCGTAATGTCGTTTCCGTCTGTATCCCTGCGCATGCTGATCGTTGCATTGGTAGATCCAGAGTAATAGAACTCGACCTCATAGTGCGATCCATATTTAAGCGCAAAGCGGTCATCAAATTCATACGCCTTGGTCGTGATCCTGCTTGTATAACCAGTACCAAAGTCTTGGAATCCAGTAGTTGGGTCAACCGTGTCTCCGTCCTTATAGTCGGTCAAGTGACCAACCCTCGATATGGTTGTCCCAATACAGAGCTTTGGCGTATTGGTTGAAAATCCAGAGCTAAAGCTTGTTTCGACCATCCTGGCTGCTGGTATTTCCCATAGGCCCTCGAACGAGTTGAAGATTGAGTTGTAAACAAGAACGTGACTTGGCTTAGTTGCCGTATCCAGCGGGATCGCCATCATATACCTATTATTGTGGAATGTCGCATTCACGGTTTCCACATAACTTCGATTAATCCTGGCAATGATGTCCTTGACTGGTTCGCTGATGGTAAGACCAACAGTCGAGAAGTCATCCGCCATTGACCGCGAGATCGACCTTATTCCGTCATTTGACAGAAAGAAAACGTCCTTGTTTACAAGCGCCACAGACCTGCCAGCGATGCACCCGACCCTGTTTGAAATTGTCTGCACGGTCCACTCTGCTGCCGTGTTGGCAACGGATGAAACGCTTGTGCCAGTAGTCAGCGTTGTGCTTGGCTTGACATCGACCAAATAGATCTTGTTCCGTTTGAAAACAATGATCTGGAATCCGTAGAAAGGCTGGATCGCGATAATGTCTTCGCCGTCGTCACCACCAACGATGATTGAATTGGTGGTCTTCCAAATTTCTGGATCGAGAATGTCAGAGGCATAAAGAGTATTGCGACCTTCTCCAGTTCCAACGGCAAATAGTCTATTTGTAAATGATTTTATTAGGCGCAAGCCAGCAGGAGCGAGCGAAGATATACTTGCTGTTGCGGTTGCCGTAAAGTGACCACCTCCAGATGGTGGGGCAGCTATTGTAACAGATGGAGCTGATGTATATCCAGATCCAGCATTTGTAACAATAACTCCAGATATTGTTCCGCCTGTTACTGTAGCAATTGCGCTGGCGGTTGTTCCGTAGGCTAGTCCTGGCGCGCCAATTGTAACGGCAGCTGTTGATCCAGTATACCCCAATCCCTGCGTTGATACTGTTATTGAGAGAATGCTTGTTCCCTGCCTATAAAAAGTTGTTCCATCTGTGAACTGAAGATTGCTTGTTCCGTCTGTAACAAACAATTTATTGTTTAACTGTGCAAATTCTATTTGAGCGGAGGAATTTACTACTGTTCCACCTGTAGTCGAGAACGTGCTTGATCCAGTATTGTACTTATAAAGAGATCCATTTGTTGCAACAATAATTGTCTCAAGATCTGGTGTATCAAAATAAAACATTCCTTGAACCGTGCTGGCCGTAGAAAGGCTTGTTGAAATTGTCTCAATACCCTGGCGGGTCTGAAGATTGCCATTTGGCGCAATGGTCATGTTAAGCAGCTCGGAGGCTGCGTTATCAGCAATCAAATTTGGGCTAATGCCAGATACCTGGCCACCCTCAAAGCTAGGGGTTACAGCTACCGACAAGACATCATCTGTGGCGTCCGTGAAGTACGGCATGGCCTTAGATGATCTCTTCTAAACCAAGTTCGCCAAGCGAGGCTGGAGTGATCTGCTTCATTCCACCAACCTGGCTCAATTCGTAATTCGCCATCGCTGCCAAATCTGAGTTGGCAGACTGCACAACAATCTGCGACTTACCATACTGCCGTTCACGCTCCAAGGCATCTGCATGGGTCAAGGCAAGCACGACGTGGCTTACATGTGGGAGACGAAGCTCATCATTAAGGGCGCTTGAGGAAGGTGGAAAATCAACGACATAACTTGAGCGGGTAAGTGCTTGCAATTTTTCGACAACTTTAAGCGTGGTTGTGCTTGATGATTGAAGAGCTGGATAAACATCGATTTCAGCAACTCCAGAAGAATTACGTCCTTTGAAGTAATATGCCTGCGGTGTGCCAGTCCTGCTTGCATCCAGAAGATCCGCATCCTGCGAAATTATTGTTGCAAGGTCCATCGGTGTAAGTTCATCGTCGCCCCAAGCAACAGATAGGGGTGCCTCGACATTTGTTCCAAGAGTTATAGTTCTTAAAAATGATATATTACCAGTGGGAGCTGGATTTGAACCAGCAGAAGTATACCAATTTATTAAATCATTGCTATAATAATTAACTACAGACGAAGTTATCAATTCCCATGGCCCATCGTTTTCGTCATTTACCTGCCATGCAATATAGCTGCTATATATATTTGAATTAAAATTATTTCCAGTACCACCAGATGTTCTTGAATAAGTACTATTTGTATTTAAAGATCCAGCACCAGAAATAACAACCTTGCCAACATCAATTCCATACGTCGAGTTCGTCACAGTTTCTCTCCAGGGCGCAAAGTTCCATACGCGCCGATAATTCAGCGCTGCTGCCTTTTGCAGAAACGTAAGCGTATCAGAATCGGTCTTCCCGATCTTCTCGCCTGCGAACTGAGCAATTTCGGTAAGCGTCATTTGTTGGCCAGTTGAGCTTCGAGCGATTCGACTTTAGCTGAGAGTTGTTGGATCGCTTTGATCATTGGAGCAATTAACTCTGTGTATCCAATGCTCAATACGTCATCACCACCACTTATTTTGTGATCTTGGAATCCTCCAAAATCAATTCCATTTTTATCAAGAACCTCCTTAACCTCCTGGGCAATCAATCCGTGGTGATAGCGATTTCGCTTCTTGCTTCCATCATGCGTAATATTTGAAAGTTTATATAATTCTGGAGATGCTTCTCTATCAAACTCTGGTTTATAATACTCGCGCATGTCCCACTTGAAATCAACAGGTCGCAATTGATTAACAAATTCAAGACCAAGAGTTGTATCTCTTATATCTGCTTTATCGCGAATATCTGATCTATTTTGCACGGCTCCATATGCATAAGTTGTGGTTGCGGAATCTCCAAGTTGTACCTGGTTAGATCCTGCAACTACTGCATTTGCCCCAAGTCCAGTACAATTTATATATGTTGAATTTGATGCTAATGCGCCATATCCAATTGCAGTATTTGCAGATCCAGTAGAAAGTCCGCTATATGCATTTGCACCAAATGCTGAATTTCTGCTTGACGATGTTCCGCTTGTAAAGAATGCATAACCACCAAAATAACAATTATCAGATCCAGCTCGATTTGAATATCCAGATAAATATCCAAATCCACAATTATTTGTTCCAGATGTATTCCCCTGTAATGCTTCACCGTATGCTTGATTATATGACCCAGCATAATTTGATCCAAGTGAATTGTATCCAAATGCAGAATTATGAGAACCAGGGCCATTGCTAAGTAGTGAATTTGCGCCAACACCAGTATTAAAATCTCCAGAATTGCTTCCAAGCGATGAATATCCTAATACAGTTGTAAGATAAGTTCCAGCTGCTGTTCCAATAGTGATTCCGCCAGCAATTGTAATGTTATTCGTTGTTCTAAGTGTTCCAATCGTTCCAGCAGTAAAGTTGCAAGATGTGCCTAGCGATCCAGTATATGTTCCACCAGTAAGAGTGCCAGTCAGAGTTCCAGCAGTAAGAGTTTGAACAGTACCTGCCGTAAAATTACATGAAGTTCCAAGCGAGCCAGAATAAGTTCCTCCAGTCAATGTTCCAGAAAGAGTGCTGGCCGTAAGGGTCTGAATTGTTCCAGATGTTGAATTAAAGTTTCCAATTGTTCCAGAAGTAGCGTTGATTGAAGTAGCAGTAGTTGCGCCA
>Ga0114980_10001275_pt1 | contig 18046 bp, 13 predicted proteins | sample S_140806_EF_Meta_FD_87018 | JGI IMG/M metagenome (GOLD analysis project Ga0114980, IMG submission 87018) | Freshwater microbial communities from Lake Simoncouche, Canada to study carbon cycling - S_140806_EF_MetaG | ecosystem: Environmental > Aquatic > Freshwater > Lake | place: Lake...
AACTCTATATTCACTATTCATTACATAAAATAGAGAATCATACAATCTTGTTGAACCAGTTACTGGAGTTGTATTATAAACACTATAGTCATGTTTATACATTTCATATTTTTTTCCATTACTCCAAACAATTTTAGGAATAACTCTAACTACATCAGTAGATGTTATTTTTTTAACTCCTAGAATATTATCTCTATATGAATTCAAATAGTAAAAATTATCTATTGGATCTGGTCTAGAAAAATCCCAACTAGGATAATACGAAGTTGCATTTGGAAATCCTACAAACATATAATAATTGCCATTAGCAACATCATTTATAAAATTTGAAGAATTTAATAATCTTAATTTGTCAGTAATTATTGCCATTTGAATTTCTATTTTATCTTATTTATTATAATTTTCTATATAATGATAAAGATGTAGAAGAAGTTCCTGCAGGAGAGCTTGAATATCTTGTAGTTCCAATTCCAACTACACTAGAACCTATTGAAACAATAGTAACTCCAGTACCTACATAATCACCCTCTATATAGTCTCCAAGTAGAAGATTTGTAGTACTCATTCCAATAAAGTTTGTACTTATACCAGTAAATACCCCAACATATGTTGCAATTTTGGAAAATGAAGTAATTCCAGATCTTTGCTCAAATCTTCCTTTTGTTAAATATATACCATCTATAATTAAATCCATTTTCTGGGGAGTCCATGTTATAGATCTAAATTGGGATGAACTTTCTGATAATCCAATATCATTGTAAACTTCAGTTCTTAATACATCTGAATTAATTATTTCTTTAACTGTTCTTGATTTTTCTTCTATTGGAGGGGATCCATAGATATCTTGATTTAAAACTAAAGAATCTCCTTCTTTTATTCTAGACAAATCAGTAGAAGAAATAGTATCGTTGTAATAACCTTTATAAAAATAAATCTTCAAAGTACTTCCATATGGAATACTTTCTGAAAAAGTTATTTTAGAACCTCTATTAAATGTGTAAGATTTTTCTGGAATTTGTAAAATATCATTAATAAAAATCAATAAGTTATATTGTAAATCAATTTCATATTGAGAATCTGCATCTAAACTAATTCTTCTTGAAATATTGTCTACAGTTTCTGATAATACAAAAGTTTTTCTTTTTCCATTTACTTGACTTGTTAAATCGTCAAGTTTTTGGAGTATGCCAACATTCCAAGATGAAAATGTATCCTTTGAAACTTCATTAATTGTTATGTATAATTTATCATCATTTGTTTGTGTTGAAACACCTATTGTTCCTACAGGAGTTAAAATTTCGTCTTGTTTATATCCATATCCAAAATTTGTAAAAATTAAATTTTTAACTTCTCCATATATTCCAATATCAAATGAAACTGATGCTCCAATTCCAGATATAGATCCTGTAAGAGGGAGATTTGTATATCCAATCGGAGAATCAAATCTTGCAGTATATGTAGAAATTCCTGAAGAATATCCAGAACCACCATTTAACATGGTTACGCTAGTAACAGATCCTAATCCAATATTTGCTATTCCAAGAGCATTTGACCCATATCCATCACCATCTTCAAATGTTACATAGTAAGTAGATATCCCAGATCTATATCCAGATCCTTTGCCTGTTATAGTTACTGATTGCACTGTACCTAATCCAGATATAACTGCTATTCCTTCTGCAGCAACTAGTGGCTGATATCTAATTCCACTAGTATTTCCATATGATACAATAATTCCACCTCTAGGATATCCTTTTACATTTATATCATATGATTTTCCTAAAAATCCTGTTGTTCCAAATCCAACAAAATTTATATTTGTTTTATTATTTTGCTCAGAAAAACTAAATCCTTCAGTATACTCAGGATACTGGAATATATTATTAACTAAAACTATTCCATTATCGCTTTTTATGCCAACTGTACTAATTCCAGAATTTTTTAGTTCAAATGAACTAGAAATTCCATTAAATTGTTCAGATATGTCATCAAAAATTAAATTTCCATCATAATTGGATTTTAAAAATACTCTTCCAGTAAAAGCATTTTCTGAAGTTGGTAAATTGATAATGATTTGAAAATCACTAATATCAAATTCATTTGTAGAAATATCAGAAAATAAAATTTTATTTTTGTTTATTGCATCGAAAAAACTAGAAGCAAAACTATAATTATTTGTAGAATTTTTTATTAGGTAATAATATCCTTGAGTTAAAATTTCTTTTGGCGGATTTGCCCAAAGCAATAAAACCTGATCTCCAGTTTTAACTGAACTTGTTAAAAAATTAAAACTACTATCTGCAAATATAATATCATCTAGTAAAACTTTAAAAGTTATTTTTTTATCTTCTAGTGGAGGGTCATCAAAATATAAAATATCCTTTATTATATTATAGTTACCAGATAAAACTTGTATATTACTTCCAATAAGATTTGAAGTGAATGGAGTAATTTCTGTTCCCAATACTCCTGTTCCTCTAGATATTTTTAATTGCTTTGTTGTATAATCTATAGAAGCAACTTTAACAATTTCTCCATTAATTCTTAAAATTGTTCCTAATTTTATATTATTTAAATTATTTACTGTAATACTACTGGAAGTATATGAAAGTAATTGGACAGTTGAACCAATTGATATTGGAGATTGTATAATATTATTAATTGTTAATAAACATTTTGAATTTTGCTTGAATGTTTCCAATGAATGTTGTGTTCCTATTCCCAAGGCATTCATGTTAGCATATTGATTACTTATTGCTAAAGATGAAGCTAAAGCAATCCTAATATTATCTTTATCTAAAACTATTGGATAAACTATAGAAGGTAAATATGTAGAAACTCCAATTACTCCTGGGCTACTTGATGATATTCCAATTGAAGTTCCTGTACCTACATCATACTTTAAAGGTTCTCCAGTCTTAAAAAAATGATTTTCTATAAAAATCTTATCTGAAGTTAAATTTACTGTTCCAGAATTTGATCCATCAAATACTTTATAAAATATTGGAAATCCCTTATGTTGCAATGGGAATGATTTCCTTCCATATAATGAAGGTGTATATATAGAACCTATTTCGTTAGTTGCCATTTTTTAAATATTTATTATTGATTTGCTGATAATAAACTAGCTTGATATATTTTAAGATCATAATTTGCAGAATTAGTTGGATTGAAATATAAAACATATTGATTACCTACAAAATTATAATCTGATGTAAATGATAGATCTTCATATTCAACATCTCCAATTATGTCATATGTAATGTTATTTAAATAATCATTAAAATGTATAGAATTAATTTGGATTAATGATTTTTGTGTGGTAACTCCAATTGTTTTTTGAACTTCTATGATATAAGATGATGACCCATATGCCCCAGAAATTGTAGATATTCCAATAGAAGTTGTCCCAGATGTAGTTACTCTTGAGCTTGAAATTTTAGATACTGTTTTTGTAATGGAATTATATCCAGCATAAGTATTTGTTAAAAATTTAATATTTGCTTGAAGAGTGACAGGTATATTTGATATTCCAGTATATGTTAATTCTATATTTGATCCATTAGTACTTATTCCAATTTCTCCAAGATCTTTATTTAAACTTTCAGAGTATAAGTTAGAAAAAATTCCAGTCCTTGTATTTACAAATGATGACTCAAAATACTCCTCAATCCCATTGGCCAAAGAAGAAAATCCTACAATTAACTGGCCAGAATTGCATTCTGAAATTGGTATAGTATAAAATACTTGAGGAGTTGGAGTTAATGTTGCAGGAAATTGTTGTGTAAGTTCAACTGTCCTTGTGTATCCAATTGATGTTGTTGCAATTCCAACTTGAGAAGGTGCTGTTTCTTTAAATGCTTTAATATCAATTTTATTATATGGATTTGTGGGACTAAAATATAATAGCATATTATTACTATCATTTGGATTTAATTCCACAGTAAATTCTCCAAAAATTGACTTTCTGCCTAAAGTTTCAAAATCATAAAAATATGAATATGAAACTAAATTCAAATCATCCAAATCTCTGGTTATAAAAACTTCAAAATACTCAGGATATTCAAATGAACCTAAAAATGATTTAGTAGATGATAATAAAAATTCATATTTTAATACATTTGTATCTTTACTTTGAATAGTATCTATTAATAATTTTGGTGTAATTTTTTCTGTAGTGAATAAAGTTGAAATATCATCTATAGACAAAACTCTATTATTGGTAGACTTTAAACTTTGCCCTAACCTCAAACTGTTGAATTTTAAATATTGAGAATAAGCTTCATTTGAGGAATCTATATCCTCTTCAGTGACTAAATCTAAATCATGAATAGAATTTACATTAGCATATGAAGTTAAAATTACATTAATATTTGATGTTGAATATTTGTTTAGTTCTATTTTGTTAGTTGGTAAAGATTCAACTATCAGATCACTAAATTTTTTATATCCAGAAATATGAGATAAATTTGATATTGAAGAATTCCAATTTTGAAATGGAATCTTACTCTTTAGTGAATAAGAAAACTTCTGATAATAATCATTATCAGAAAGTTTTTGTATATTTGAAGATAAATATCCTCTATTTTCTTTTCCTCCAATAACTTCAGTTACACTAGAATCTGTTAAAAATATAGAATTAAAATTACCAATTTCTAAAATTTTTCCTTGAGATAATGAAGATTTCCCTATAATAATTTGATTTTCTGAAAATTCTAATCCAGTTTTGACCTTTACCAAATTAATTATTTTCTCATTTTTAATATTATCAATAATATTAGTATCCAATATACCTTCTCCATTATAAAACTCATTTTCCTTTAATATTGTTTCAATTATAGGTATATTTTTGTAAGGAATTACAAATGCAGAATATGATAAATTTGAATCAAAACTTCCAGGATAACTGTTTAATTGATATCTGACAATTGCTGCATCTTGAGATCCGTATGCAGGATCTACATAACTGACTATAAATGGATCATATTTATAGTCACTACAATTAAAACCATTTCCTATACTACTTGAGTTTACAATTCCTTCAATTGTAATTTTATCTCCAACATTAATTTCTAAAGGATTTGCAGTTGTAAATCCTGTGACTGGAGTTTGTATTGTTAATGTTATAGTAAATACGCTTGTTCCAGCAACTGAAGCATTTAATATTTTATAACCATTTCCATTGTTTAGTGTAATTATTCTATTATCATTTGAATTCAACCCATATCCAGGATTTAATATTTTAATTTGATTAATTGATGAATTTTTTAATAAAGATATAGCTGAGAAGTTAGAAATAATTTTATCTTCTTTAAAATTATAGAGTTTTATAATTGGTGGATTTATGTAATTAGATCCTCCATATATCACATTAATTTTATCTACAGTAAAATTATTTACCAATTTCAATGTAGAAAATATTTTTGTAGATGGTCTTAATGTTTTATCAAATGGACATATAAATTGTGTATTATTAACTTTTGTAGAAATAATTTTCCCAATAGAAGTGCTAGATGGAAATAAATTATGACCATTTCCACTAATAGTATTAACTGAAGTTATTTTTGGTAATTTTTTATATTGGGATCCTTGTGATAATAGTGTAATGGATTTAATTGGACCCTTAGTATCTGATTTTAATACATCATATGAAATTGTGGATATGTCACTAGTATATTTTGATACTTCAGGAGTATTTTTTAAATTAAAAGTAAATTGATAATCTGTAGATGTACTGATTGATCCAGTTGTATTGTAAATGCTATTATTGATAATAATACTATTATTATATGGAATTAAATCATCAGTGTATATTTTTTTAGTATTTGATGTTAAAGTATAATATAAATTTCTTGGAGTATAATCGCTTATATTTAATGTCAATGATGTTGAAGTTTTAATTACTTCTATTCCGGTTTTAGAATTTCCAATATATCTATTTTTAAAGTTGTTGTCTGTAAATAAATTGAATTCAGTATCATTTAATGTTACTGAGGATAGATCAAAAATTACAGGTTGATTTGCATATACATTAATTTTTGGATTTTCTTGTGAATTGATTAATACTTTGTAATTAGCACTAGAATAACTTACTACGAATGTTGTAGAAATTCCAGATTTTACATTTAATTTTATTATATCATTTGCAATTATTCCATGAGTAGAAGATGTGGAAACCTTGCAAGTGTTTTCAGTTAAACTACCAGTGATTATATTTCTATTTGTAGTAAATTTATGAAGACCAGATCCTGGTGAACTATAACTAATAAAGTTAGGAGTATTTGTGTCATAAGTATATTGTTTATTATTGACCAAACGTATAACATCATCTTCTAATTTGATTATATAAAGATTTTGTATTGTATCCAAATTACCTAATTCAGAAACTATAGTAGAATTTCCTGCAGAGTAAGTAATTTTTTCTCCATTTTTAAATTTATTATTTGGTAAATATATACCACCTGTTGGTATATATTTTGTATAAGATACTCCATATCCTAAGGGATAAATTGTTAGAGTAGTTCCTATTCCTACTGATTTATCTGATAGTAAGCAAACAGATTGTGTTGGGTTAAAATAGTATGATTGGTTGATTTCAGAAAATGTGTTTGGATTCTCTTGATATGTATATTCAAATTGATTTGAAAGAATCTCTACAGTTTCTGTAGAAAGATGATTTGGAGAACCAGAATCTCTTAAAACATTTACAAGATTATTTTTATAATCCAATCCAATTATTTTTAAAACTTCATTGCCAATTTTTAAATAAGAATCTACATTAAGTTGTAAAATTGAATCTCGTATTTGAATAGATGTAACTAATCCAGTAACGCTAGAATTTGAAATACTTGTGGTAAGACCAGTTTTTATAGATTTAGTTGAAATTTGTCTAAATCCTTCAATATTACTATAAGTGCTACTAGATATTCCAGTTATTTTTACATAAGTATTATTTTTTAATGAATGATAAGTAGATGCAATTCCAATTACAATATTACCATCAGATATAAATGTTATATTTGATAGTGAATAAGTAATATTTTCAATGGTACTTATTCCTACTCCATCTAATTCAGATACTTTTGCAATAACACCTAGACCAGAAGTTCCTTCATTATCAAATACAATAGAATCATTGATTTGATAATCTATTCCTCCATTTATAATATCAATATTTTCAACCTTTCCATCTGAAGATTTTTCTACAATAATATCCTTTTGATTAATGTCATTAAAGAATTGAAAGTATTCATATACATGATTTTTATCATCTACATTATATGATTTTGTATATTTTGTAATATCTAAATTATTAAAATTTAAATTTTGATTATACTTCAAATCAAAATTCTCCTTGGGCGCATTGCAATTATAAGTATCTCCTATGATATAAGGAAACTCTGGAGTATCAGAAGTGTCAAATGTACAGAAGTACGCATATACTCCCTTTGGATATTCTGGAGTAATGCAGAATCTTCCATTATGTTCATCTAAATTTCCAGAATTTGTAAATTGATATTCTTCTACAAAGTTAATATAGGTTGGAACTAGTTTATTTAAACTGTATCCACTTCTCATTCTTACAATTCCACCAGTTCCATCAATATTTTTAAATGCAAAGGGTCCATAAATTGGACACCCATCATATGACCACCCAATGATTGGAGAATGTTGTGTTGGAATTGATGATATATTAAAATATTTTCTTAAATTATCAGTGAGAAAATATACTCCATAAGTATTTCCGATATAAGAATAATTCTTACCAAAAATTAAACCATCTTTAGTTTTGGAAATTGTAAATCTAGTTACATCATTAATAGTCCATGATTTAATATTTGCTTTTAATTTTAAATTTTTTCCAATTGGAACTATCTCAATAAATGTATTTGTTGATGCATATCCAACTCCAGGATTAATTATTTTAACGCTTGTTATTTTTCCATCTTGGATAATTGGTTGTAAATTTGCACCAAATCCATTTCCCTGAACTGTAATATTGAAAGAGTTAAAATAATTTTCGCCAGAAGATTTGACAATAACTTCATTTATTTTTCCATCAATGATAACTGGCTCTAAGAAACATCCCTCACCTTCTAGAATAGTTACCTCTGGATATTTTTCATAATTAAAGATTGAAGTATATCCAAAATTATCTACATACTCTGTATGGTCTGCTCTTGGGGAAGCACTTACTACATATCCACTGATATTGGGAACAATAGTTGCATTATAACCAATTGTTGATATCCCAGAAACTGTAATATTCCCTAAAATTTCAACTCTAATTGGAGAATATTCTATGTAATAATACGTATATGTACTTCTTGAAGTAATATTAATATAAGTTATATAATTTTTAGTTGATGATAATTTAAATCTATTATCGTCAATTTTAACAATATAATAATTTTCATTAACAACTAACCCACCTATTGGACCTCCATTAAATCCTGATATTGGTTCATATGAATAAACTACTTCTTCACCTGTAGAAAACCCATGATTTTCTACTTCTATAATATCTTCTTGAATATTTACATTAGAATGAATAAATGATATTTTTTTATATTCAAAATCCTTATCATTTTTATCTACAATAACATTATCTATTCCCTTTTTAGGTAATATTGCACTAAATTTTTGAATTCCATTTCCATATGTTCTAATATTAATTAAATTTTTTCCAAATAAAGCATCTTCTTTATTAAATGCCAATTTTAGCGAAGTTCCATATCCAGTATTTACTGCATAATAAATTGCATTATTAATTAAATATCCATCATTAGATACTGTTCCTATACCAATTGGAGATGATCCTAGAGTTTCATATCGAATTGGTTCTCCAGTTACAAATCTGTGAGGATTATCAAAAATAAAAGTATCTGATATAGTATTAACTATTGAACTTTTTGTTGATGAATTGAATATAACTTCATGAGTTACATTTTTCATTTTTACTTTAGTTGAAGTTATATCATTATTCCCACCAAAAATTTTAACAGTAGGAGTTTCTACATAATCAAATCCAGGATCTACAACTGAAATACTTACTTTATTACCTCTTAACTGTGGAATTATTTTTGCATTTGTGTATTCTTGATCATAATATGTAATTTTAAATTGTGGCGGATTGTACAAATTATAATCTTCACCAAAATTTAAAACATCTAAAGATACTATTGGTCCATAGTAAACTTTATCAAATGATTTGTAATTTTTAATTTCTACTCCATTAGTAAAAATACCAATTCCACCTGAAGGAGTTTTTTCCTTTGTCTTAGTTATTTCTGAATTTTTTGGAATTTTTTTAAATAATTTAGATGAATTAAAATTGTATCCATATTGATTATTGGGTTTTAATTTAATATTAGTGACTTTTGAGTTAATATTACCTTTTGTGTCATATTCAAATAATTGAACAAATGAAGATATTCCAACATTTTCTCTGGAATAGCATAATTTTATTTGAGTAGATGAAATAGTTTTTACATAATAAGATATTCCTGTTTGTATACCTACTTCATTTTTAAAATTTGAAGTTGTAGAATAATCTACTACAGTTACACAATCTCCATCAAAAAAGTTATATTCAGATTGACTATTTAAAGTATAATCAATATTTACATCAAATGAAGATTCAAATTCTAAAGGAGTAATAATATATTCTGGTAACCCATTAGATGTTAAATAATAGTAATTATTATCCAAATATAGATCTTGAATATTTGCAGTAAGATTTAAATTTTTATATGATGATTTTTTAAGTTTTCTTCTGAATAACACATTTTTTCCTAATGGAAATTCTACTAAAGGAACAGTAAATTCTTTTGGTGATAAAACTTTTACTGACAAATCACTAGCAACTAATGTATTAGTATTTTCTAAATATAAATCTACAAAATCTCCAGTTCTTAAATTATGATCATATTTTGTTAAGGAAGCACCATTTTCTAAAGAAAATCCTTCTTTTTGATAATTTCTAATTTCAGGTGTAATTTCAGTTACTGATACCCCACAAAATACACTGATTGGATGATTATAAATTAAAGATTTTGCTAAAATACTTTCATCTGTAGATCCAAAACTTTCAATTTGTATTGGATCATTATCCAAAGAATAAATTGCATCTGAAGATTTTAAACTAGATAAAACATTACACAATCTAAATTTAACAATATTATCTAAATTTTCATTATCATATGCATATACATAATGATCAGAAAATACTTTTGTTTTTTTGGAAATTGAAGCTGTTACTCCTGTGCAATTTAAAAATTGATTATTTGTTTTATCTGAATAAGATATTATTAAATTTTCTATTTGTAAAGTTCCAGTATTGCCAAATCCAATAGTTGAATTTACATTAATGGTATTTGCATTTATTTCAATATCTTCTACTACAAATGTCTTTGGAGTTGCTTTAAAGGTTCCTGAGATGCTTCCTTTTGGATTTAAGTTATTTGAATATCCAGAGAATAATTTTAATTTGTAAAAAGTTTCATTGCTATTATTGGTATATGATTGAATATCATAAATTGATCCATTTGCAGGTAACACTTCATAATTTGCAAATGCATCTTGATATAAAGTTTGACCCCTAGTATTGTAAGGATTACCTTCCATCAGTTCACATACAAAAGTTTCTGTTACTACCCACTTGTCATCTGATGGAGTAAAACAATAATCATCAGGTTTAATTATTTTTACTTCTTCACCATAAAGAACTCTGAATAAAATCTTAAATGCTTCATCTGTTCCTTTTGATTGATAAAAACTTTTTGCTTTACTTATAAAATTCTGAACATTGATTTTTGAATTAAATTCAATTTCCTCAAATCCTGGAGTGAATTGATATTTTGTTTTTCTAAAAAATTCTTGTAAGAATAAATTACTTAAATTATGTACAGTAGAAAGACCAGTATGGGAATTTGATTCAGTCTGTAAAAATGTTAAATATTCTGGATTATTATCTTCACTAAGAGAACTAATTGCACTGAATCCTCTTATACATCCAGTAAAAGAAGTTGTGGTGATTCCAGTGTAAGTAATAATTTCATCGTCAATTTTTAAAAGTCCATACTTATTTGGCCAACCATCAGTAGAAGTTACATAAATGGTATCGTCATAAAATTCTATATCAGAAGTTAACTTAGTAGATGCTATTAATTTTTTAGAATCAAATGAATCTATATTTTTATATGATACAAGATTTTCTGCAAGATCTGTGTTTCCACCTTGAAACTCTTGAGAGTAATAATATTGTGTTAAAAATTCTACAAAATTTGAATTCTCTGAATTTATAAATTCAGGAATCTGATTTTCTAAAATGTCTGTAATTTTAACTATATTTTTTTCCTGATTCATTTTAAATTCTTACCTTGTTTCCAGTGAAATAACTTGATTCAGGATTAAATTTGCTTCCAGAGCTATTTTCTCCAGATGCAACAATATCCTTTTCCATTGTAAAATTACTATTTCCAACATCTAATTTTAAGTAAATAGATTTTTTGGCAATAATATCATTTGAATATGGAGTTGCTTCAATTTCAATAATATTATTTGGTTTTGTAGTTGAAGTAACATTTATATTATCTATATTCAAATTTCCATTAATATAATCAATTGTTCCTATATTGCTAGAAACAGTTTTAATGGAAGATCTATCAAGATAAAATATAAAAAGTTTTCCAGTTTCCATAGAATTATTTGGAATATCTGATATAAAAACTTCATTCGCAATTCCTCGAATATAAAATCCACTAGATCTTATATTATATGCACCTTCAGCAGTTGAAATTGCAGTTTCTGTATGAAATCTATTTTCAAAACATATTAGATAATTTGTTGGAGAATTTAATATTACTCCTAAATTTCTTCTAATTTTAATTTTTGTAATATTTGATGTGATAGAATTGCTAGTAGCATCTATAACTCTAAGACATTTGCTATATTTAAATCTTCCTCCAAATTTGTTTAGTTCTGTTGAATTTGAAAAACTGTTCACAGAATCAATAATCTTGGTCTGAAGATCATTTACAGAACCAACAAAATTTGAATTATAATAAACAGTAGAATCTAGTTCAACATAAACTACATTAATATCTACAAATTGTTGTTTGATTCCTGCTATTGTATATTTCTTTAATGATTGTAAAATATATTCTTTTGTTGCTTCTGATAGATAATCTGAATTTTTTGGTTTTGCTGCAATGAATACTCTTCCATATTGTGGAGGATCTAGATCCTCTCCACCATATGCAGTTACTGATTCTATATTTGGGTAAATAGATGGTATTAATGCTTCATAATCACTAGAAGTTACTGCTCTATATTGAGATGAATAAAGTCTTGGTGCATAATATCTAACAGACTCTATAGATTGAATATTATCTCCATTCTGTGATGCTGTATTAGCGATTATAGTTCCAACTTTACCACTTAAATTATTTCCTGTATTATTATCACCTAAGATGGTTCCAGAAAATGTAAAGTTAGAAGCACCATTACCATCTTTACCATTGGTGGTAATATATGTTGCAGTTATATAATTCAGATTTGATAATTTACTTCCAATTATTCCATCTCCAAAAAATATTTCATATTTTTCATCAGATATCTCTTGAGTTAAAAATATTTTAGAAATGGAAGATATTCCTACAATATTATCTACAGCAGAATATTCTTCTGCTGTACTATCATTTTTAGTATTTTTAACATTAACTCTAATTGTAGATGTATCAATATATGGATTTGGTAAAATATATTTTTGATTTGGTTGTGAAGTATCTACTGTAAAGCTTTTACTTAAAAATGATCCTTCATAAATGTCAACTTCACTAAAAATTGCTTCTCCATTTGATACTCCAACTGTAATATCTTCTGGAATTGAAAAAATATAACTTGTATTGTCTAAATTACCAGTACAAACTGTACCAGCCTTAAGTGTAACTGTTTGAACTGAAGTTGCAATATCAGTTAAGATGAAAGAAATATTTGCTTTTGCTGCACGTCTTGATAAAGGAACATATCCAATATTTCTTGCAAGAGATACTACATTTTCACGAATTGTAGCAGAATCTAAAAATGCCTCATTCGTCACCATATTGGTGTTATAGGCAGTTAGATATGTGTTATATGCAAGAACATCAATTAGAACTGAAAAATTAGAACCTTCAAAATCAAAGTCTGTAAAAGTTGAACTTGCTCTCAGGTAATCTTTAATAGATGTTCTAATCTGATCAAAATCTAGATTAGTAAACTGTATAAATGCCATTAGTATCTAGTTGGTTGTAATATGAAACTGATTGCCTGAGTTGGCACTGCTAAACCTACGATATCATAGACAATATAAACATTAAGTTCATTATCATCAGGAAATACATTTACTGTAACTTTTCTTGTAATGACTCTAGGTTCAAAATTAGAAATCAATATTCTAATTTCTTGTTCTATGGGATCTGCAATGCCACTATCAGCAAGTTCAAAAAAGTAATTTTCAACTTTTGATCCCAAAAGTGAGTTAAAAAATCTTTCGCCAACCTTTGTTCTGATTAAATTGACTACAGATCTTTTAATTGAATCTTCATTTTTAAGAACAGCAATGTCATTAGTCACAGGATGACGTAAAAACGATAAACTAATGTCCTTAAATCCCCTAGAAATGTTCTCTAATGCCACTTATTGTTCAAATTAGATACATTTATTTATTGAGGTTTGCCATAAGAAGGTTCAGTTCCATATTCCCAATCATCATAGTCACTATCATTTCGAATTTTCTCATGAAATTCTGTTTGTTCTTTTAAATGATGAGTTCCTTTAGGCATATCATCATGCATAATTTCCTGTAGAGTTCTTTTTTCCTCTAGTGCTCCATAATCAGTTGCAAGTTTAGTGGTTCCCCACATCTTATACATGTATTCTTTGTCTCTGTCTACTAGATTCTTAGCCATTTTTCTCCTAATTCAAAGTGAATTAGAACTTTTAAAGGGGTTTCTATCCCTATCTAGTACTATCTATGAAAGAGAAACGCTTGCGCTCTGTAAGAGATGCGTGAGAGCACAAAAAAAGGACCTACAAGGGTCCTCTGAGAATATTACCTACCTTGGCCTCTATACTTTTTAGTAGGTCCATTACGAGAGCTTCTAGAGTGCTTTGTGTTCTTAGATGTGCCCTGACGAGTATTCTTGGGCCTACTCTCAATTTTGTTGCCATTTAGGGAAGCTCTTTTTGCCATATTGTTTAGTTATCAGAAATACTTACACATTCTACCACAAGATCCTCTGGATTAGGAACCCCTGTCTTATAAAATTGATTGGCAAGTTCATCCATAATTTCAAAGGTATCATTTTCTGATATCTCTGTGTAAATTTTTCTACCTTCACAATAGATATTGTACAAGTCCATTAAATTAAATATAATCTGTGAGTTTTGAAAGTCTGGAATCAGTAGATCTTTCTAGCATATTTAGTTCATGTCTACCAGAATTATCAGATAAACCATCATCTGCAGCAAAAATCTGTGGAGATATTCCAATTGATTTGCCCCTTGGTTGAATATAATTCACAAAATATCTATCTAATTCCATAGGAAATGATTGTTGATAAACTTCTACAAGTTCTTGCATTAACTCTTTAGAAGGACTATATCCAAACAATCCCCAGAAATTATGTGCCCTGTAAATGTGCTCAGAGATGCATTCATTAACTAATGAATAATCCCACATAGAACAATCATCAGATAGGGGAATAAATCCTAGATACAATAATTCTGAATTATACAGAATACTTGTATCTAGTTTTTCCCAGATTTGATGAAGTTTAATGTTAATTCTACAATCATCTTCTACAATTAGAATTCTTTTATAATTATGTTTTAAAGCATCTTGATAAATTGAAAGATGAGAAATGGCACATCCCAAATAACTTGAATTTCTAAAATAAGGATTTTCTAATTTAGACCATAAATGATTTAAAATTGATCCATTTGTAGCACCAAATCTTTCATAGTGATGAATATCTACAAAAGAAAAACGTTTCTGTGAAACATTCATTCTTTCTTTCTGATGATGTAAATTTAAAATATAGATATTATCAAAAAATTCATTCATACTATCTTATTAGATAACTCTTGTTTTTTCATGTCCTACTCGTATTTGTGGGTGGCACCAAATTTCAAGGCCACATTTACGAATTGCATCAAGGCAAAATGATACATCTTCTCCGCACATATCCTGAACCTCTCCAGATTCAAAGACTTGCATCTGAGGAGCAAACCACGGATACTTCATTTCAGGATGCTCAAAAACTCCATGCTTAATCAGAACCCAACCAAAGCCTGTGTAATCCACAGTGAATGGTTTCTTTCTGTTGGAAATGGTGTCTACCATTTCATGATTCATTACGCCACCATTATTCTTGAAGTCATTTTCTTCCAACCAATGCGCAACTGATGTGGTACGTCCATCCTCTGTAGCATACCAACCACAAGCAATATCCTTGTCCATTTGTACCAGTGCCCAGAATGCATCAGTATTGAAAACAATATCTGAATCAATCCATAGCTGATAATCATAATTAAGTTTACCATCCCATGGAAGTTGATCTGGACCACGTAGTACATTTGCACCAAGACATTTGCAACGTGCAAAGTTTACCATGGAAGAATAATCCTGTGATATTTGAATGCTTGCACCAGCCTGCACTAAATCAAAACATAACTGAACAAAACTCTTCAAAAATGTATATGATACTCCACGTCCTGGAAGACAAAATACAATGCTCTTGCCACGAATTTTTTCTAAAACTTCTTCCCTATTAAACAGAGATTCTGAACCTTGTTCCTGTGCTTCTGGCTTTTTTGCCTTTACTGTAAATCCTTTTGCCATATAATTAATTCAAATAATTTTGCGATATAGTACCAATTCAATGATACTCCATTATTTATTTGTTGTCAATAACCTTCACTATCTCAAATTCTTTTAACTGAAATTTAGTAGAAAGACCTGCATGTATCATCTGAGAGATGTCTTGAAGAATTTTCTCAGCATGACTGAGAGATCTTCCTTCATAAAACACTCTGTCTTTTGCAATCACTTTATATTTCATTTTTTACCCCCAAAAAATTTTTTTATATAATGGGACCCAATTATATTTACAATTTCTCTCAGGCACAACAAATAATACTCAATCTCCTCCCTGGGACCAATCACAGTACCATACAGATTCTCATAGATAAACCCTATGGGGGATTTTTTATTGGGAAAAAAATTTTTTAAGAACATGAAATAATTCGCTTGTTTTCAAAGGTTTGTAGGTTAGGGTAGTTTGCTTTTTTTCGAACCGCATAACAAACCCCACAATAATTATAATTAACAATATAACTGTTAATTCACTATAGCATCAATCACATATATTGTCAATACTTATCACTTAACACTGTTTAATACTTATCACAGTGTATCACAGTGTTTATAATATACTAATATTGACTGTTTATAATATACTAATACTCACTGTTTATAATATACTAATACTCACTGTTTTTAACTATAAGATATTGACTGTTTATAATATACTAATACTCACTGTTTTTAACTGACAGATCCTGTGGAAAACTAGTTTTCCACAGGTAACTAATAGTTTTCCACAGGGTATATATACTTATTGACACTGAGAACACTAATAAACACTGGGGTTTCACTCATAATACACTGTTGCCTGTGGAAAACTATCACTATGCTGGGACTATATCTGCCCCCTGGGACTTGACAAATAAACTGTGCTGTGTTATAATGTGCAGGCCAAGATCACAATAAGATTACACATTTACACACACATACACACATATAATACACTATAATTAAACTAGATAATACACTATAATCAGAAACTACATAATACACTATAATTCAAGGCATTTATACACTATAATCAGAAACTACATAATACACTATAATTACTAATCTTTTCCACAGCTTGTGGAAAACTATAATACATTTATTAATACATTTATATAACATTAATAAATGTATCATTACACACGGAAATCATTCAATCAAACAGTTTAGAAATGGGAATTGAACCGCATAATGATTTAACAACACTCCATCAGGTGTAGATATAATCCCAAGTTCATTCATTAGAATAATAAACTCCTCATAGTTACTACACTCTTGAAATGTATATCTCCATTCTTTATTCTTTGTAATCCAATTGAATACATTCTGTGTCTCTGGTGATATTATCATTGAATGTGTTCAGGCAATTTGTACTTATCATATCCTAGTTGTTTTTGTTGCTTTTCAAATTCTCTCATTTCTTTGTAATGAGGATTTCTTTCTTTTAATTGTGTTCGAGTAGGAATTGGTGAATGTTGTTTGTATGCTCTTTGAAGATACAAATAATAAGCAATGTTACTTGCTGATTCATTACCATCAATCATAGAATGTTTTGTTTGATTGAATTACTTTGTAATTATAGCATAGAATAAGGTACTTTGGGAATGTTATGTGACAGAAGAATTACTGGCACATAGTAATTCATTACGAATATCAAATACTTCCATATCATCCATATCAATCATTTCCATTTCTACAGGTAGAAACTCATTTAGATTAACTGTTCCATTCTCATACAATGGAGCAAATGTAAGTTCATCATATTCATCAAGTGAGAATACACAACCGTATCCTTCTTTGTATATCATATTCATTTTGTGTGCTCCAATTCTTGTTTGATTTGTTTGAGATTCATTCCTGCCCAAATATCAAGAGCAATATCTGCTTTTTGAATTGCAGTCCAAAGTTTAGGATGATCTCTCCAATCTACAACATCCTCATCAATTGCTATAAGCAAATCAAGAATACAGATTTTATAGAGTTTTTCTGTTTCAGTCATTTGTTTGAAATTAGTTTTGCAGGTGAACCACAAGAAAGATAGAAGATTACCATTCTTTGTGCTTCATCAAGTGTATAAAATGATTGAGTTCTCCACTCACAATCACCATAAGGAACTTGATATTTGATTTGATACATTTGCATTTGATT
>Ga0114980_10001276_pt1 | contig 18044 bp, 20 predicted proteins | sample S_140806_EF_Meta_FD_87018 | JGI IMG/M metagenome (GOLD analysis project Ga0114980, IMG submission 87018) | Freshwater microbial communities from Lake Simoncouche, Canada to study carbon cycling - S_140806_EF_MetaG | ecosystem: Environmental > Aquatic > Freshwater > Lake | place: Lake...
TATAGAGCCGTCGTAGACTACGACGTTGATAGGACGGGTGTGGAAGCGTGGTAACACGTTAAGCTTACCGTTACTAATAGCTCAATTGGCTTGATTTATGCACTGAAAAAATTTTTGATACAAGTTACAATGTTTTCGAAATTAAAAAAATCTTTTTCTCTTATGATTAATGATTTTAGCTTTAGTTTACTTGAAAAAAAAGATTTAGATAAAACATTAGAATTAAGAAATCAAGACCGCACTAGATTAGCCTCTTTAAATAAAAACTTCATATCTAGAAATGAGCATTATAGTTATTTTGATTATTTAATAAAAACGGACTTTTATCACTACTACGTCCTTAGATATAAAGAAAAATTTATAGGAGTTGGTTATGGCAAGAACTATGATAAAAAAAAAAATTCTTGCACTTGGGGTCTTTTTTGTGACTTAAATGTTAAATCCGAAATAAAATTTGGAAGTATTTTAAAATTTTTTATTTTTGAAAAACTTTTTTCACAAAATATTGTAGATGAGCTAACATGTCAGGTAGTAAAAGAATTTGAATGGATAAAAGACTGGTATATTCGCTGGGGCCATACTTTGTTAAATTATGATGAAAAAAAAAAATGTTTTAATTTAAGATTATTAAAAAAAAACTGGAAAAAAATCTCTAAAGAAAAATATAGCGAATTATTTTTAAATAAGAAATTATAAAAGTTTTTTAGCTAAAGATCCTATTTTTTTATCATCCTTATATATTTTTGACATAACCCTAGCTGTCTTTTGAGGATTGTTCTCAAAGGCAATCCGCAGTATATCCATCCAGTTTGTGTTATTTTTTTTTCTTACAGTTTCAATCTGAGATATTATTTTTAAGTAATTTTTTTTACTTTTTTTCATATACTTTTTCATTTTATTAATTTATTTTAAATATCAAAGAATTGAAAGAATAACTTGATATTTAAAAATTCCTTAAATAACACCCCTTTTTTTATTGCTGAGATATCTGCAAATCATAATGGTTCATTAAAAAAAGCCAAAAAATTAATTGAGTCTGCCAAGAAATACGGAGCTGATGCTGTAAAAATTCAAAGCTACACTCCTCAGACCATTACAATCAAAAGTAAAAGAAATGAATTTTTAATTAAAGAAGGTCTATGGAGGGGCAAAACACTCTGGGATCTATATGAAAAAGCGCAAACACCATTTGAGTGGCATAAGGAATTATTTAATTACGCAAAGAAATTAAATATAGTTTGTTTTAGTACCCCATTTGACGAAACTGCCGTTGATCTTTTAGAAAGTCTTCATTGTCCATTTTACAAAGTTGCTTCATTTGAGATAAATCATGTGCCCTTAATAAAAAAAATCGCAAAGACTAAAAAACCAATAATTATTTCAACTGGAATGGCAAATCTTAAAGAGATTGATTTAGCTTACAAAACAGCAAAACAAAATGGGGCCAAAGAAATAATACTTTTATATTGTGTTAGCAATTATCCTTCAAAAATTTCAGATTTTAACTTTAATAATATTAGAATTCTAAAAGAAAGATATAATTGTAAAATTGGATTTTCTGATCATTCGACAGATAACAGAGTTGTTGCTGCAGCAATTGCAGCGGGAGCTGAGATTATTGAAAAACATATAGCATTAGGTGGTCAAAAACAAGGTTTTGACATAGCTTTTTCTTTGAAAGGCAGAGAAATCAAAGATTATGCAAGAACTATTAAAGAAACGTTTTCAATGATGGGAAAAAAGTATTTTTTTAGAAACAAAAGTGAAAAAAAAAATTTGCAATTTAGAAGATCAATCTATGCTATTTGTGATATTAAAAAAGGAGAAAAATTTAGTAAAAAAAATATAAAAATTATTAGACCGGGCTTAGGCATTAAACCAATCTATTTTGATAAATTAATTAATGAAAAATCTCCATTCAATATAAATAAGCAAACACCATTAAAAAATAATTTATTGAGAAGATTAAGATTATTTTCATGTTTATAAAAAAAAACTATAAATCAATAAGAACTGTAATTTTTTTTATAGTATTATCATCGCTACTATCATCATTTTTTTTTTTTTTAATTGGCGTTTTTGTTTTAAAATTTTATTTTATTATTTTAGAAAATATATTTATAAATAATATTTTTTATTATTTATTTTTAATTTTTTTTCAATTAATATTTTTCGTTCTTGGATTGCCAACTACTCCATTTTTATTATTCAATTTATCAATTAATATTTTTTATTGATTTGTAATTTCAATAATTAATTTATTTTTTGCTTCAATATTAATTTTTAAATTTGCTGTTTGGTTAAAAAAAAATTTGAAATTGAATTTCAAAATAATAAAATATAAAAAAAAAATTTTTGGGAGAAATACTCAAATAAAAATTTTTCTCTCAATATTTCTAATACCCTTTTTTTTTCATAATATTATTTTTGGTTTAATGGGGATGAGCTTGCGACAATTTATTTTTTCTGCAATGCTAGCTGACGTGTTGTCATTATCCATACTTATAATGTTAGCAAAAAATATAACATAACATCAATATGTGCGGTATATTCGGATTAGTTAAAAAATTTTCAAATGACCAGCCTAAACATATTAAAAATTTAATAAAAGAAATGTTTTTGCAATCATTTAAAAGAGGTCAGGATGGATTTGGATTATTTTTAAATTTTCAAAATTTGAATTTACTTTTTTCGAGTGAAAATTCAGAATTTCACAAAGAACTAGAAAACATATATGAAAAAATAGATGATAACTTAAATAAAAAAAATTACTTGACCGGTTTTATTGGACAAACGAGACTGCCTATAATTGGTAATATTAACAATAAAATTAATTCTGTTCCTATAAAAACCAAAAATATCATTGGAATTCATAATGGGAATATAATCTTTAATGATTTAGATTTTTCAAATCTTGAATTTAGTGAAAAATCAGATTCAAGAATATTGTTTGAGAAAATTGATACTTTATTAAATAAAGATAAAAAAAATTTTGTTGCCAATTTAAATAATTTTTTAAACTCTTTAAACGGAGAGATTAATATTTCTTTTTATGTGGACACTTTAAAAGAGTATTTCTTTTTTTCTAACACTGGTTCATTTTATTATTTGCATTATTCTAATCAGGAAGAATCATTTTTTTTATTTATGTCGGAGTTCTTTTTTATAAATGAGATCAAAAAATTTGATAAAAATCTTAAAAAATACAAAATAAATAATTTGAAAAATTCACTTATGAGATTAGATTGTAACAATCATTTGAGCATAATATCTTGATGAATCATAAATTTAAAATATGCTCAAAATGTATTTTAACTTCTAATTATCCATTTTTAACTTTTGATAATGATAATGTTTGTTATTATTGTGCAAACTATAAAAAATTAAATGTTTCCAATTATAAGTTTTTAGAGATTATCAAAAATAGTGTTACAAATAAAAAAAGTAGATATGACTGTTTAGTTGGTTTATCCGGCGGCAGAGATAGTTCGTATGGTCTTTATTTATTGAAAAAAAAATATGGTCTTAATCCATTAGCATATACCTATGATTGGGGTTTCGTTGGCGAAACTGCCAGATTAAATATTTCAAAATTGTGCGGTCTTTTGGGTGTCGAGCTTATTTTAAGAACAGAATCAATGAAAAGAATTAGACACCTTATATCATTAAACGTTAAAGCATTGCTTAAGGATCTCAAACTTGGAATGGTTCCAATAGTCCAAGCTCTTGATAAAAGATTTATACCTTTAGCGAATGATATTGCCAAAGAAAATAATATAAATTTGCAGATTCATTTCTCCGGTTTTGAATGTGAACAAAGAGAATTTGTAATTGGTTTTGCTGGCATAAACCAAAGACTAAGTTCTAATCAGCACATGAACACATATGGAACATTAAACAAGATAAGATTAGGATTGTATTATATGAAAAATTTTTTATTAAATAAGAATTATTTTAATGCTGCTTTTTATCAAAATCTGAAAGCATTTTATTACAGTTTTTTTTTAAAAAATAATATAATTCATTTTTATAATTTTGAAGAGTGGAATGAACAAAAAATTATAAATACATTAAAGCAAATAGGATATCTAGATAGTTCAGACTATGGAGATAATCAGTGGCGCTCAGGCGATACTCAAACTTCATTTAATAACTATATTTATTACAGTTTATGTGGATTTACAGAATTTGATGAGTTTAGATCTCACCAAATTAGAATGAGCCATATAACAAGAGCAGAAGCGTTAAGATTGGTTGAAATAGATAATAAGCCAAAATACGATGCAATTAAAAAATTTTGTTTTTTAATTGATTTGGATCCAAATTACTTTTTTGATGTTGTTGAGCAAGCTAAAAAAAAGTTTAATTTTGAAAAAGTTTAAATTAAATTTTATTATAAGCAATTATTCTTTTGAAAATAAAATAATTAATGAATATTTATAATACTTTTTTTATTTATTTTTTATTACTATTAATTTTTAAAATTATTGAATTATTGAGTAGTAAAAAACTATTTTTCGTAAAATTTATTATAATTTTCTTATTTGTTTTGTGGGTAGTTCATCCTTATTGGTTATATGGGAATTCATCTGCAATAGGTTGGTTTGATGAAGTTGATCTACCAATATTTAATTTTTTGATTTTAAGCAAATTAGATACATTTTCAAATATTTTTGTACATGAGTTATCCGGTGGTTCTAAAATATTTGATACTTTTTATTATTCTAAATTAAATTATTTTTTTTTAACTTTTTTATTTAAATTTTTTCCTGAATTTTTAGCTATATCAATTTATAGAATTTTTTCTTCATTTGCTTTTATTATAGGATTTATGACGCTTTTTTTTATTACGAGTGAAAACCAAAAAAGTTTAAATTATAGAAATCAATTTATAATATTTATCTCATCATTATTGGGAATATATTCTTTGCCATATGAATATGGATGGACTGTTAGTGGTCAAAATTTTTTATATTCATCTATAATATGGTTTTTAAATATAATAATCATTTTCAATAAAAAAAAATATTTTTTTTTAATTTTATTGTTTTATGCACTATTAATAACGTTATTGGGCGTTAGCATTATATATTTTCTTCCTTGCAGTACTGTTTTTATAATTTTATTTTTATTTTTTAAAATAAAAAAAATTTCCGTAGGTATTGTCGTTAAATATTTAATATTATTTTACTTTTTTTATTTTTTATTTAATCACGATACTTTTTTTTATTTAATTAATTTTGACGCAAGATTTTCATTATCGGAACTAAGTAATTTTAATCGTTTAAAAAATGAGATTATAAATATAGTAATTTTTTTTACCGCTGGTTTTGACATTTTCAAAAACGAAAATTTTATGACAGGTAATTTTTTCCCACCATTTTTATTTATACATTTATTAACAATAACATTAATAATTTTTAGTTCGTTTACTTTAAAAAATTTCAAAAATTTAAAAATTTTAATTATATTTACTTTTATAATATTTTTTATTCAATGCCTTAAATATTTTTTACCAAACGAGTTAAATTTTATTAAGTCTTATTCTTTTGTGAATATTTATATTTTTTGTTACCCTTTTGTTGCTTTAATTTTTTTAGAAGAATATTTAAATTTAGTAAAAAATAAAAATCTTAATATTTTATCTAATGGCATTAGTATAATTTTAACTTTTTTAATTATTATTGGTTTGTGTTTTATGAATTATAGATCAGTTCAGTCCGTTAAAGACTATGGAGGTTGGGATCTTGTAAATCATAAACAGCTTTATAAGTATCTCAATAAGATTGATAATGAAAAAAAACAGCGCGTAGTTTCATTAAATAATAATCCAAAATCATCATATTTAAATGTTAATGGAGTGAGTACCTTCGATGGATTGAGGTTTAATCATAAGGATTCAAAATCAATTTATTTTCATTTAATTAGTAATAATAAGAATTTAAAATTAGATAATATAAGTGAGAACTACGTAAGGCATCAAATAAATTCATTAGAGAATATTAATTATAATTTATTAGCTATTGCCGGTATAAAATTTATAATTTCAAAAAATATATTTTTATCTGAAGATATAAATCTTATTAAAGAATTTGAATATAAAAACATTTTAACTAAGTCTAATATTTATATATATGAACTTAAAAAAAATGCATGGGATATAGTATTTGTTCCTAATAATATTGTGTCTACAAGATTTACAAATAATGAGACAGAGTATTATGATCAACTTAAAAATTTAGGATATCATTCTATATTAATAGATAATTTATTTAAAATCAAAGATTTAGATAAAAATAATTTAAAAATTTTAAAATATAAAATAAAAGATAACAAAATTTTTATCACAACAAATTTAAAAACAGGTTTTTTTGTAATTAACTCCACTTATGTAAATACACCTAATTTTATTTGCGATGGGGAAGATAAAAAATTTAAAGTTTTAGATGTTAATTTGATAATGCAGTTGGTTGAATTAACTTCGGGATGTCGAATTTTGCAAGTAAAATATTGATAAATTAGTAAATATAAATTGATTTTAACTTTTATTTAAGTTTACGACCTAAAAAATTATATATTTAATAAATAAAAATTTAAATGAAAAAAATATTAATAACAGGAGGATCTGGTTTTATAGGAGGTGAATTTGTAAGAAAAGTTATTTTTGATAAAAATATTAAAATATATTTTTTTTACCATAAAAAAAAAATTTATAAAAAAAAATATATTTATACCTATAAAGTAAATTTGTTAGATACACGAAATTTGAATAGTAAGATAAAAGTTATTAAGCCTGATATTATATTTCATTTTGCCGCACACATTAATCCTTTGTTAAATGAAAAAAAACCAAAACTTGCCAAAGATAGTTTTTTTATGACAAAAAATATTATTAATAGCATCAAAAGATACTGTCCCAATACTTATTTTATTTTTTTGTCGACTGACAAGATATTTGGTGGAAATAAATTAAACCCTAGAGAATTTGAAGATAATAAACCTAGATTAAAATATGGTTTATTTAAATTAAAATCAGAAAACTTAATCAGAAATAAAATTAAAAATTATTCAATATTTAGGGTACCGATTGTTCATGGATTTGGTGAAAGTCAAAAATGTTTTATTGATACTATTATAAAAAAAATTAAGTTTAAAAAAAATGTAAAAGTTTTTAAAAATATTAAAAGAAGTTTTATAAGTATACAAGATTTGATTAATATTTTATCTATTCTGATTTTCAAAAAAAAATTAGGAACTTTTAATGTAGGTAGTAAAATGATGAGTTACTATAGTCGAGTAAAATATATTTGTAAGATAAAAAATATTGATTTTAATAATTACTTATCTTTTTCATTAGATGGTAATGCCAAACCTATTTCTCAGGGGGTTAATTCTGATAGTTTTAAAAAGAAATTTAATATAAAAATAAAATAAATGATAATTTTAATAACGGGTGCCGGTTCTGGGATTGGAAAGGCATTATCAATATATTTTTCAAACAAACAAAATATAGTTTTGGCTGTGTCGAAGTCCAAAAAAAAAATCTTCGAATTAAAAGTTAATTATAATAATATTATACCCTTTCAATGTGACGTATCAAAAGAAGATCAGGTTAAAAAATTACATAAAAGAATCATAAAGAAATTTTCAAAAATAGACGTAATAATTAATAATGCTGGTATATATGGTGAGGTTGGCAAATTCTATCAGTCCAGCTTCAGGAAATGGAAAGCGGCAATAGAAGTAAATTTTTTTGGCACTTTTTTAATTTGTAAATATTTTTTTAATCTTCTAAAAAAATCTAAATATAAAAAAATAATTAATTTTGCAGGAGGAGGAGCTTTTAATGCCTTGCCTAATCTGTCATCATATGCATGCTCCAAGTCTGCTGTAGTAAGATTTAGTGAGACAATTTCTAAAGAACTTTATCAATATAAAATCAAAGTAAATTGTGTTGCTCCCGGGTTTGTCGATACAGAAATTCATAATTCAATTATAAAGGCAGAAAAAAAAAAAGTTGGAACATCTTTTTATAATCATATTATAAAAAAAAAAAAGGAGGGCGGGGTTTCTATGAAAACAGTAATTTCTTGTGTTAATTTTTTAGTTTCAACTCGTTCGAGAAATCTTACCGGGAAAACTATAAGCGCGAGTTTTGATAAATGGAATTCGAAAAGTTTTCAAAAAAAAATATCATCAATAAACTCCTCTAATAGATTTACTATGACAAGAGTAAATTAAATGAAAAATATATTAATTAATAGATTTACTATGACAAGTGTAAATTAAATGAAAAACATATTAATTACTGGCGGTGGTGGTTATTGCGGATCACTTTTGACTCAAAACTTATTAAATAAGGGTCATAATGTGGTGATTTATGACATTTTTTATTTTGGTAAATCACATTTACCAAAATTTAATAAAAATTTAAAAATTGTAGAAGGTGATATAAGAGATGAAAAAATATTTAGTAAAGTTTTAATAGATAACAAAATTGAGACTGTAATTCACCTTGCCTGCATTTCTAATGATGCCTCTTTTGAACTTGATGAGAAGCTATCTAAAACTATAAATTTTGACTGTTTTGAAAATCTTGTTTATTCATCGAAAAAAAATAATGTATCGCATTTTATTTATGCGTCATCAAGCTCAGTATACGGAGTTTCATCGCAATTAAATGTAACTGAAGAACATGAATTAGTTCCATTAACATTGTACAATAAATTCAAAGGTGATTGTGAGCCTATTTTATTAAATTATGCTTGCGATAGTTTCACCACAACTATTTTAAGACCAGCAACAGTTTGTGGTTACTCGCCAAGAATGCGCTTCGATTTATCAGTTAATATTTTAACTAATCAGGCAATTAATAATAAAAAAATAATAGTTTTTGGCGGAGAGCAAATGAGGCCAAATTTACATATTAAAGATTATTGTGAATTTATAGAGCTATTAATTAATTTTGATAGAAAAAAAATTAATAAAGAAATTTTTAATGTAGGTCATCAAAATCTAAAAATTAAGGACATTGCTTTTATAGTAAAAAAAATTGTTGATAGAGAGTTCTTATCAAATGTACAAATTCATAATTCCCCAAGTAATGACAATAGATCTTACCACATAAACTCTGATAAAGCTAAAAAAATACTATACTATACTCCACGTTTAACAGTTGAAAATGCAGTTTTGGAGTTGTGCCATTGTTTTAAAAAAAATATGTTTGTGAACAGCTTGAATGATACAAAGTATTTTAATGTTAAAAGATTAAAAGAGATACATGCTAAATAAAAAAAAAATTTTTTTAATCACAGGTGTTGCAGGTTTTATAGGAAGTCATACAGCTGAAGCAATTGCAGATATGGGTTATTTTGTAAAAGGCATAGATAATTACGTCAGTGGCTCACCCAAAAATATTAAAAATCTTATAAAAAGAAAAAATTTTAAATTTAAAAAGATTGATATTAGAGAAATAAAAAAAAATGAGATTTTTTTTAAAGATGTAGATTATGTTATTCATTTTGCGGGGGTAGGTAGCATTATTCCATCAATAGAAGAGCCGTCTTATTACTTTGAAAATAACATAATTGGCACTTCAAAAGTATTAGAGTGTTGCATTAATAACAAAATTAAATCATTTGTTTATGCAGCATCTTCTTCATGTTATGGAATTGCCAAAACCCCAACCGATGAAGAATCTTCCATATCATGTGAACACCCATATTCTTTAAGCAAGTATCTCGGTGAACAGCTATCTTTTCATATGTCAAAAGTTTATAATTTAGATGTAAAGTCAATAAGAATTTTCAATGCTTACGGTCCAAGAATTAATACAAAGGGTATGTATGGAACTGTTTTTGCTGTTTTTTTGAAGCAGATTTTAGAAAATAAACCTTTAACTGTCGTAGGCAACGGTAAGCAAAAAAGAGATTATGTTTTTGTAAGTGATGTTGCAAATGCATTTATTTTAGCGTGTTTAAAAAAAACAAAATCGAATATATTTAACCTTGGTAGTAATAATCCAAAGTCTGTAAATGAATTAATTCAACTCATGACAAAAAAAAATTACAAAATAATTAGATTAAAAAATCGTCCCGCAGAGCCACACATTACACATGCTGATATATCAAGATTAAAAAAAGAATTAAATTGGAAGCCAAAAATTAGCTTTGAAGAAGGAGTGGCTGAAATTATGAAAGATATAAATTATTGGAAAAGCTCAAAATTATGGACTAAATCCAGCATAAAATTTGCAACTAAAAAATGGTTTGATTATTTAAAGTAACAGATGAAATATTTTACTAAATATAATTATAAAATTATTAATATAAATCAATTAAAAAAAAAAATAGGTTCTTTTCCTAGAAAAAAAAAGGTTTGTATGTGCCATGGTGTTTTCGATATCATCCATCCTGGGCATATAAGACATTTAAGTTACGCCAAAAGTAAATGCGATATATTAGTGGTAAGCTTAACCTCTGACAAAAATATTAAAAAAGGTCTTTTAAGACCGTATGTTTCGGAAAAATTAAGATTATTAAATATGTGTGCATTCGAAATGGTAGACTATGTCATTCTCGATTATAATGAAAAACCAATAAAAAATATTAAGTATTTAAAACCAGATTTCTTTGTTAAAGGCTTTGAATATAATAAAAAAAATATAAATCAATTAAATACCCAAGAAGAAATAAAAACACTCAGCTCTTATGGAGGTAAAGTAATTTTTACGCCCGGGGACATAGTTTATTCCTCAACCAAAATATTAAATACAAATAAACCAGATTTATTTTATGAAAAAATAAAACTTTATTTTGAAGAATCAAATTTAGATTTTTCTAAATTAGAAAATATAATTAATCATAAGAAAAAAATTAAAGTACATATATTGGGAGACACAATAGTTGATACACTTACAGAAACTCATTTAATAGGTGGTCAAACTAAGACGCCAACTATGAGCTTTAAATATTTGAATGAGCAAAATTATATTGGTGGAGCTGCGATTGTTGCAAAGCATCTTAAAGCTGCTGGGGCCGAAGTTGAATTTACAACTTTATTGGGCAATGATAATCTTTCTAATTTTATTATAAATGACCTGCAAAAAAATGGAATTAAATTAAATGTATTTAAAGATAGTTCTCGACCTACTACAAATAAAAACGCAATAGTTTGCAATAATTATAGAATTATTAAAATTGATAAATTAGATAATACGCCCATTGCCCACGAAGCAATAATGTTTTTCTCTCAAAAAATTAAAACAGTTGGTGCCGATATAGTAATTTTTAGTGATTTTAGACATGGTATATTTAACAAAGAAACTATTAATATTTTTACCAAATTATTATCACCCAAATCACTAAAGGTTGCAGATAGTCAAGTTGCAAGCAGATGGGGTAATATTATGGAATTTAAAAAATTTGATTTGATTACACCAAACGAGAGAGAGGCTAGATTTTCTATGGCAGATCAAGATTCTAATATTGGTCAATTAAGTAAAAACTTGATTGATTCAACTGCTTGTAAAAATATTATACTAAAGCTAGGCGAAAAAGGCTTGATATCAACTGATGGTAAAAAAAAATACTTTAATATAGATAGTTTTGCAAATGAGATAGTTGACCCAGTAGGTGCAGGAGATGCGCTTTTAGCATATTCATCTATCTATTTAAGATACTCAGGGTCATTATTAATAGCATCCATTATAGGATCAATAGCCGCAGCTTGCGCATGTGAGGATAATGGGAACACAGTAGTTACTAAAGAAAAAATAAATAAAAAATTACAAGATATAAAAAAAAAATTTAATTAAATGAGAGTCGTAATAACTGGTATGGGCAACCAAGGTATCAAGAGAAAGTTTTTCCTAAATAAAAATGAATTTATAAGTTTTGTAGATCCTTACAAGAAAGAAGCAAGATTTAAAAAAATTGAGGATATTGAATTGTGCGAGTATGATACTGTATTTATCTGCACAGACGAAAAGTCAAAGTTAAAATTAATTAATTTTTGTATTAAAAATAAAAAAAACTTTCTAATTGAAAAACCATTTCCAAAAATGACGAGTAAAAAATTGAAAGTAATGATTAAAAAAATTATTAAAAACAAAATTATAGCTTATGTGGCATACAATCTGCGATTTGAAAAAAATATTATAAAATTAAAAAAATATTTAAAAAATTTAAAAAAAATTTACTCAATAGAATTAGAGTATTCGAATGGTACCGCAGCAAATGTTAAAAAGAAAAAATGGAAAGACAAAGGTTTAGGGGTTATATCTGATCTTTCATGTCATCTAGTGGATCTTTTGATTTTTTTATTTGGTAATAGAATAATACTTGCAAAACCTTTGTGCTTAAAGAATTCGTTTGAAAATAATTCAATTGATCATAGTTTAATATTATTAAAACAAAATAAAAAAATTATAACTATTAAAAATTCATATTGTTCTTGGAAAAATCATTTTAATATAGATATAATTTCAAAATATTTTAATTATAAATTGTTCTCTTTAGAAAAGTGGGGTGATGCAAAGTTATTTCAATTAAAAAGAAAATTTCCCTCAGGAATACCTGTATTTAAAAATTTATCAGTACTCCAAAGAGATAAAAATGTATTTCAAAAAGAAATTATTTTTTATAAAAAATTATTAAAAGAAAAGAATTATAATTATATTAAAAAAGAATTTTATATTAATAGTTTTTTTAATAATTTAAAGTTTCTATGAAGATAGGATTTGTCGGCTTGACGCATCTAGGCTTAAATTACCTAGTTGCAGCTGCAGAAAAAGGTTTTTATTGTGTTGGTTATGATAATAATCATGAAAAAATAAAGAACCTAAATAATAATAAACTTGACTTTTTCGAACCTAGGTTTGATTTTTTTTTAAAAAAAAACAAAAAAAAAATTATCTTTACTAATAATATTAAAAAAATAAATAAATGTGATTTGATTTTTTTAGGCTTAGATATTAAAACAAATAAAAAATCTATTAGCGACTATAGAGAAATTCTAATTTATTTATCGTATTTAAAAAAAAAAATTAATAAAAAAAAAATTTTGGTAATATTGTCACAAGTTCAGCCTGGATTTATCCGAAATATAGATTGGAATAAAAATTATTTATATTATCAAGTTGAAACATTAATATTTGGAGACGCAGTTAATAGGTCAATCAATCCCGAGCAAATAATTATTGGCTCAAATACTGATGATGTGCATCCGAAATTAAAACTATTTTACAAAAAATTTACAAAAAATTTGAATGTAATGAGTTATGAAGAGGCTGAGGTTTCAAAAATTGCAATCAATTTATTTTTAGTCAATACATTAACTTTTACAAATTATTTATCAGAATTTTGTGAAAAAATTAAAGGATGTAGATGGGAGAGAATCTCTTCCGTTTTAAGAAAAGACAAGCGCATTGGAAAATTTTCTTATCTGAAGCCAGGCTTGGGCATTACATCTGGAAATTTGTTGAGAGATATTTATTCCTTCAAGAAAATTTTATCAAATATCAAACAGGATCAATCATTGGTAAAATATTGGATTAGTAATTCTTTAAAAAGACAATTTTGGATTCATAAATTATTAGAAAAAATCAAAAATAAAAAAAATATTAAAAATGTTATTATTTTTGGTATTCCATATAAAGAGAATACATCTAGCATTAAATTTTCACCTACTATTAGTATAATAAAATCATTTAGTGATTTGTTTTTTTGTGTTTATGATCCGGTAATAAAAAAAATAACTCTTAAAAATAAAAATTATAGAATGACCGATAATTATAAGGGTCATCTTAGAGATAAAAGCATTTTAATTGTAGCCACGCCATGGAAAGATTTCAAAACAAAGATGTTTAGAAATGAAATTGAGAAAAATTTTAAGGGAAATTATATTATCGATCCCTACGGAGTTCTAAACATAAAAAATAAAAAAATTAATTATTTTCGTTTAGGCGAGAAAGATAAATAAATTATTTTTTTTAATGTAATTAAAAAATCAAGAAAAGATTCAAGTGTCATTGCTGAAGTAAAGAAATTTGATTTATTTTTTTTTAATTTTATAGGTATTATACTTATTTCAACAACCATAAAAAAGGCAATACTTAATATTTCTATTTGAAATGCAAATTTTGAGCTGGAAAAATTTATAGATTTTGCTAAATTACTATTGCACATCATTAATCCAGTATATTGTTTTAAATTTAATTTAGTAAAAAAATTTGCAAGTTTAGCAATGCTAACTGTAATTAAATTTCTAAGCAGATTTCTATCTTCAGGATTTAAATATTTAGAAATAGAAATTTTTTTATTTAATCCTATTTTGATAAACTTTTTTAAACTATTTAGATCGTAAACATTTTCACCCGGTAGCAAAATAATCGTATTACCTACGGATTTACTAATGCCTTTTTTAAAAGAAGCTCCAAAACCTTTGTTTAGAGTATTTCGGTGATATTTAAAATTTTTTTGTTTTACACTATTAGCAATTTTTTTTGTATTGTCTGTGCTGCAGTCATCTATAAGCAAAATTTCATAAGTTATGAGAAGTTCTCTTGATATTTTATTTATATTATTAATAAGTTTTTTTATATTATTTTGCTCATTATATGAGGGGCAGATAAATGATAAATCAGTCATAAAAATTTTGCCTTAAAGAATTATATTATATAAAGTAATATACTTTAACAATTTATGAAGTTCATTAAATCATTTTTTAAAGAAGTAATAGAGGTAATTCATCTAATAGACAAAAAAAAAATATTAGAACTTGTACTTCTGATTAAAAAATATTCAAAAGGAAGAATTTTTTTTTTAGGCGTTGGGGGTAGCGCCGCCAATGCTTCGCATGCTGTAAATGACTTTAGAAAAATTACCGGAATAGAATGTTACACTCCGGTAGATAATATTTCAGAACTTACAGCTAGAACAAATGACGAAGGTTGGGAGTACGTTTTTTCAAAATGGCTAATCACTTCAAAAGTTAATAAAAATGATTTAATTTTTATTTTTTCAGTAGGAGGAGGCGATGAAAAAAAAAATATAAGTAAAAATATCGTAAATGCTTTAAAAATTGCTAAAAAAAAAAAATGTAAAATTGCTGGTATTGTAGGAGCAAATGGAGGATTTACTGCTAAAGTCGCAGACGTTTGTATAAAAATACCCTTTGTTAATCAAAAACACATCACACCACATTCAGAGTCATTTCAGTCTATTATATGGCACTTGCTTGTTAGTCATCCTTTACTGAAAAAATATAAGACAAAATGGTAAATTGAAAAAAAGAGCATTATTTTTAGATAGGGACGGAGTGTTAAATGCTCCCATAGTGAGGAACGGAAAACCATTTGCTCCAAAAAAAATTAAAGAAATTAAATTATACAGCAATATTAAAAATACGATAAAATTTTTAAAGAATTTTTATTATATTATTGTTATTTCCAATCAGCCAGATGTTGGAAATGGAATAGTAAAAAAAAAAAAATCATTGAAAATAAATTCAATAATATGTAAAAAGAATTTCGTATCTAAATATTACTTATGTTTTCATTCAGAAAAAAAAAATTGCAAATGCAGAAAACCAAAAATTAAATCAATAATATCAGCCAAAAAAAAGTATAAACTTGATTTGTCAAAAAGCTTTTTTGTAGGAGATAGAAAAAAAGATATAGACGCGGGTAATAAATCATCTTGTATTACAATTTTCATTGACAGAATCTACAAAGAAGAAAAACCTAAGAGTTTTAAATACAAATGTAAATCTACAAGAGAAGCGCTGATTTGGATTAAAAATAACTCTAGTAAATTTATATAGTTCAATATAATAATTTTTATTAAATGTACAAAAAAATTAAAATTTTTTCTGATAGTGCTAGCGAAAAATTAATGTTTTCAATGAACAAGAATATAAAAATTGACGGATTAACAACTAACCCCTCTTTAATGAGAAAGAATGGTATTAAAAACTACAAAAGGTTTGCTCTAAAAGTTTTGAAAAAAATTAAAAAAAAACCCGTTTCCTTTGAAGTTTTTGCGGATGATGAAAAAAAGATCATTGAACAAGGAAAAAAAATTTCTAGTTGGGGAAAGAATGTGTATGTTAAAATACCAATAATAAATACACAGGGGAAATATTTAACAAATGCAATTAGATTATTATCTATAGCTGGAGTTAAAGTAAATGTAACTGCCATAATGAATGTGAGTCAGGCTAAAATAGCTATCAAAAACTTGTCTAAAAATACCCCATCGTACATTTCTGTATTTGCAGGAAGGATAGCAGATACGGGCAGAGACCCTGTATTAATAGTTAAGCAGATTTTAAAAATAATAAAAAGTAATAAAAAATGTGAGTTAATTTGGGCGAGTACTAGAGAATTTTTTAATATTATACAGGCTGAAAAGATAGGCTGTCATATTATAACTATTACAGAAGAAATTTTTTTAAAGTTTAAATTTTTAAATTATAGTTTGCAAAAATTTACTAAGGACACTGTAATCTCATTTTATACTGACGCAAAGCAGTCAGGTTATGAAATATAAATTATTGCAATTTAAATATTTTATAAAATCAATATTAGAAAAAAGTCCTGTCATTAGTGATATTATTCGCGAAAGTTTTTTTACAAAATTTCCAATATTTTTTCCTCATGATAATGAATTTATTGGAGCTAGATACTTATTTAAAGAAAAAAAAATTAATATTTGTGATATAGGAGCCAACGTAGGATTAGCTTCATTAACATTTTATTACATGGGTTTTGAAAAGTGTCGTTATTTTCTTTTTGAACCTAATATAACTTTGTTTAAAAAATTAAAAATAAATACCACAAAAATAAAGAATATTTTTTATAGTAAATTTGGTCTTTCCGATAAAGAAAAAAAACTTTTTTTTTATATTCCTTTTTATGAAAATTTATCCATGCATTGCAATGGAAGTTTTGATTTAAAGAACTTAAGATTGTATTTAAAGAAAACATATAAAATAAATATATTAAAAAAAATTAAAATTAAAAAATTTAAATTTAATACACTTCCATTTGATAAGTTGAAAAAGAAATATAGAGTAGATCTAGTAAAAATAGATGTCGAAGGACATGAAATCAAAGTTATCAAAGGTATGAAAAAAACGATACATAAGTATAATCCTGTAATTTTAATGGAGTACAATTGTAACCTTTTTGAAAATATTGCTAAAACTTCAGTTTTAAAAAATTATATGTTTAAATTTTTTGATTATCGTAAAAATAAATTTTTGACATGCAATCCAAAAAAAAAATATAATTATAGAAATATCTATGCAATACCTAAAAATAATTATCCTGATTATTCAATTTCTTAAAATAATAAAATATTATTAATAAAAAAATTGAAACCTTTTTTTTAATAATAAATTGTTTTTTTTTTATTATAATTTCAGACCTTGTTAGTCTTGTTTTTCTTAATTTATATATTATGTGATCATTATATATTTTTTTGAATTGTAAAATTTTAATTTTATTTTTATTTTTTATAATTAATTCAATAATCTTATATCTAATGGAGCTTTGCGGCAGTAGTGTTAGTCCAATGAATATGTAGTTTAAGATAAAAAAATAAAAAAAAATATAAAATAAGATCTCCAAATTATTATCTTTTTTAAAAAGTATGAAACTTAAAATTAATGGAATTAATATAAAATTTAGATAAAAAAATATCTTTAAAGAGCTGATTTTAAAAAAGTATCTTAAGACAACATAAATTAAAAAGTTAATTATCATAGCCAAAATTATTATTATTAAATTAGCCATTATTGTTCATTTTGGTAATATTTTTAAATATAAATAATAACTTGAATATAAGAAAATATTTTCCAGTATAAATATATTCTTTATTATTAGCTATTAAGTAATTTTTTTTTATTAAATCTTTTATTTTTTTATGAACAAATTGTTTTTTTAAAAAATAATTTTTTTTTTTTTTTTTTTAAATTTTTTATATTAAAGTTAAAATATGAATAAATTTTTTTTTATTATTTAAAAAAAATATATTAAAAAA
>Ga0114980_10001278_pt1 | contig 18030 bp, 18 predicted proteins | sample S_140806_EF_Meta_FD_87018 | JGI IMG/M metagenome (GOLD analysis project Ga0114980, IMG submission 87018) | Freshwater microbial communities from Lake Simoncouche, Canada to study carbon cycling - S_140806_EF_MetaG | ecosystem: Environmental > Aquatic > Freshwater > Lake | place: Lake...
CCACATCTACAGCAACCACGCCGAACAGGTGGCGCTGCAGTTGTCGCGTCAGCCGCTGCCGCCGCCTTCGCTGCACATCAAGCGCCGGCCGCCCAGCCTGTTCGATTACGCCTTTGAAGATTTCGAGATGCTGGATTACCAATGCCATCCGGCCATCAAGGCACCGGTGGCGGTGTGACGGCCCGCTGATGGCACTGCATCTGATTTTTGCGCGCGCCGCCAACGGCGTGATCGGCCGTGACAACGCCCTGCCCTGGCACCTGCCAGAGGATCTGGCGCATTTCAAACGCCTCACCCTGGGTTGCCCGGTCATCATGGGACGCAAGACCTGGGATTCGCTGCCACCCAAGTTCCGCCCGCTGCCCGGCCGGCGCAATGTCGTCGTGACGCGCCAGCCCGGCTGGCAAGCCGAAGGTGCCGTCTGCGCCCACTCGCTGGCCGAGGCGCTTCAGCAGTGCCAGGACCAGCCCGATGCGTGGGTGATCGGCGGAGCTGAACTGTACGCCCAGGCCCTGCCACTGGCCGCTTCAGCGCATGTGACCGAAATCGATGCCCCCTTTGAGGGCGACGCCTATGCGCCCGAATTGGACGCCAGCTGGGCCGAGACGGCGCGCCTGCCGCAGGTGTCGGTCAACGGACTGCATTTCAGTTTTGTCACCTACCAGAAACACCCAGGAGCTTGAATGTCTGACCACGGATTTCACGTGCACGGCCCGCACGACCACGAACTTGAACACGCGCAACAGGGCGGCCACGCCAGCGGCGGCATGATCAACCAGATTGCCATGTACACCGCCATCATCGCCACTGTGGGCGCCATTTTTTCGTACATGGGCGGGTCTACCCAGGCCAATGCAGGCCTGTACAAAAACAATGCCGCGATCAAAAAGACCGAGGCGTCCAACCAGTGGAATTATTTCCAGGCCAAGAGCACCAAACAGTCCTTGGCGGAGCTGGCGCGGGACCTGGCGCCGGAGGACAAAAAGGCAACCTATCTGGCCAAGGTGGAACGCTACGAGAAAGAAAAAGCCGAGATCAAGGCCGTGGCTGACAAGTTGGAGGCCGAAGGCACCCAGTGGGACAAACAAAGCGACGAGCAGATGCACCAGCACCACCGGTGGGCCCAGGCCACCACCGTCTTGCAGGTGGCGATCGCCATGGCGGCCATTGCCCTGTTGACCCGGAAAAAGTGGCTGGAATACGCCATGTTCGCGGCAGGCGCCACCGGCATCGTGATCGGCATCCTAGCGGCACTTCATATTTGATAGCTAACTATTGAGGCCCAACAAGGGGCTAGAGGCCAAAAACACCATGCAACTCGCCACCTGGAACGTGAACTCCCTGACGGTGCGCCTGCCCCAGGTGCTGGACTGGCTCGCGGCCAACCCAGTCGACGTGCTGGCGCTGCAGGAGCTCAAACTCACTGACGACAAGTTTCCGTTTGAGGCCCTGGCGCAGGCTGGCTACCAGACCCAGTGCTTTGGCCAGAAAACCTACAACGGCGTGGCGCTGCTGACGCGCGAGCCGGCGCTGAACGTGGTGCGCAATATTCCGGGCTTCGCCGACGACATGGCGCGTGTGATCAGTGCTGACGTGGCCGGGGTGCGGGTGATCGGCGGCTACTTTCCCAATGGCCAGGAACCGGGCAGCGACAAGTTTGATTACAAGATGAACTGGCTCAAGGGCCTGCGCGATTGGGTACGCGCCGAACTCCAGCTGCACCCCCAGCTGGTGCTGATGGGCGATTTCAACATCACTTTTGACGATGCTGATGTGTGGGACCCGGTCGGTCTCAAGGACACCATCCACTGCACCGACGAGGAGCGCTACGAGCTGCGCGCGCTGGTGGCGCTGGGCCTGCATGACGCCTTGCGGCTGTTTCCGCAACCGCCCAAGAGCTACAGCTGGTGGGACTACCGCAACTTTGGCTTTCGGCGAAACCAGGGGCTGCGCATCGACCATATTTTGGTGAGCGAGGCGCTCAAGCCAGGGGTACGCAGCTGCCGGATCGACCGCACACCGCGCGCCAATGAGCGCCCCAGCGACCATGCCCCGGTGATCGTCGAGCTCACACCGGGCTGAGCAGCCGCCTGGCCCAACGCCGCGGCTTACTCCAGACCCAGCTCCTGAATCTTGCGGGTGATGGTGTTGCGGCCGATGCCCAGTTTGGTCGCGGCTTCAATGCGACGGCCTCGCGTCGTGGCAAGCGCCGCCAAAATCAGGCGGGACTCGAAACGCCGGCTCAAGGCGTCCCAAACATCCTGACGCTCGGTGGCCAAAAGGGCCAGCGCATCCGCCTCCAATCCCAACTCCCAGCTCTCACCGCTGAACTGCGGCAGGGGCGCAGCGCCAGCAGCATCGGCCGCACTGCTCACGCCCGAAGCCTCGGCCGGCACATGAATGGCCGGCGCGGCCGGCCCAGGCAGCGGTGTGAGGACCGCCTCCGTCGGAGCCGAGCCCGAGGTGCTGACGCCCACTTCGGGCGGCAGATCCTTGGGTTCGACCATCTGGGCTGGTGCCATCACGGTCAACCAGTGGCAGATGTTCTCGAGTTGCCGCACATTGCCGGGAAACCCAAAATTGCCCAGCCAGGCCAGCGCCGCGTCGGAAATCCGTTTGGGCTCCACCCCAAGCTGCGCTGCGCTTTGCTGCAGGAAATGGCGCGTCAGCATGGCGATGTCTTCACGCCGCTCGCGCAAGGCCGGCAGGCGCAGGCGAATCACATTCAGGCGGTGAAACAGGTCTTCGCGGAACGCGCCGTCCCGAACCCGTTGCTCCAGGTTCTGGTGGGTGGCAGCAATCACCCGGACATTGGTTTTGACCGCGCCGTGACCGCCCACCCGGTAAAAATGACCGTCGCTGAGAACACGCAACAACCGAGTCTGAAGGTCGAAGGGCATGTCGCCGATTTCGTCCAGGAACAGGGTACCGCCGTCGGCCTGCTCAAAGCGGCCACGGCGCATGGTCTGCGCGCCTGTGAAGGCACCGCGCTCATGACCGAACAGCTCCGACTCCAGCAGGTCTTTGGGAATGGCGGCGGTGTTGATGGCCACAAACGGCCCGTTGGCGCGCGGCGAATGCTTGTGCAAGGCACGTGCCACCAACTCCTTGCCGGACCCGGATTCGCCCGTGATCATCACGGTGACATTGCTCTGGCTCAGGCGGCCAATGGCCCGGAACACGTCCTGCATGGCCGGCGCCTGGCCCAGCATCTCGGGCGCCTCGGCCATGCGCTCCTCGACCACCTCTTCACGCAGGCTTTCTTCCACGGCGCGCCGAATCAGCTCGACCGCCTTGGGCAGGTCGAAGGGCTTGGGCAGGTACTCAAAGGCACCGCCCTGAAACGCCGAGACTGCGCTGTCGAGGTCCGAGTAGGCGGTCATGATGATCACCGGCAAACCGGGGCAGGCCTGCTTGACCTTGTCCAGCAGTTCCAACCCGGAGCCGCCCGGCATGCGGATGTCACTGACCAGCACCTGGGGGCCGCCCTCCTCGCTGGCCTGGCTCAGCGCCGCCAACACATCGCGCGGGTTGGTGAAACTGCGGGTGGGCAGGTTCTCCCGCAACAGTGCTTTCTCCAGCACGAAGCGGATGGACTGGTCATCATCTACGATCCAAATCGGCTTCATGGTGTCGTGTCTCCTCAGGTCAGGGTTCAGGGGAGCGGAATCAAAATCTTGAAATCGGTTCGGCCCGGCAGGCTGTCACACTCGATCAGGCCATGGTGCTGCTGGACAAAGGTTTGCGCCAGTGTCAGCCCCAGACCGGACCCCCCCTCCCTGCCCGACACCAGCGGGAAGAAAATGCGGTCCTTGATCGACTCGGGTACGCCAGGCCCGTTGTCAATCACATGCAATTCCAGTGCCAGCCGGTAGCGCTGCTGGCCAAAAGTGACTTGGCGGGCCACGCGGGTGCAAAAAGTCAGCTGGGCCTCACCACGAGACACCTGTTCAGCCAGCGCCTCGCAGGCGTTGTGGGCAATATTGAGTACCGTCTGGATCAGCTGCTCGAAATCACCACGGAACTCAGGGATCGAGGTGTCGTAATCGCGCACCACCTTCAGGCCACGCGGAAATTCCGCCAGGATCAGCGAGCGCACCCGCTCACACACCTCGTGGATGTTGACATCGCCCACCATGTGCGGGCGGCGGTGCGGTGCCAGCAAGCGGTCCACCAGGGTTTGCAAGCGATCGGCCTCATGGATGATGACCTGGGTGTACTCGGTCAGCTCGCGCGACTCGATCTCCATCTCAAGCAATTGCGCGGCGCCACGAATGCCGCCCAACGGGTTCTTGATTTCATGGGCCAGGTTGCGGATGAGCTCCTTGTTGGTCTGCGCCTGCTGCGCCAGCCGTTCTTCGCGGTCTTTGCGGGCCTGCTGCTCAAGCGGCAGCAGCTCCACAATGAACTCATCCGGGCGCTCGGACTGAGCGACGATGACATGCACGGGCAAGGGTTCGCGGTTGAGCCGCTGCAACCAGGCGTCGTAGCGCAGGGCCGCAAACTCGTTGCTGTCAGCCCCGGCCAGGGCCTGCCGCAGTGCTGCGGGCTCGGTGAAGCTGTCAGGAAGCCAAGCGCCCAGCAGCATGCGGCGCGACATGCCCAGGGCATCCTCCAGCACCGCGTTGGCAAAGACCACGGCACCGTCTCTTCGCACAACGGCCACCAGGGTCGCCAACAAGTCAAACGCCTGGAAGCGGCCAGCATCCGGGCCAGCCGTCGGGGAACTCACGGACGCATTCACGCAGCTTACCTGACGGGCGCAGACGCGGCGGCTACGGGCTGTCGGGCCAGTTCACGACGGATGCTCAGGATGTCGCTTTCATTTCGGGCCAGGCCGGCCTTCAGTTCAGCGACCCGGTCGAGGTACTTTTGGTAATTTCGTGTTTCATCACTGCGCCGATCCGGCTCGCCGTTGTTGTACTCACGCGCCAAATCGGCTTGGCGCGCCTCGGCCTTTTTGAGTTCAGCCATCAGGATTTGACGTGCGTCAGCATCCCGGGCCTTCTGGTCGCTGGCGTCCACCTTTGGCCTGGGCATGGTTGCGGCGCTGGCGCTGTCATTGCCGGCCCTGGCGGCCGGCGGCTGCGTCCGGGCGGCAGGCACCACCGTGACGTTCGCAGCCTGGACCAGCTTGCAACCCCGCGCCGCGGGGTCGGAGACCACATTGGTGTACTCGTTGCCGCAACGGTAAATACCCTGCTGGGCCAAGCCATCAGACCCAGCAAACAGCAAGCAGAGAGCCGAAAGACAAAGCCGCCGCACAGGGGTGTCACGAATCAACAGAGTATCCATGGCCTGCAAGTATGCGGCAAATGCCCGGAACTGACCATGCTCTGAGGGGGCACCAAATCAAAAGGACGGCTCGCGCCGTCCTTTTGTGACCCGTCGTGGGGTAACCGCGGCCCGAAGACCGCAGTTGCCTCACAGCGAAAAATACATGTCGTATTCGACCGGGTGCGGCGCCATGCGGAAGCGGGTCACCTCGGCCATCTTCAGGTCGATGTAGGCATCCAGCATGGAGTCGGTGAACACGCCGCCCTTGGTCAGGAAGGCGCGGTCCTCGTTCAGGTAGCCCAGCGCCTGGTCCAGGCTGTGGCACACGGTCGGCACCTTGGCATCTTCCTCGGGCGGCAGATGGTACAGGTCCTTGGTGGCGGCCTCGCCCGGGTGGATTTTGTTTTCCACGCCGTCCAGACCAGCCATCATCAGTGCCGAGAAGCACAGATAAGGGTTGGCCGAAGGATCTGGGAAACGTGCCTCGATGCGGCGGCCTTTGGGATTGGCCACAAACGGAATGCGGATGGAGGCCGAGCGGTTGCGCGAGCTGTAAGCGAGCTTGACGGGCGCCTCAAAACCAGGCACCAGTCGCTTGTAGCTGTTGGTGCCAGGGTTGGTGATGGCGTTCAGGGCACGGGCGTGCTTGATGATGCCGCCGATGTAGTACAGGGCGAAGTCGCTCAGACCGGCGTAGCCGTCACCGGCGAACAAGTTCTTGCCGTCTTTCCAGATGGACTGGTGCACGTGCATGCCGGAGCCGTTGTCGCCGGCGTAGGGCTTGGGCATGAAGGTGGCTGTTTTGCCGTAGGCGTTGGCCACGTTCCAGACCACGTACTTGAGCACCTGCGTCCAGTCAGCGCGCTGGACCAGCGTGCTGAAGCGGGTGCCAATCTCGTTCTGGCCGGCGCCAGCCACCTCATGGTGGAACACCTCAACCGGGATGCCCAGCGACTCCAGAATAAGGGCCATTTCAGCGCGCATGTCTTGCGTGCTGTCAACCGGAGGCACGGGAAAGTAGCCGCCCTTCACCGTGGGACGGTGGCCGCGGTTGCCGCCTTCGAGCTTGGCGCCAGAGTTCCAGGGCGCTTCGTACTCGTCAATCTCAAAGAACACACGGCCGGGCTCGTTGCTCCAGCGCACGCCGTCAAAAATGAAGAACTCTGGCTCGGGGCCGAAGTAGGCGGTATCGCCAATGCCGGACGCCTTGAGGTAGGCCTCGGCCCGCTTGGCGATGGAGCGCGGGTCACGGTCATAGGATTTGCCGTCGCTCGGCTCAACCACGTCGCACTGCATGAACAGGGTGGTTTCCTCAAAAAATGGGTCCACGTTGGCGGTGTTGGGGTCGGGCATGAGCTGCATGTCCGAGGCCTCAATACCCTTCCAGCCGGCGATGGACGAGCCGTCAAAGGCGTGGCCGGCAGTGAACTTGTCTTCGTCAAAATGGGACACCGGCACGGTCACGTGCTGTTCTTTGCCACGGGTGTCGGTGAAACGAAAGTCAACAAACTTGACTTCGTTGTCTTTCACCATTTTCATGACGTCTGCGACGGTCTTGGCCATCAGATTCTCCTGTGTGGATGGGGTTGAAAAATACCTGGGGATAGGGATGCAGTTTTTATGCCAAGGCCGCAACCCGGACGATTCAGCAAACGGGCACCATTTTGCCTTGAGTTTGCGTCGGAATTGCACCTGAGCAAGGCCGCATCAAGGAAAGATCAGCACAAATTTGCACCATTATTGTGCGTTTTAACAAGCCTTCCGCGGAGGCCTTCAGGATCGCACCAATTCAGGGCCAAGCTGTGCCTCAAATCGTCGCAGGCCCGCCAGCAGTGCCGGGTAAGCCAGGCTGACCAGGTCGGGCCGGCCCTTGACGCCGAGTTCGATGTGGCGCCCGAATTCCGGGTGGTCGACGCTGGGCAAGCTGAACACCTTGACGCCGGCGAAATCGCGCTCCAAATCCTCCATCAAAGGGGTGAGGGTGGCCTCCATGGCCCCGAACACCACAACCGACTGCTCGATCCAGGCCGCGGTCTGGAACAGGTGCGGGTAGCGGGTGTCCAGCAGCCATTCGATCATGGGCCAGGCCATCACCGGGAATCCGGGCACGAAATGGACATCACCGCAGCTGAAGCCGGGGATCTTGTTGTACGGGTTGGGGATGATCTGCGCGCCGGTCGGAAACATGCCCATGTTCAGCCGGTGCACATTGTCCGCCCGATCAGGTTCGTACTGTAGGCCCTGCTCCCGGGCCACATCCTGCATGCGCTCACGGATCAGCGCTTCAGCCTCAGGATGCAAGGCCAGCGGCACGCCAAGGGCGCGGGCGGCGCACTGCCGGGTGTGGTCATCGGGCGTGGCACCAATGCCGCCGCAGGACAGCACCAAGCCGCCAGACGCAAAGGCGCGCTTGAGCGTGGCCGTGATGCGCTCGGGTGAATCGCCCACGTAATCGGCGTAGGCTAGCGAGAGCCCGCGCGCCTTGAGCAACTCGATGACCTTCGGCATGTGCTTGTCGGCGCGCTTGCCCGACAGGATTTCATCACCGACGATGATCAGGCCAATGGCGGCCGGGCTCTCAGGGAATGAGAGGGATGGGGGCAGTGGCGGCAGTGGGGTCATGTGGCAATGCTACCGCTTTCTCAGCAGCGCCTGCGACAGGGTCCGGCACAGGTCGGGGCGCTTCTGGTGACCCCTCCTGCCGCAGCGCCTGCAGGGCCGCCAGCGCAAAGTGGGCGAACCACAGTGACGACAAAACAAAAACCAGGGTGTAGATCCAGATGGCAAAGGGAACCAGCAGCACAAAGGCAGCTGCAAACACCACGCCCGAGGCCCAGATGAGGCTGGGTACAGACCCCAGATAGCCGCAGAACAGGCCCATCATCAACATCGTGGCACGGTGGCGGCGGAAGATTTCACGCCGCTCGCTGGCGCTGGCGTATCCGCTGAGGGCATCAAAGGCCATCACCCGGTAAGTGAGCCAGCCCCAGATCAGCGGGGGCAGCACCAGGATCAGCGGCGGAACCAGCCAAAGCGGCAGGGACACCAGCAGCATGAGCAGGGCTGCCAGCACGGCACCCAGCGACCAGAGCAAGCTGTAAAGCCACGTGCCAGAGCCCTGGCGTTCCAGCATCGGAAAGCGCCGCAGCGCCACCAAGCGGGTCAACGCCGGCGCCAGCAGCAGCGCCACCGTCAGCAGGGACACCATCACAATCAAAGGTGTGACGGCAAATATCACGATCAAAGGCGCCAGAATCACTTTGATCCGGCCCAGGCCTTGCGCCTCCAGCCAGGACCACACGCTGTTGACCCAGGTGGAAGCTTCCAGCAGGCCGTGCACCCAATCCACGGCAGGCGACCAGTAGAGGTAGCCCAGTCCGAGTGCGAGGGTCACGATCAGGAGCAGCGGCAGGAGCGACAGCAGGATGACGCGCGGATGCAGGCAGTAGGCCAAGGCGCGCCACAGAGATCCGAGAAACAGGCTCATGGGCGAAGGATACAGCGTCCGCGAGGGCGTGGCCAGAGGGCCGCTCAGGCCCGCCCCACCAGGCGCTTGAGCCCGAGCCATTGCTGTGCCAACAGGCCGCGCCCGTAGTCGCGGCCCTGTGTGGTTTGGTCCAGCACGCCGGTGGGCTCGTAACGCAGTTTGAAATCAGCCGTGCCGAACAGCATGTCCCACCAGGGCAGCAGCACACCAAAATTGCAGTTTTGCCGCTCGCTGCGACCGATGGCGTGGTGCATGCGGTGAAAACGCGGGCTGACCCACAGCCGCTCGCCCACGGGCCCAAACCAGAGCCGCAGGTTGGCATGTTGGAAACTCTCACTGAGCTGGGTCAGGGCCACAATCGCCACATACTGGCTGGGCGCGATGCCGATCAACTGAGCGATCACGATCACGATCAGGTCTCGGATCACGTCGTCGAGCAGGTGGTTACGGTTGTCGCTCCACATCGTCATCTGGCGCTGGGCATGGTGCAGCGCATGCAGTTGCCACCACCAGCCCCAACCGTGCTGGGCCCGGTGGATGCCGTACTGCAAAGCGTCCATCACCACCAGGTAGAGCAGCAGGCTGACCCAGGGCAGATCGCTCACACCCGGCCAGAACGCGTCGAGGTGAAGGGTGGGCAGGCCGGCCACGCGCAGCCAGCCAATCACCTCGTTCAAGGCGGGCTCCAACAGGAAAAACATGGCGATCCGGAACAGACCCAGTCGGTGCAGCAGGGTGTACAGCAGGTCGGTACGCACCGTGGCGCGGTCTGTCACGGCTTCAACGGGTCGCCAGCGTTGCAGCGGTCCGATGACACAGGCCAGCACCAGCAGCTGCAGCAGGCCCACCAGCAGCCAGCCGGTCGCGTTGTAGCCATCGGCCAACAGTTGCCCCAGTCCCAGGGCAAACATGGCCGGCTGGACTGCTGCCTCGAACAGCCAGGCCTGCACCACGGTGAAAAGCTCGCCCAATGCGTCCATGCCAAGCGCCTCGACTCAAGAGCCGGCAGCAACCCAGGCGCTGTAGGCCGGGTGCTCGCGCAGCGTCGCAAAACAAAAACCCCGCGCTTGCAGGCCCTGGATCAGCGGCTCGAGCACGGCGGGCGCCCAGGGGTCCCGGCGGGACCAGATACCCAAATGGGCCATCAGAATGTCGCCCGGGCGGATGGTCCGCAGGGCCCGTTCCAACAGCACAGCATTGCTGAACTGCTCGCTGGCCAACTCGTCGCCAAGAAAACCGGCGCCCGCCCAGCCCACATGCAGGTAACCGCAAGCCTTCGCGGCGGCCAACAGGGCGGGCGATGTCTTGCCGCCCGGGGCCCGGTACAGAGGCAGGGCTTTGCGCCCGGTCAGGGTCTGCAGCCGGTCGCCGGCGCGCCGGATCTCGGCGCAGTACTGGGGCGCGTCCCAGGTCAGGGTCTGACCGGCCTGCGGTCCGGCCGAGGGCTGGACCTTGAAACGCGGCGCGGGGCCAGGCAAGTCAGCGCGCCAGTAGACATGGTCAAAGGTATGCGAGGCGAACTCGTGGCCCTCGCCAGCACGGGCGCGCCACCACGGCGCCCAGGTCTGACCCAGGCTGCCGTCGCCCTCCTTGCTCGGCTCCTGCGCTGCGAAGAAGGTCACACGCACCTGATGCCGCTGCAATACCTCAGCGATCAGCGGCGCCACCGCCATATGGCCTGTGTCGAAGGTCAGGTAGACCGGTTTTTCACAGGCGTTTACGGCGCCGAGCCCTGTCAGGGCTAGAGAACCCGCTACCAATAAAGTAGCAAAACGGCCGCGGCCGGTCGACTTACCGGCGCGGCGCATGGTCCAGGGTCCAGACGCCGTGCGGCGATTTGCCCACACTCACCTGACGCACCAGTTCGCGCGTCCGGGTGTCAATCACGCTGAGTTTGCCGACCCAGCGCGAGGCCACAAACAGGTAGCGACCATCGGCCGACACATCCATGCAGTCAGGCCCACCCGGAGCCGGGTAGGACTCCACCACGCTCATGGTTTGGTAATCGATCTTGCTGATGGTGTTGGCCACCCGGTTACTGACAAACACGTGGCGGCCATCACCGGCGGCGCGAAAAGCATGGGCACCCTGCCCGGTCTTGAGCAGTTTCACCAGCTTGGCCGGGCCCGCCCCCAGCTCGTAGAGTTCCACCCCATCGCCGCCAGTGAGGCCGATCAGTAAAAACTTGTCATCGGGGGTGCCAAACACATCGGCCGGCATGTCGCCGGTCTTTTGCCGCCACTTCAGGGTCTGGCTGGGCAGATCGATCGCCACCAGTTCGTCGCTGTCCTGCATGGTGGCATAAACGGTGCTGCTTTTGCTGTCGATCCAGATGTGGCTGGGCGTTTTGCCGGTGGCAATCCGCTTGGCCAGGACGGGCTCCTTGCCGTCCCAGCGGTAGATGTCGATGTGATTGAGCCGGTTGGCAGCCGTCACAAACCACTTCATGTCAGGCGAAAAGCGCAGCTGGTAGGGGTCCAGAATGCCGCGCACCGTGCGCTGCACCTCGGCGGTCTTGGGATCGACAAACAGCAGCGAGTCGCTCAGCGCGTTGGCAATGATGAGCGACTTCTCATCGGGCGCCAGGTACAGATGGTGCGGCTCCTTGCCGGTCGGGATGCGTTTGATTTCCTGCCAACTCACCGGATCGATCACGCTGAGACTGGCCGACAGGGAGTTCAGCACAAAAATTGGGGCGTTCTGAGCCTGGGCCAGCGGACACAGCCCGGCCACGGCCAACACCAGCAGGCCCAATGACCGACCCAGCTGTGCCAGCCACCGAGAAAAAAAACAATTGCAGTAGGTCACACCAAGGCCTTCGTCAAACAGCGCGCCAGTGTAGCGGCCCTCATGCCGCCAGGGCGGCAAGATCGGCGGCGTCCAGCCAGCGCCATTGCCCGGGTGAGAGCGTTGGCGGCAAGCACAGGCCACCGATTTGTGAGCGGTGCAGCGTCTCGACCCGGTTGCCCACCGCCGCCACCATGCGCTTGACCTGGTGGTACTTGCCCTCGGTCAGGGTCAGGCGCAAATGGTGCCCGTCCACCGCCTGGCAGGCGGCGGCACGCACCGGGGTCGGGTCATCGTCCAGCACCACACCCTCGAGCAGGCGGCGTACCTGCCGCTCGTCCAGCGGGTGCTTCACACCCACCTCGTAGACCTTGGGCACATGGTGCCTGGGCGAACTCATGCGGTGAATGAACTTGCCGTCGTCTGTCAGCAGCAAAAGGCCAGTGGTGTCCTGGTCGAGCCTGCCGACCGCCTGAACGCCCTGAACTGCGCCCTTTTGTGGCCGCATGCGCAGCGGTGATGGCAACAGGGTGTAGATACTGGGGTAGGTTGAGGGCTTTTGGGAACACTCGGTGCCAGCGGGCTTGTGCAGCATCAGGTAAGCCTGTAACTGATAAGTCCAGTCCACACCTTGAACCCGAAAGCGCAGGCCTTGCGCTTCAAACTCCATAGCGGAATCGTCAATCAGGACGGGGGTTAAAGGCTGATTGGGCAGGTATACCTGGACATGGCCCTGTTGCACCAAACCCGCGCAGACGCGCCGTGTGCCAAAGCCTTGGGAGTAGAGGATGTCTTGCAACTGCACGGGTCAAATGGCGCAAGTGTTGCGGTGACCCGATGCAGTTGACTTGTGATCCGCGCCGGGCGGATCACCTTGCCAGCCAGCGAGAGCGGGCGGGATCAGGCCTTCTTGGCGTAAGCGCTGCACCAGCCTTTGCCGGCCACCTGTTTGCCCGCAAACAGGGGGCAACCACCAGCGGCATCCGCTGCCTTGCCCTGGTACAGTGCGCAATTCGAGCAGGCTTGGCCAGCAGCGAACTTGGGGAACTTGGCTTTGTCCACTTTGCTGGCATCGGCCTTGTAGCCCAAAGCAGTGGCTTGAGCATCCGACTCGGCCACCATAGGGGCCTGCGCCATGGCGTTGCCCGCCACCACCACACCCGCACCCAAACTAAGCTGCATCATAAATTCGCGACGATTTGCCATGATTCACTCCAAAGTTGAAAAGATTGACCCGTCGACACAGCACGACGAGGCCTAGGGTCAATGGCGAGATCGTACCCCAAGCCCGCGCCATCAAACGACCGGCACCCGAATAACCGGCTATCGCAATAAGCTGTTCGCCAAAGTACATTGCCTTCAGGCCATGGACTCGGCCAGGGTACCGAACCGCCGCTGTGCGTAAGCCAATCCACGCCCGGCCGGGCGAAGCCCGAAGTCCTGAACCTCGCCGATCAGGATGTCGTGGTCACCCGCGGGCACCACCTGCCAGAGGCGGCAGTCAAACCAGGCCATGGATTCGGGCAGCCAGACCCGACCGCTGGCCCGCCGCTCCCGATCCGCAGCCGCAAAGCGCTCGGCCTGTGTGCCTTTGGAGAACTGAATGGCCAGCCCCTGCTGTGCCTGCTCCAGCACATTGACCAGGTAGCCGCCGCTTTCAACAAAGGCCTTGTGGCTTTGCGAGGCCTTGCGAACGCTCCACAACACCAGCGCCGGCTCCAGCGACACGGTGTTGAACGAATTGCAGGTCATGCCCCAGTCCTGTCCTTCGTGAACGGTGGTGACCACCGTCACGCCGGTGGTGAAGCAACTCATGGCATCCTTCAAGCTCATGGCACCTCCTGGCCGGCCGCCAATGTCCAGAGCTCAAACCAGGTTTCCCGGTCCATCCTGACCTTGAAGGCGTCGCTCAAGCGGGCAAGCCGCGCTGGCTGGCTCGTCCCCACAATCGGCATGATCTGCGCCGGATGGGCCAGCAACCAGGCCAGGGCCACCGCATCGGGCGCGACGCCGTGCTGTTCGGCCAAAGCCGCCAGGGCGGGGCGCAGGCGCTGTGCGGCAGGCCCCTCGCCAAACAGCGCCCCGCCCGCCAGCGGCGACCAGGCCATGGGGATCATCCGCTGCCGTTGGCACTGCGCCAGCGTACCGTCAAGAAAACAGCTTCGCTCCATCAGGCTGATCTCCACCTGGTTGGTCACCAGCGGCGCGCGCATGGCCGACTGCAGCAGATCGACATCCCAGGGCTTGAAGTTGGACACGCCGGCGGCACCGATCTTGCCTTCCTGCACCAGCGCGTCCAGACAGGCGCCGGTCTCGGCCGCGTCCATGAAGGGGTCGGGCCGGTGCAACAGCAACAGGTCCAGGCGCTCGACCCCCAGACGCGTCAGCGACTGATGCACCGAGTGGCGGATGTGGGCCGCGCTGGTGTCATAGTGCTTGACGCGCCGGGCCGGGAAGGCGGGCGACATCAGCATGATGTCGCACTTGCTGACCGTCTGAATCTGAGCGCGCAGCGCCGGCTTGACCTTGAGCGCCTCGCCAAACAGCGATTCACAGCGGTAGCCGCCATAAATGTCCGCATGGTCGAAGGTGGTGATGCCCTGCTCCAGGCAAAGCTCGATCTTGCGCAAGGTGTCCTGTGGCGAAGGTGCCGGGGCGTCATGCAGACGCCAGGCGCCATAGACCAGCCGGCTGAACGCCGGCAGGGCCGGATGCAGGGGAATGGTGGGGATCAACGTCGAACTCCATGTCCCAGCGGGGTCGCTGGTGTTTGCGCTGGCACCCGCCCATACACGTGGGGCATGGAACAGGTTTTCAGCTGGGGCAGCACTTTGGTGCCAAAAATTTCGCACTCAGTCAGGTGAGGATAACCGGAAAAAATAAAGGCGCGGATGCCCATGCGCTGGTAGCGCTCAATCTTGCTCAAAACCTGGTCCACGCTGCCCACCAGGGCCGCCCCGCAGCCCGATCGCGCCCGGCCCACGCCGGTCCAGAGGTGGGGCTCGATGAACCCTTCGACGTCCGCTTTTTCCCGGTTCTGAGCCTGAATCGAGACCCCGTAATTCTTGGCATCGAGGGCGCGCTCCCGGATCTTGCGGCCCTCCTCGTCATCCAGACGTGACACCAGTTCGTTGGCATAAGCCCGCGCCTCGGCCTCGGTGTCGCGCACGATCATGTGCACACGCAGCCCATAGTCCAGCACGCGGCCGTATTGCGCTGCCCGCTCATGCACGGTCCGCATGCGCTGGGCCAGCGCATCCTCGGCTTCCGGCCACATCAGGTACACGTCGCAATGGGCGGCACACAAATCGACCGCCTGTGGGGAATAGCCGCCGAAATACAGCAGCGGCCCGCCCTGCTGGTAGGGGCGTACCGGATCGGTGCCGAGGCCCTTGAACTGGTAGATCTCACCCTGGTAATTGATTTCGTCCTGCGCCCAGGCCTGCTTGAGGATTTCCACCACCTCCCAGGACCGCCGGTAGCGGTACTCGTTGCTGGCCGACTCGCCCGGAAAATCGGATGAAATGACGTTGAGGATCAGACGGCCGCGCAGCAGGTGGTCCAGTGTGGCCACGGTGCGCGCCAGCATGATGGGCTGCATTTCACCGCAACGGATGGCTGCCAGGAAGTTCAGTCGTTCGGTCAGCGGCCCCATGGCGGCGACAAAGCTCAGCGTGTCCTGCCCCACCTGGTAAGACGAGGGGCACAGGATATTGCGGTAGCCCAGGCGGTCGGCCAGGCTGGCGATGGCCCGCGTGTTGTCCCAGCTGCTGCGCAAATCGCCATCAGGCACGCCCAGATGGCGGTAGTCATCGGAACACAGCGGCGCGAACCAGGCCACCTCGGCAGCGTCAAGGTCGGCGCTTTTAACGGGAACAATCATGCTGCGGCCTGTTCGAACTGGATCATGCTATGAATTTTAGATATAGTGTAGGAATAGTGTATGACTTTGTCAATCCAAAGCGCTGCGCCCCACGCACGCCGAGCTTGACCTGCCGCACCCCAAAGGACTGACATGGACAAAAAACGTTACGGTATGGTGGGCTGCGGCATGATGGGGCAGGAACATCTGCGCAACATGGCCCTGCTGCCCGAGATCGAAGTTGCGGCAATCTTCGAGCCCGATGCTGGCATGCGCGCTTTGAGCCAGCAACTGGCCCCTGCAGCACGGCAAGTCGATTCGCTCGACGCCCTGCTGCAGCATGCCGATCTGGATGCGCTGGTGATCAGCAGCCCCAACCATTGCCACGCCGAACAGCTGCAGCAGATGGCCCAGGTCCGGCCGCTGCCCGTGTTGATGGAAAAACCGGCCTGCACCCACCTGGCGGCCGTTCACGACCTGCGGCAACTGGCCCGCAGCTACCCCGCCCCGATCTGGACGGCGATGGAGTACCGCTACATGCCACCGATTACCCGCCTGCTGGAAGAGGCGCGCAGCCAAGAGGCCTGCGGCAGCGCCGTGATGCTGTCAATCCGCGAGCACCGCTACCCGTTCCTGACCAAGGTCGGCGACTGGAACCGCTTTGCCAGCAACACCGGAGGCACCCTGGTGGAGAAATGCTGCCATTTCTTCGACCTGATGCGGCTGGTGATGCAGGCTGATCCGATCCGCCTGTATGCCTCGGGTGGGCAAAACCACAACCACCTGGATGAGCGCTACGCCCAGGGCCAGCCTGACATCGTGGACAACGCGTTTGTGGTGCTGGATTTTCCTGGTGGCCGACGCGCCCTGCTGGAGCTTTGCATGTTTGCGGAAGGGTCACGCTACCAGGAAGAGATCAGCGTGGTCGGGCCGCTCGGCAAGCTCGAGTGCAAGGTGCCAGGGCCGGGCCGGTTCTGGCCGGGCGAGCTGCTGGGAGCGGCACCGGTGGCCCAATTGATCGTGAGCCCACGGCAGCCGCCCGGGCCTCGGCTGCTGGAAATCCCGGTTGACGCCCAACTGCTGGACGCCGGCGACCACAACGGCGCCACCTTTTACCAGCACCAAAAGTTTCTGGCGGTGTTGCAAGGCCGGCAGTCTGTGGAGGTGAGCCTGACCGACGGCCTGAAAGCCGTTGTGATTGGCCTGGCGGCCGAGCATTCAGCCCGCACCGGCGAGCGCATCGACCTGACACAGGGGCCCTGGTCGCTCGCCGGCTAAAGCCGGTGGCTCAGAACAGCCCGGAGATCTTGCCATCGTCGTCGATGTCGATGCGCATCGAGGCCGGCTCCTTGGGCAGGCCGGGCATGGTCATGATGTCACCGCAGATCATCACCACAAATTCGGCGCCGGCCGCCAAGCGCACCTCGCGCACGTTCACGGTATGGCCCGAGGGGGCCGCACGCAGCTTGGGGTCGGTGGAAAACGAGTACTGGGTCTTGGCCACGCACACCGGGTAATGGCCGTAGCCGTCCTGCTGGAGCTTGTCAATTTTGGCGCGCACAGCCGAGTCAGCCGAGATGCCAGCTGCGCCGTAAACACGGGTGGCGATCGCTTGCATCTTGTCCCACAAGGTGTCGGCGTCTTCATAGACATAGTGCATGTTGGCCGTGCCGGACTCGGCCAGTTTGACCACCATGCGGGCCAGGTCTTCGGCGCCGGCCGAGCCCTGCGACCAGTGCCGCGCCACCACCACCGGCACGCCCTGCTGGTCCATCTTTTGGCGCAGCAGGTCGAGTTCTGCCTCGGTGTCCGAAGTGAAATGGTTGATCGACACCACGCAGGGCAGTCCGTAGCGGTTTCGGATGTTGTCCACATGCCGCTCCAGATTCGCCATGCCTTTTTCCAGGGCTGCCAGGTTGGGGGTGTTCAGGTCCTTGGCATCCACGCCACCGTGGTGCTTGAGCGCGCGCAGCGTGGCCACCACCACCGCCACGTCAGGCCGGAGGCCAGACTTGCGGCACTTGATGTCGATGAATTTCTCAGCACCCAGGTCAGCGCCAAAGCCGGCCTCGGTCACCACGTACTCGCCAAGCTTGAGCGCGGCCTGCGTGGCGGTGACGGTATTGCAGCCATGGGCGATGTTGGCAAACGGACCGCCGTGGATGATGGCGGGGTTGTTCTCCAGCGTCTGCACCAGGTTGGGCTTGATCGCGTCTTTCAACAAAGCCGCCATGGCGCCTTGGGCATTCAGGTCGCTGGCGCGGATGGGTGTCTGCTCACGGGTGTAGCCAACGATGATGTTGCCCAGGCGCGCCTTCAAATCTCGGCGCGAGGTGGCCAGGCAAAAGATCGCCATCACTTCAGAGGCCACCACGATGTCAAAGCCATCTTCGCGCGGAAAACCGTTACCCGGCCCGCCCAGCGAGACCACGGTGGCGCGCAGGGCCCGGTCGTTCATGTCCATCACCCGGCGCCAGACGATGCGCCGCACATCAAAACCGAGTGCGTTGCCGTGGTGAATGTGGTTGTCCATCAGCGCGGCCAGCAGGTTATGCGCCAGCGCAATGGCATTGAAGTCGCCCGTAAAGTGCAGGTTGATGTCCTCCATGGGCACCAC
>Ga0114980_10001281_pt1 | contig 18006 bp, 14 predicted proteins | sample S_140806_EF_Meta_FD_87018 | JGI IMG/M metagenome (GOLD analysis project Ga0114980, IMG submission 87018) | Freshwater microbial communities from Lake Simoncouche, Canada to study carbon cycling - S_140806_EF_MetaG | ecosystem: Environmental > Aquatic > Freshwater > Lake | place: Lake...
CTTTCAGTTCCTATCAGCGCCAAGCAACGCAGCGGCGCAACACTCCCGCCCATCGCCAGAACGACCGCCGCCTTACCGTCGACAGAGCAATGAATCACTGCAAGATAGCTATCTCCGCCTCTGGATGCAGCAATATGCATCAGGTCTCGATCCAGTTTTCCAACGCGGATGCAACGGGATAAGTCGTAAATGTGGGAACCACTGCCTGACAGTGAGCAGGCTGTAAGAACATATGCATATGTCCGCTCTGGTGCAACACTTGCTAATACATCCGTCTCACCACTCGGTAATTGCACTGCAATCACCTCACCCGTGGATATCAACGTACCAGTAGCGTCCCACTTAGCCGTTTCGCCAGCCGCAAAACCACCTATTCCAAAAGCAAATCCTAATTCTTTGAGACTGATAGGAAAAACGTTTGGCGTCCCCGTTGTTGCATCGTTCGTCGCACCGAACTGCGTAATCACCAGCGGAGCTGTTCCAGACGAATGCTGATAAACCGCACCACTCGGCGTCATGAAGCCACTGGGGAGATGAGCAGCACCGCTGTCGGTGAGAACTTTTGCGGCATCATCCACCGATGCACAGAGCTCCCAGTGTTCAAGCAGGCCGGTCACACTAAGAATGTCGCGGACATTTGATGTCATCCCAGTCACAATCGGCTTTTGTCCCGTGGCCCGCAACGCTTTATCGAGCTTGAGGAGTGAGCGGATTCCAATGCTTGAAATGTAGTCGACACCAGTGATGTCAAAAATCATCGGGATGTGAGACTGTTCCGTCGCCCATGCATCCAGAACGCCGGCGCCCGTGGCATCCAAGCGGCCATTCAGGCCAAGAACCTCGACGCCGGTGTGCATCGAAACAGTGATGGAAAGGGACATGTTACGAACGCTCCTGAAAACCGATTCGTCACCGCCAGCCGTATTCTACTCGCTGGCTGGCTACGGGTATGCTGGGTTTTGAACCATTATCTTTGTACCCTGCGCCCGAGATGTACAGGATTTGTGTATACCCCGACCACAGATGTAGCTCCAGCCGTGTGGGCATCCTTCGTCTCTCTAGCAGACTCCATTATTGCTTAAAGGTTACGGCTCCAGTAGCGGTGTCCATGGTCGCGAGCGGCCCCACGGGAAGCGTCAGCCGCCGTGGAATATGGCCATACGGGTACCCGGTATAAATCGGAACGTGTTTTGGAACCAACATGTCAGCGACAAGCGGGACTTTTTCGACAAGCTCAACGTTTTTGGCATCATCATCCGTGTTGAAGCTGCCTAAAACAACCGCACTCACTCGATCCAAGTATCCCGCGAGCTTGAGGTGGTTGAACATCCGGTCGATGCTGTAGACATCCTCACCAATGTCCTCGAGAAGCAGAATCGCGCCCGTAACATCAGGGAAATACGGCGTCCCGATGGCTTCGACGAGCAGCGACATGCAGACGGGAATCAGCCGGCCCGTGATGGTCGCCGGGTTGGGACGCGAACCAAAACTGCTGAGTTCTGTACCATCCGGCGTCAACAGGCTGCCTACACCGCCGTTACCAGTGAGCGTTCCAATCGCATCGAAAAAACTCTGCGCTGAAAACGTATCCAGGGATGCCTGCCCAAATCCATCCCCCGCGGAGCACATGATCCCGCTAAAGCTCACAATCCCGGTCTGGGCGAGGATGCCGAGGTTGAGGCTGGTGATGTCCGAATACCCGACCAGCGGCTTGGGGTCACGGAGAATGCTGGTGTAGTCCAGATACGGCAAGAGCTGCGCGCTGCCGTAGCCGCCACGCGCCGCGACAATTGCGTCTATGTCCGGGTTTTGCAGCAAGCCATTTAGGTCGCTCACACGTGCATCGATATCGCCCGCCAAATACGGAAAGTCATCGTGCGTGGCTTCGGCATTGGGGGTGATGACGACCTCAAACCCGCTTGCACGCAGGGTATCCGCCGCAATCGTCAGACTCCCCGGTTTGCTGGGTCCAGCGGGCGAACAGATTCCGATTGTTCCACCTTTCGGTAGTGCACGCGGCCAGCGGATATTTCGAGGTTGGATGGTCTGCATGGCCAGATTCTAAGCCAGACTCGCATTTACAGCACATGGATTCCATGTTGGCATCGGTACAATCGATACATGCAAAGCACGCAACGTGACCCGCATCGCCGGCGGGTTCTGCTCTTTTCCATTGATGGCTGCCGTCCAGATGCGTTGAAGATGGCCGATGCACCCACCATCCACGTGCTTGCCGCAAGTGGTGCCGTCGCATGGAACGCCCGCACTGTGATGCCAAGCTGCACATTACCCTGCCATACATCGATGCTCCGCGGGGTAGATACACCGCGCCATGGCATCAACAGTAATGACTTCCACCCCCTGGTGCGTCCCGTTCCAAGTCTATTCGAACACTGCAAAGCCCACGGTCTGCGGACGGCTTTCTTCCTGAATTGGGAACAGCTGCGCGACCTCGCGGGCCCTGGGTTTGTGGATGTCGGCTGTCACCTAGCAGAAGCCATCGAACCGGGTTCCGATGAATGGATTGCTGACCGTGCCATCGAGCACCGGGCATTCGCCGATGCCGACTTCACCTTTGTCTACCTCGGCCACACGGATGAAGTCGGGCACCGCCACGGCTGGATGTCACAGCCGTACCTCAATGCCATCGCGGGTGCAGATCGCTGCATTTCACGCATTCTGGATGCCTGGCAAGCCGCGGGCTGGCTGGAGAACACCACGATTTGTGTCATTAGCGACCACGGTGGGCACGAGCGGACGCATGGTACCGACCACGATGACGACATCCTGATTCCGTTTATTCTGAGCGGCGCTGGAATAAAGCGTGGGGTTTCTCTCCCGGATGACATCCGGGTGTTCGATACCTGCTGCACCCTCGCACATCTCCTTGGGCTTCCCCAGGATCGAACGTGGGAAGGCCGTGTTGTACAGGAAGCGATGGTGAGCTGAGGTGGGCGATCCAATGAAGGAAGGTAAGCTCGCGCTAGGCGTGCTCTCTCTAGTTGCGGCAACAACGCTTGGCGTGCTGGTCTTCACCGGCGGCATAAACTTAGGCGAGTACAACCCATTTCCCCAAAAGCGCGAAGTCACAGATATCGAACTGCTGGAACAAATGCGGCTCGACTTCACTGAGGGGCGAATTGATGCGGCACTCGCAACGGCGAATTATCTCATGGGAACCATGTTGGATAACCCTGAACCTCCCAAGCTTGCGATCGCTTGCTACCTGCGTCTGCATCAGCCTGGGAAAGCCCGTGAGGTTGCGCGCAGCTGGGTGCTCCGCTCCCCGGATGACTTTACGTTTCAGCTGGCAGAAGCCCAAGCGAGTATGGAGATGGGTTTGATTGATGAAGCCCGTAAAACGCTTGAGCGTATACGTGCAAATCCCAAGGCAGCCCCACTGGAAAAGGATGCTGCGCTGGCGATGATGGTTCAGACAGACCTCGTGGGTGTGGCGAAGGCTGGCGCGCCGCCGCCTGCCGACCCGATGCCTGATCGGCCCGAAGGTCGTCCCCCGTGGCTCGATATGAAGCCAGATCCAAAGGACAAGATCCGCACTGGCCGTACGCGCTTTAAATCAGGCGGCGAGCCTGGCCGACCGCGTGGCGGAGATGACTAAGCAGCGATTGTGATGGTCGCGGTTGGTGTATGGATAGCTCCATCTGAAGAGCCCGTGATGATACGCGGCGTCTTCCCGGTTTGTTCTGTATAAAGCCGTGCGATTTCGGTTGGCAGCGAGCGTGCAAACTTTCGCTGCACGAGGACACAGACGGTTCCTCCGCTGCCACCGCCGGTGATTTTCGCGCCAGCAACGTGACCCGTGATGGCATGTTCCATCGCGAGGTCGACCAACAAATCTGTTTCAGGCGTTCCAAGTCCGCACGCTGAGTACGAAACGTGGGCATCAATCATGTAAGCGCCAGCGGCCTTGAAGGCTTCTTCTGTGCCATCCTCGACGCAGTCAATGAATGAGCGTACGCGACGGTCTTCGTAAATAGGGTGCTCGGATGCAGCACGTACCCGGTAGGTGACATCGGGGTTGACCTTTGTCACCGTATCCGTGATTCCACCGTAGCGTGCCAGAAAGTCAGCGCCAAGCATCCGTTCTGGGAGCGGGTCTACCGCTGTAAACGAGCGGTACCAGTCAATGTGGCAGCGGCAGAGGTAGTTGTTAAAGGTCTCGCCGGCCCGTTCACTGATCATCCGGAGGCCCATAAACGCCCCGACGCGTGCCTCAGTGTAGCCGTGACCGCTGACACTGTGTTTCACACTGGAGTCGATTCCAAAGACGGCCCAATCTTCGGGGAGGCGGCTCGTCCCTTCGATGGTGTGTGGCTGACACTTGAGACGCAGTAGTGCATCTTTCGTACCGGCAACACAGGTGACCTGATCCATGATCCCACACGGTGCATCGAGGAGGTCATTCTCAACTCGCTGGCAAAGGCGAGCCATCGTCATCGGTTCCATATTGGCGTCTGCGGCACTGCAAATGGCGCGCATCGTGGCAACTTCCACTGCAGCGCTGCTGGACACGCCAGCCCCTACCGGGACATGCGAGGAAACAAAAAGCCGCCAGCCCTGCCCCTGAGGCGTATAGCCCGCTTCGGTTGCAAAGAGGACGGCGCCGGCGAGATAGCCAGCCCACTTTTGAGGTTTTGGCAGCGAGCGCAGATAGGCCTGGAGGCTTGCAACGCTTTTACAGACATCAAGAGGAAATGCGACTTCGGGATCTAAACCGTTTGCGGCAGCATCCGCGGTGCGCACAACAATGGTCTGATCGCTGGTTCGCTGTGCGGCAACGCAACATACGGCGGCGATAGGCATTTCAGCGACAAGGGAGCCGCTATAGTCGGCGATACCGCCCATCACATCCAGCCGACCAGGTGCGCGGGCGAGGGTGACATCCCCTGGGGCGAAGTACTTCGCAGCCAGAACGATGTCTTCAAAGCGCATTAAGTCGGTGTGCATCATGGGCGGAATCGATTCAGTCGTTACAGAGGTTTATGGATGGAAGGTTGCACCACGGGTGTAGTTACCATCCGCTTCGCGGACATACTCACGCAGCTCGCCATTGCCGATTTCGATGCCAGGTGCAGCTTCATCAGACATCTTTTCTAGATGCTTCACGAGGGCGCGGAGGGAGTTTCCGTGGGCTGCGATCAGAACCGTCTTGCCTTCGGCAAGGGCTGGCGCGATGGACTCTGCAAAGTAAGGAAGAACGCGCTCCGCGGTGTCTTCAAGGGACTCGCCGGCGGGTGGGCGCTGGGCGTAGCCACGGCGGACAGCCTGGATAGCTTCATCTCCGTACTTGGCCTTCATTTCAGTCTTGTTCTTGCCTTGCCAGTTACCGTAGAAGCGCTCATTGAGGTGCCAGTCTTCGGTGACAGGGGTGCCTTGAATACCTGCGCCATCCATGACGAGCTGGAGGGTTTGTTGTGCGCGGACGAGGCTGCTAGTGAACGCGATGTCGACATTGTAGACACCGGCGATTTTTACGCCAACGGACTTGGCATCGAGCTTGCCCTTTTCAGAGAGGTCGACATCCACCCAACCGGTGAAGAGATCGAGGGAGTTCCAAACGGATTGTGTGTGTCGGACGAGCAGGAGTCGTCCCTTTCCATCGGCGTGCACGTGCGCGTTTCCTTTCGAGGTCAAACAAGGGGTTGTCCCGCATCCGCGGGCGCTTCGTTAGGGGTATGTTACCACCGGACGAATTCGGGATTCGAGCTGTAGGTAGGGGTCATCGGTGGAAGTTGACAATTACGAGAAAGCCCCCGGTCGCAGTGAACGGGGGCCAGCGTTTGATTCTTTTTGATGCCTACGTCGTCTACACAAGCAGCGGCTTTATGACATCTCCAAAGACATCTGTGAGGCGGAAGTCACGGCCTTGCTTCTTGACAGTGGGTTTTTGAATTCTCAAAAGGAAATGTTTTCCCCAAAAACAACCCAACCAACCTACACAAGCAGCGGCTTGATGACATCTCCAAAGACATCCGTGAGGCGGAAGTCACGGCCTTGGTAGCGGTAGGTCAGCTTTGTATGGCCAATGCCAAGGAGGTGCAGGAGTGTGGCATTGAGGTCATGGACACTGACTGGGTTTTCCGTGATGTTGTAGCCATAGTCATCCGTAGCGCCATACGTGGTGCCACCCTTGATACCCGCGCCAAGCATGAACATCGAGAAGCACCTTGGATGGTGATCGCGGCCATACTCATTGACGGAAAGCGATCCCTGCGAGTAAACCGTACGGCCAAACTCGCCGCCCCAGACGACAATCGTGTCTTCGAGGAGCCCGCGCTCCTCGAGGTCCTGAACGAGTGCCCAAGTAGGCTGATCGGTGTCGCGCACTTGACCCTGAATCGCACTAGGCAAGCCGCCGTGGTGGTCCCAGCCCATGTGGAAACATTGCACCATACGCGTACCGCGCTCGCACAAACGACGCGCCAGCAGACAGTTTTGGGCAAAGCTTCCTGGACGATGAACATCTGGGCCGTAGCGCTCAAGCGTCTTCACCGATTCGCCGCTGAGGTCGGTCAGCTCTGGAACGGATGCCTGCATCCGGAAGGCCATTTCGTACTGTGCGACGCGCGCATCGATTTCCGGGTCGCCGACAACCGACCGGCGCTTGAGGTTGATCTCTGAAAGCTCATCGAGCATCCCGCGGCGTGTCCCGCGCGCAACGCCATCCGGGTTACTGAGGTACAGCACGCGCTCGGCGGCATTACGGAACTTGACCCCCTGATGCTGGGTTGGCAGGAAGCCAGCGCCCCAGAGGCGGTCGTACAGCGGCTGGTCTTCTGGGCGACCGGAACCTTTGGATGTCAAGACCACATAGCTTGGCAGATCTGCATTTAGGGTTCCGAGGCCATAGGCTAGCCACGCACCGATGCTTGGCCGCCCCGCGAGCTGTGAGCCGGTCTGGAGGAATGTCACGGCTGGGTCGTGGTTGATGGCATCCGTGTGCATGCTGCGGATGAGACACATTTTGTCGGCCAGCTTGCCGATGTTTGGGATGATCTCGCTGAGTTCCATCCCGGACTTGCCATACTTTTTGAAGCCAAACTTGCTGGGCGCGACGGGAAATGTCCCCTGCCCGGATGTCATCCCTGTGAGGCGCTGGCCTTTTCGAATCGAATCCGGGAGGTTTTCACCGCGCCTGTCGACGAGCATCGGCTTCGGGTCAAAGAGCTCATACTGGCTCGGAGCACCGCTCTGGAAAAGGTAAATGATGCGCTTGGCTTTGGGCTTGAAGTGCGGCACCGATGGGATTCCACCGATCCGCTTGAGGGGAGGCGCAGCGTTGGCGTACTCAGCCATCAGGCCACCGAGTGCAGCGACGCCGATAGCGCTCGCGGAGTTACGGAGAAAAGTACGGCGGTTCAGTGCATCCTGTGCAGCCTGCAGGTAGTCCATGTGTGATTTTCACACAAGGTGATGCTTGATTGCCAGCCGGGATACGCGGAAGAATTGTTTCCACGGATATGTCACATTTGCGTGGAATGATTAGATTACACATAGAGAACAAACAGACATGACACAACTAACGAATAACCCACTGCTTGGACAAGCCACAGGAGACCGTATCGGTGGACCGATACGTATGGCCCTCATTTTAGGAAATAGCATCGGGGACACGGCAGGACTTGACACAGCCGACCTGACCAAGCGCTACCTTGCTTGGTACCGCACGGATGCCTTCGACACGGGTCCAGTGTGGAGCGCTGTCTTCGACCAGATTTCCGCAGGCGTTAATGCCGAAGAAGCGGCAAAGAGCGTTGATCACCTCCTTGGCGGGATGACGGCTGGTGCGAACACGGCTCACCGCGCGACGGCGATTGGGTGCGCATCGGTTATCCCAGATGCCCTTGTCGCAGCGGAAGCCCGTAAAGAGGCACGGCTAACACACTGGCATACAGATGCAGGCGAAGCGAGCGCGGCAACGGCATTGATTATCCGCGGGATGCTGCGCGGCGTGACGCTAACTGCTGCGATTGCAAATGCATCAGCAGCAACGACGGGGCAAGTTAGCGCATTGCTAAGCCAGCAAACCATCGATTCGAACTACCTCTCGAATGGCGGCTATGCGCCTAAAACCTTGGAGGCCGCGCTCTACTTTACGCAGACGAGCACTAGCTTTACGGATGCCATCCGGAGATCTATCCACTTCGCGGGGGCAGCGAACTACTGCCCAGTCCTAGTCGGGGCGTTTGCGGCATTGCAGTTTGGCGTAACGGCCGTTCCGGGCTACCCGGTGGAAAGTATTCTCCTTGAGCCGGTGGCGACGACATTCGAGCGGCTTTGGAAGGCCTAAAGGCTAAATGCCCTTTAGAAATGGGAGGGCTGTGCGGTACGCGTGCAGCCCATCGATGTCCAAAGCAGCGGTTGTAACCCCAAGTTCGCTGCCAGAATCTGCGAGCGTATCGCCGTTCCAATCCAAACACACCGATGCGCCTGGGTAGGAATAACCTGGATCTGAGCCAGTCCGGTTGATGCCTGCGACGAAGCATTGATTCTCGATGGCTCGTGCGGTTAAAAGTCGGGTCCAGTGATGGATACGCGCGACAGGCCAGCTCGCAATCACCAACATCAGCTCAGGCTGCCACCGGGCTGCCGCCGTTCTAAAGAGCTCTGGGAAACGCAAATCGTAGCAGATGAAGGGTGAGACACGAATCCCGTTCCAGTCGAAAACAACAGGTTCATCCCCGGCACGCCAAATCTCTCCGCCATGCAAAAATGGGCGCTGCTTGACATAGCGGGCCAGCAGGTCTCCCGCCGGGCCGTGGACCAGGGCGATGTTTTGTCCATTCTCGATAATGCCGGATACAAGCGTGACCCCGAGGCGCGCGGCAACGCCAGCAAAGTACACGCGGTCTGCTTGGTTTTCTTCGGCAGCAAAGGCACGATTGTGCGTAAATGCCGTCAGACAGGTTTCGGGAAGCACCACCATGTCGCCCGGGCATATGTCATCATTTGCGAGGAGGGAATCGATTGTATTTCGGTTGCGCTCAGGGCTTTCCCAAACGATGTCCCACTGGACCATGTGTAGCTGCATGGTTCATTCTAAACCTTAATCAGCGAAAGCTTCCACCGGCTCAAAGACAACAACCCGATGTTCCACGCAATCCACGACATAAACCCGGCCATACGAGTCGACTTCAATTCCACCCATGCCCATAAATTGACCATTTCGCAGACCCTTTGAGCCGAAGGAAGTTATATGTGTGCCATCGCGTTTGAATATAGAGAATCTCCAGTTTCCGGGATCTGCGATCAGGTAGCGGTCATCTGGCAGGAGCCGAATCACGCCAGGATACCAAAGCTCACCTTCGCCATTCCCGGGCTCACCTAGTGCGAACAGCGGTGTGTCATCCGTGTCAAATACGTGTATCAACAGAGGCTTACGACGACCCGTTAACCGTTCCGCTTCTTCCTCTTGAACATTCCAGCGCCCCTGATAACCCTGGTCGCCATCGGCTGGCATCCCGCTGACAACCCACATCTGTCCATGCTCATCCTTGTCAACTGAGCCAGGTCCACCGGCAAACTCGCCAAGACCGCTACCTCGCTTGCCTAGATCTGCAATGCGGTTACCATTATGGTCAAATCGCCGGATGATTTGTTGGAGGCCATCGAGGACCAGAAGGCGTCCTTGCGCATCTAGCATAAAGTCTGTGGGATGCCCAGCGGGAAGATAAATCTGGCTTAGATATTCCCCATTTTGATTGAACTGCTGGGCTCTACGGTTGTAAATGTCACCGACCCAGACCGTTCCATCATCCACAACCCGAATTCCACCCACCTCGCGGAACATCCCCTCATCCCGTCCTTCACTCCCCCACGTCAGAGCCCAGCTGCCATCTGGATTGAACTTCGACACACGGCTACACAGATGTTCAGAGATAAAGAGCGAGCCATCATTTGCAAGCGAAATCGCCCCAGGTCGACTGAGGGTTCCCTGTCCCGTTTCTTTACTGGACCAGTACATTTGACAATCACCCGCCGTATTGAAAACGGACACGGATGCATTTCCACGGTCAGTGACATAGATGGCGGATGGTGTGACAGCAATCCCAACGGGCTGGTCAAGCTGGCCAGGGAGGTTGCCAAAGCTGCCAAACGAAAAGAGAAAGCACCCATTCGATTGGTAAACCTTAACGCACGCGCCAGCGTGATCAACAACATAAATCCTGTCCAAAACCGGGCAGGCGGCGATGCCTTGCGGACACAGGAGGTGGCCATCACTTGAACCAAAGCCACCCATGCAAAATTTAGTGGCACCGGTCTTGAGATCAACCTCATAAATGGATGAACAAAGACTGTCGGTTACAAGGATGCCACGGCCGGGAAGACTAGCCAAATGGCTGCCTTCGGATACGACACAACAAGATTCACATTGAGGGGCCAGCCACCGTACCAATGAGCCATCCTGAGCATATTCGAGTAATAAATTGTTCGACCAGAATGCGATTACAAGCGTTTCATCCTGTGTAATCTCGATGGCATTTGGTTCAATCGGATAACCGTGTTCAGGGTGTGTACACGAAATCACCTGCAGTGTCTCGAGCTCTACGGACAGAACTAAAACACGGTGGTTTTGTGTGTCGGCGATAACGAGATTTCCGGATGGACACGCTGCGATGTCTCCCGGGCATAACAGCTGTGTTGGTGCAGAGCCGATTCCGCCAGTCTGGTTGCGATAACTACCATTTGAATCGCTACCCAGAATCCGATTGCGAATCATGTCGCTAACATAGACATCACCGGATGTCGAAACGCAAACCCCAACGGGATCAGCATAACGGTGGTGCGGGATGCCGATCGTTTTGGCGTACCTGTATGACAGCATGTTTTAGTATGCCCCCCATCTGGGTGGTGTCAATCCTAAGGGGCCTTTCAGCGGTCACCTAAAAACAAGGAAGCCCCCTTACGGGGGCATCCTCTCGCTCCCATCGGCAACGCCTTTATGGCTTTACAGCCGCTCCGGAAACGCTGGCCTTGATTTCCCAGGTGCCCGATTCGCCATTTGGATACTTGAACGACCCGCCGCTTGCAAGGCCATTTACAGAAAACCCTGGACCTTTTGGGGACTTTGCAGAGCCGGCATCGCCTTTGAGCGAGATTGTTCCCGCCTCGCTAATCGTCGCGCTAAGGCTTAGCCAAACATCCCCGGCTTGTATCTTCGCCTTTTGTCCAGAGAGGACAACCAGCTTTGGTGCCGCAACGATTTTCTTGCCGTTTACGAGCTTGGCCTCAATCAGGACTTCTTTGGATGCCTTTTTGTTCGTTGCTACTTTGTACACCTGTTTTGGGTGCGGTAAGCCTGGCGCGCCCGGCTCAATACACAAAACCCGCCCCGACTTTCTGCCATTACCATCGGTGGTGACGGTAATCGCAGCGCCTGACTTGATGACTTTGCCTACATCCCCGGATACCTCGGCGCCACTTATGAAGACTTTGACATCCTCCGTGTTGTTGTTTTCGATAATCGTGGACAGAGCAGGTCCAGATTGGTTTCCATCCACATTGATGATCTTGATCTGCTTACTAATCTTCGCACCCGCTGGCGCAACATCGTCCAATTCAGGGATGTCCAAGCTACCATCGGGACCAGCAGTGACACCGGTCAGCTTACGGGTCTTGCCATCTTCGGTGATTTCGACATCAAAGGTACCGCTGCCAATTCCCGTTGCCTTGACGGTTACATTGCGCGATTGTTGCTGGGCGGTTGCGGCGCCGCTTGGAAGGATAAGTGGCTTGCCTTCGACCTTGATGTTCGTTCCACCATGAGGAGCATTTGGATCGATTACGATCGTCGCGGCACCGTTTGGTCCGCTGGGAATCTCGATGAATCCCTTGGCTCCCGGCGTGAGGCCTGTAAGCTTGCGGGTTTTGCCATTTTCGGTGATTTCGACATCAAAGGTGCCGCTACCACTATCCGTTGCCTTGACGGACACATTGCGCGAATGCGCTTGGGCAGCTGTGGCGGCTCCGCTTGGAAAGATGAGAGGCTTGCCTTCAACTTTGATAACCTTACGTTGCTTTCGATCGACTATTCCAGCGGGAGGGTTCAGCTCCATTAACGCTGGTAGATCAAAGTTGCCATCGGGAGTAGCCTTGACGCCAGTAAACTTGCGCGTCTTGCCATTGTGGGTGATTTCGACATCAAAGGTGCCATCCTTGGCTGCAATTGCCTTGACCGCAACCGCATTTTGTCCTGGTGCTGCAGTGGCATCCGCTTTGACCGTCTGGGCGTAACCTGCATTTGCGAAACCGAAGAGCGAAACGAGGACGAGGCTGCCCGCGATATTGAATGTCGTTTTCATCATGATGTCCTAATGTACAGGTGTGTTGTAAGGCTGTGTTCCCAATTCGCGTACTTTGTATAACTTTAATAACCAAGGTCAGCGGAACACAGCAACGATGATCAGAATGTCAGCGATTAGAAAGCTCTTTCAGACGTTTTGCGCTCCAACCCTGCTTGGTTACGATTGGGACATAACCAACTTCCATCCCCTTTGGCGGCTTTACAAATGCCGCAGGATCAATGGATGCCAGCTTTCCCGTTGTTGGAGCAGGCAGAAATTCCTTGGTAGATTTCCATTCCTTGTGAAGGAGCTCAACCCGCTTCTGCAAGGCTTCGCGATCATCAACCGAAAGGTCGGCATTCAACAACGCAGGCTGGTCAGCAAACCGATACCAGTAATACGTGACTTCACTGCCATCGCCAAGAATGCGCGTGAAAGGTCCAGCGGCCGGACCCGGCGATTTCCATGAAGATGATGCTTCATCGGGGGTGATGTACGGCTCGAGGTCACGCTTTGGCGTTGGAAATGTGGCATTGAGGAGACCCGTTTCCGCAGGAACATCACCCTGTGCAACAGCGGTCCAGCGCTCCTTACCTTTCGTATCCTTGCCTAGCCGATAGTACTCAGGAAGCGTCACGAGTGATTTGTTGATAGAGACGCGGGTCGCATCCCACGAAAAACCATACGTATTGTTCGTGAGCACCTTTGGCACACCAACGCCGGCGAGGTCGACATCATGCGCCTGGTCGCGCTTCTTTCCCGGCAGATAAATCTTCCAGGTCGCATAGCCGCCGGGTTTGAAGTTATGGACCGCGGATGCCGCTGGCGAAACCATCCCTGCCGCCTTCGCGCCGCCCCCAAACCACGTCTCCACCGAGTTCCAGAGCGCCTTGCGGGAGTATGTGGTTACCTGATGAATCAGAGGGGCATCCCCACCCGGGCCCGTCGGAAAGTGTGTCGGGGCAATACGGGCAAACCATGCGCTGTTTGCATCTTGACTGACCATCGCCGGGATGTGCTGGGTTTCCATCTGAATCGCCTTGTTCGGCTCAGATGGGCGGGTATCGAGAAACTGACCGGCTACATCCGGGTTTGTAACGGATGCTTTTGACCAGAAGTATGGCGTGAAGAAGGTGACTGGCCCCTTGAAATTAGCGGTGTTGAGGAAGAGTGTCCAGCTCTGGTTGCCAGTGGGAACATTCTTACCCGCAGTCGTGGTTTTGGCATCCGTAAGCGGAAGCGGGAGATACCCGTAACCAAAAAGCTCCCCGCGTGTGCCTTGCTTGAGGTTTAGGCCATCCGGTGGCCAAAGGATATTTTGACTTAGCTGGGCGATGCCGTAGAGGCCTGTTGGATTCTTCCAATCACGCCCTTTTCCAGCACCCGGACCATTTGCCCACTCACTGAAGTTGAGAGCCACACCACCCATGATGAACTTAGGGGTTTCGGTGGCAAACCGCGTGTCGCGCCACCAGCCAAGCCCACCTTCGATATCGGTGTAGAAGTCTTTGAGTTTCTTGCCCTCCGGCTGAGGGAACATCCACGTCCCGAACAGCCCACTCTGGAAATCCTGCCCGGGGTACGTCTCGAGCAATGGCCACGCAGCAACGTACATCGAGAAACCCGCGTTGTACTCATTTGGAACTTTGTCATGCGGAACAATGAGATAGCCGGCCATTTCGGTGAGTTTTGGTTTTTGAACGAGCGGTACTTTGGTTTGCAGTCCAAAGACAGTCATCAAAGTGGCAATGTAAAAAGCAGTCATTCCGATACCTATAGCCTACTTCGCGTACTTCCGAATAAAGTCCAACGCAAGCTTACTTGCGTCATCCGTCGCGCTAAGCATCATTTTGGTGATGATTGTGATGTGCGTCCGGTCTTTGATCAGCTCAAGCGTTGCGGGCGTCTTCAAGTCCGTCAACTTGGCCGTGTACTGCTTAGCCAACAAGTCCAGTCCCGCATAATCCTGATCGGCATAAATAACCAGTGCGGGGGGACCCCCAGCGGTTAAATTCTTGACTGGCGATGCGCCCTTAAGCTCATCCTGTGTGCCAGGGAAAATCTTTGGGAACATCCCTGCCGGGATGTCATAAACGCCACTAATAGGAATAATGCCCCGGATGTTCTTCGAAGAAAGTTTGTGCTTCTTAAGATATTCGGGATTCGCAGCGAGCAGGCTCGTCAAGTGGCCTCCAGCAGAGTGTCCGGCAACAAAAATCCGGTCCGCACGCCCACCGTACTTGGCAATATTTGCATGGGTCCACGCAAAGGCCTTGGCTACATCCTCGATGTGCGCCGGATGCGTAACCGCCGGGCTAAGCCGGTAGCTGATCACGACAACCCCGATGCCTTGTTTTGCGAACATTTGCCCCATATTCCCGTACATCTTGCGGTCACCCGAGCTCCACGTCCCGCCATGGATGAAGAAAACGACCGGGAAATCCTTTAACCCCTTGGGGGTATATATGTCGAGCTTGTGCTTCTTCGCATCGGCATCCGGGCCTTCGTAGTACGCGATGTCATTGACGACAACAACTTCTTGCTGAGCGTAGCGTACGAAAGCGGGTTGAACGGGAACAATCGGCGTTACCAACAGTGGAAATAGCATTGAAATGTCTCCAATAAACGAACGGAATACAGCTTTCCGCTACCCTACCCTGTTTGCACAAGCTCTGCCCAACGGTGTGACATTCGGCCTAACAACATTCCGGTAGGATGCAAGCATGGAAATGTACCTGACCACTCCGGACCGCCAAAATCTGATGACTCGTAAACCGGATATTAAGTGGGGAGCCCCGCAGCGTGGTCTCCCGGAATTCATCGTGCATGTCAGTAAAAAACTCCAACCATTTATCGGGGTCGGCGCCGCGCTAACGGATTCATCGGCGTACCTTTTGATGAAATGCATGTCGGACACCACTCGGGAAGAGACGTTGCGGGCGCTGTTCAGCCCCGCACCTGGGGCAGGCTTGTCCGTCATTCGTATTTGTATGGGCGCATCAGACTTCAACCACGCCGGCAGCTACACCTACTGCGATTACCCGGATTCATCCCTCCGGATGTTTTCTATTCACCGTGAACAGGAATGCCTGATTCCCATCATCCACGCAATCCGACGCATCAATCCAAACACCACCATCATCGCAAGCCCATGGAGCGCTCCCGCTTGGATGAAAACAAACAGATCACTGAATGGCGGATGGTTGGCAGAGGAACACTACGATACCTATGCGGGGTATTTCGCGAAGTACATCGATGCGATGCGCCGGGAGGGAATAAACATTGACTACATCACGCCGCAGAACGAACCCCGGCACAACGATGACCGCTACCCAAGCATGCGGATGGAGCCATCCGACCAGGCCCGTTTTATTGGTAAACATCTTGGCCCGGCGCTCCAAAAGGCTAGCATCCGTACGAAAATTCTCTGCTGGGACCATAACTGGGACATGATGGACTTCCCGATGGGTGTTCTTGCAGACCCGGATGCTCGCAAGTACACGGCTGGGGCGGCATTTCATGCGTATGCCGGGGAGCCATCCGCTCAGGCACAGGTGCAGAAGGCATTCCCAGAGCAGGAAATCCACTTTACGGAGAGCTCGGGAGGCTTCTGGGCAACGGACTTCGGCGGGAATATCCGCTGGGACCTCACGAATCCGATTCTCGGATCAATTCGGTACGGTGCACGGACCAGCCTGAAATGGAATCTTGTATTAGATGAAAACCAGGGTCCGCAAAATGGTGGCTGTGACAACTGCCGGGGCATCGTGACGTACAACCGCAAGACGGGTGTGATTACGCGTAACGAGGAGTTTTACGCTTTCGGACATGTGGGTGCGTTTGTGCATCGGGGCGCGCATGTGGTTGGAAGTACGGCAATCGATGGCACTGCCAGTGCAGCGTTCCTGAACCGGGATGGCGGCCGTGTGCTCGTGACCTGCTCTGACAAAGAGCGGCGCATTCAGGTCATAGATGGCAAGCGTGCAGCACAGATAAACATTCCAGCAGAGTCTGCGGTGACGCTTACCTGGCGGTAGGCGTCAGATCGGATGACGGAAGGTAAATTAGGACTGTGTGGCTCTGCGCATCATGACACCGCCCCGCGGGGCGAGGGTAATGTTTCTGCGTTCGAGGAGTGGCCGGGCGGTATCCATGAGGCTGTATGTTCCAGCGCGCAGCCACTCTGCAAGCACTAGCTTTGCTTCATAGAGTGCGAATGCGGCACCGATGCAGCGTCTGGCTCCTCCACCAAATGGCGCGTACTCAAATGGCGAAAATGTCTTTCCAAGAAAGCGGTCGGGGTTGAACTCGGTTGGATTTGGATAGATGTCAGGATTTTGGTGCAAGAGCATCACCGAAACACCAATCGCACTCCCCTTTGGGAGCAACCAGCCGCCAACCTCGAAATCCTGTTCAATGATGCGTGGAACGAGTGGCACAATGGGGTGAATCCGAAGAGTTTCATCCACAATTGCAGAGAGAAAAGGCAGCTTTGCGATTTCATCCGTGGATGCCACAGCTCCGGCGGTGCCCAGCTCAGCGTTCAGTCTTTCGAGCAGCTCTGGCTTAGCGTGCAGCCAGTACATCGCCCATGCAAGGGTAATCGCCGTCGTTTCGTGACCAGCGAACAGAAGGGTTATCAGCTCATCCACGATGTCGTCATCGGGCATCGGGGAGCCATCCTCGTGACGTGCATCCAACATAAGGCTGAGAATGTCGGCACCACGCGTGTTCGCTGTCCGTTTTGCCTCAATCGTTCTGTGTAAGAGCCGGCGGGCGTTTTTATCAGCTTTCACGAAGTGATCCCACGGACCGATCCCGAACATCGGGCTACGGAGGACCGGAAAGAACATCAGCCATGGCGTGGATGCTTCAAGTTTTACGGTAATCGCATCGCGCACTTCAGCGACTTCATGGGCATCATGGACGCCGAAGACGGCGCGAATAATGATGTCCAATGTCACATCCTGTGCAAGGGAAAGAGCTGAGAAGACGGCTCCATGTGCGATTCGGCTCAGGTGGGTACGTGCAGCATCCTGGATGATGGCTCCGTAGATTCGCATCCGGTCGCCGTGGAGCGGCGGCATTAAGAGACGGCGTTCCTCCTTATGACGGTCACCTGAAAGGATGATCAGGGATGCATCTCCAAGAAACGGAGAAAAAACATCCTTCCCGAAGGCGCTAAAGGTCTTTGGATTTGCGCTGAAGATTGCGCGTGCGCCGGCGGGTGTGCTTGTCAGCGTGATGCTTTGGCCGGGGCTCCAGACGGTGAATGGATCTCCAACACGTTCGCGGGTTTCAGAGAGTAGCTGTCCCGGATTGTTGAAGAGTTTGTCGAGCTCGAGCGGGTTAAACTTCCATCCGGCGGGGGTCCCGCGGCGTAGCGTTTCCATACGGGGATGCTATCAGAGTGGGATGTTTATGGATACCGGCGTTCTGTGACCAAAATACTAATAGTCGCAAAGAGGTAACTTTCATCAGTAACTGTTAACGAAAGCCACACAATTCACCCTCGCGTTCACATCCACACAAACCGAATATCTCCATCTATGGATGCGGAATCTGGCAAACAGAAAAGAAACCGCAACATTTCACAACGTGTGAACATCACATTCTGTGGTACGTATACGTACTAGTTTTTGGAGGACATTGGTTGATGAAGTCAAATCGCACCATCATGCTGGCAACAGCACTCGTTAGC
>Ga0114980_10001282_pt1 | contig 18004 bp, 22 predicted proteins | sample S_140806_EF_Meta_FD_87018 | JGI IMG/M metagenome (GOLD analysis project Ga0114980, IMG submission 87018) | Freshwater microbial communities from Lake Simoncouche, Canada to study carbon cycling - S_140806_EF_MetaG | ecosystem: Environmental > Aquatic > Freshwater > Lake | place: Lake...
AGCGTCTATCCATTTCCGCCATCTGACTATTTAATATTTTTTCCGTTAAAGTCCGCCATAAAAAAGGCCAATTTAACAAGTAAAATCACTCCGATTATTATTAATACTATTTTCATAATTTTACTTTTTGCAGCCAGAGCAAGATTCGAACTCGCATCGTCTTTCCAGCATTACTGCCTTACAATGAAAGGTGTTACCAATTACACCACCTGACTATTTAAACCTATTAGTTATCTTTTCAGCTACTCTTACTATTGATGGAAAAAGAAGAAGAAAAATACTTATACCAACTAAAAATCCTAATATACTTTGTTCTAAATCATTCATAATTTTTAAATTTAGTAGTCAGGACAGGACTCGAACCTGTACATTTAGAGCAGCGCCCTTTGTGTTTACCGTTTCACCACCTGACTATGGTGGGATCGCTATTTTTAAAGTAGGTGCTCTCCCACGAACTACTACCTTTTTCTGTTTATTGTTGAGTTACAAAAGACAAACGTCACCCAATCTCACCCTCCTTATAAATCCTTCCTGTGCACAGAACAAGAAACTGGGGAGGTGTTGTTTCTACTTTTGTGTCCCTGATAGGAACATTAAGATTGCTCGAATATTCTTTTGTTCGTTTGTCAGCAAATCAAAATTAATTCGTTCTTCTTGCAAGTCATGCTCTATTTTTAAGCTCCTCTTCTTTATATCATTTAATTCAATATCGTCTTCAACCATTTCACTAAATGCTGCTTTTCTAGCATCTTCATTTGAATAAAGTTTTTTTCCAGCCTCATCGGTCAAGCCGGTAATCAATACTCTGAGTTTAGTTTCACAGCGAATAATCTCTTGTGTAATCTTTTGTGACTCTTCAGTTTTGTCTAAGATAGAAACCTGAACTGTCGCTATCATTTTTGGCATTTCCATTAATTTGGAAATAAGTTGTGATGTTTCCATGGTGTTATATTACTATATTTGTTAAAATATTTGGCATAGTCTCTATGTATTAAAGTCGTTTTTGTACTTTTCTCGCAAATATTGATCCCACTGTTCTCTTTTTTGTCCATTTACGAAAAACCAGCCAATATGTAATTCAAAAAACCTGTAGATTTTATAAAGTATAATATTCATGGTGTTACAATACTATAAAAGCACCGCTAATTAAAATTTTTTATGATAATTCATTTGATCGGTCAACCTGGTTCTGGTAAAAGCACTCTTGCTAACGAACTAAAACACGAAGTCGAACACCCAGTAATAATTGATGGAGACGATCTTCGAGAAATTTTTAAAAACAAAGACTACAGCGAAGAGGGTCGCCGACGAAATCTCACCAATGCATATAATATAGCAAGATTTCTAGATGCAAAGGGTTTTACTCCTATCCTAGCAATGGTAAGTCCATACGAAGACTTACGAGAAGAACTTAAAGCAAACGCAGAAGTCAAAGAAATATACTTGAGCACAACTCAAATTAGAGGACGTGAGGGTTTCTTTGTTCCAAATTACGCAGCTCCACAGAAAGAATATTTACAGGTCAATACTGATCTTTCTCTGGACGAATGTGTAACACAAATTAGACAGCATATCAAATAACTATGGAAAAAGAAATAAAAATCAGGTACAACAATGATGCAGGTACCAGTAATCTAAAATGGAGAATTTTAATTGATGGTATCGAACACACGGCTAGCGATATTGAAGTATTAGTGCCGAGCACGACAACTCGCGATGTTATCGAAGGAGTTGGTGAAAAATTCCATATCACATGTAGACCTAGTAAAATTGTTTGGAACGGAACTAAAGTTATCTTAACCAATCACAAAACTTTAGTAAGTCACAAGAGACATCTCTTAAAATCTCTAACTTATCGAATTTACTCTTCATCCATTACGTCACTCATCGCAACACTTGTGACAGGTAATATACAAGTAGGTTTCTCAATCGGTACTGCTGATTTCGTCATTAAGCTTATTACATATTATGTACACGAAAGAATTTGGTATCATATCCCATTTGGAACTGAAAGAGTAAAAAAATAAAAAGTATGACATACAACCTGTTTATCGGCAGATATCAATCGCCACACAAAGGACACCAGGCAATATTCAATGAATATTTAGATAAGGGTCAACCTATCCTAATTGCAATTCGTGATGTTGCACCCGACGAAAAAAATCCTCTCCACTCAGAAGAGGTAAAATCGATTTGGGAAGCAATTTATCGAGGTAATCCACTTGTAAAAATTATTATTATCCCCGACATCGCTAGCGTGAATTACGGTAGAGGTGTAGGATACGAAGTAAAAGAAATTAAAGTAGATGCGGCAACTGCAAATATTTCGGCAACTGAAATTCGTCGACAGATAGTGAGCGGCGAAGCCGGTTGGAAAGAATTAGTCGATCCTGCGGCTCACCAAATATTACAACACTTTTTAAAAAAATAATTATTATATGAAGCAATACAGTCTTTTCCACATTGAAGGTGGACTTGGAAAACACATCGCCGCAACTGCAGTTGCTCGCGCAATTAAAAGCAATCACCCAGACCGAGAACTTATCGTGGTGTGTGCATATCCGGAAATATTCTTAAATCTTCCATTCGTTAATCGAGTGTATCGTATCGGAATGACGCCTTATTTTTATGATGATTTTATTAATGGAAAAGATACTATTATCTTTAAACAAGAACCGTATTTTACCACTGACCATATCCATAAGAACTTACCTCTAATTGAGACTTGGTGTAAAGTACATGGATTAAAATATTCTGGTGAAAAACCAGAACTTATTTTCAATATTCGTCAGCAACAAATTGGATTTAGAAAATGGAAAAGAGACCGTCCAGTGATGGTGATTCAAACAAATGGTGGTCCAATGAAAGATCAGCCTTTTCCATACTCGTGGACAAGGGATATGCCATGGCCGATTGCAAATCAAATTGTGCAAGCGTTTGCGAGTCAATATCACATTATCCAAATCTGTAGACAGCCTGATCAGGGAATCAGCGGCGCTGAAGTAATTACTGAAAATCTGTCCAATATGGAATTGATGTCGTTATTACTTCAATCACAAAAGAGGGTCTTAATTGATTCGTGCCTACAACACGCAGCAGCGGCAGTAAACCTTCCATCAACTGTCTTATGGATAGGTACCTCGCCAAAGATTTTTGGATATGACCTACATACTAATATCTTAGCAAATCTACCCGATTCAAAATTACCAGACAGTTACTTATTTGATTATAATTTCCATGGAATGGTACATGAGTGTCCTCTATTAGATCTTAATATTTTCGATGAATCAGAAGTTTTAAATTCAATTAACGCAATATAATATGAAGCAACAGATATTTTTTCAATCGTCTCTTCCTCGTGCAGGATCTACACTTTTACAAAATATTATCGGGCAGAACCCAGATTTCTATGTGACACCTACTTCGGGTGTGCTAGAGTTAGTCTATGCTGCCCGAAATAATTACACTAATTCACCAGAGTTTAAGGCCCAGGACTCATCCCTGATGCGTAAAGGCTTTACCTCTTTCTGTCGTGAAGGCGTACGCGGTTTCTTTAATGCTGTAACTGATAAACCATACATAATTGATAAAAGTCGAGGTTGGGGAATCCATTACGGTTTCTTAAATAGCTTTTATCCAGAGCCAAAGGTGATATGCATGGTCAGAGACCTGCGTGGAATCTATGCATCAATGGAAAAGAATTTTCGTAAGAACCAGCACATGGATTCAGGTATCGTAAATCATGCAGCACTAACTGGTACGACAACTGAAAAACGAATTGACCTTTGGGCAGCTGGCCAACCAGTCGGTTTAGCAATCGAACGGTTAAGTCAAATCTTTAAAGAAGGAATTAATAAGAAAATGCTCTTTGTAAAATATGAAGAGCTTGCGCAAAATCCAGAAAAGGAAATGACTCGTATCTATGAATATTTAGGAGTGCCACATTTCGTGCACGATTTTGATAATATTCAGCAAATCACTCAAGAGGACGATTCAGTTTATGGAATCTATGGCGACCATACGATTCGACAAAAACTTGAACCTTTACCAAAAGATTTTAATGAAGTATTAGGATCTGCTGCCTGTAATTGGATTAAGACAAATTACAAGTGGTTTTACGACGAGTTTAAGTATTATTAAACAATACACAATTGGCCACCGCTATTCCATACCATTCCCGGACAAAGACCCGCTACACTAATTGGAATATTCTTAATTGAAAGACAGTTTACGTAGGTTGTGCAGCACATATCTGCGCAAATACTATCTCCTAAAATATACACACTGGCCACTCCACACGTATCATTATTTTGTCCAGATAAAATAACTGAGTATGTACTGTATGAAGAAACAGTATTAGTATTTCCGCCAAGTATTGCAGACCCAGGCGAGTCAACTTGAATTTTGTTATTTGTTCCACCAACAATTGAAGTGTAATTACTAGATGTTGTGTTATTATGACCGCCGGCAACCATCGAACAAGTTGCACCTGCAACTATGTTAGTGCTTCCACCTAAGATCGATGATGCGTCTGAACATCCGTAAATACAATTTGCGAGACCTCCGCCAACTGTTGAAAAATCTCCGCTTGCGGTATTACATGATCCTCCACCTACAGTAGAAAGATTTCCACTAGCAAGATTGGTATAACCTCCACTTACTGTTGCATTATAACCAGACGAAGTATTAACTGTTCCTCCAGCAACGGTTGAACCGATAAATCCTACGGCATTATTAAGATATCCGCCGCCTACTGTTGCATAATATCCAGATGCAGTATTACCTCCTCCGCCTCCTAATGTCGAATAATATCCAGATGCAGTATTACCTCCTCCGCCTCCTAATGTCGAATAATATCCAGATGTAGTATTCGTATATCCTCCACCAACTGTGGAAAAACAACCCGATGCTGTGTTGTTATTTCCTCCACCAACTGTTGAATAATAAGACGATGCTGTGCTGTCGCGTCCTCCACCAACTGTTGAAGAATTACCCGATGACGTGTTGCTTAAACCGCCACCAACTGTGGAAGAATTACCCGAGGCTGTGTTGCAACGACCGCCACTAACTGTTGAGCAATCACCAGATGCAGTATTACTATTACATATTCTCACAGTCGATCCAGATCCGCTGCCTACATCGACCACTCCGCCTCCTGCACCTTCAATTACAGTAATTGTGCCACATTTGTCTATTTTTGAAAGTTTTCCAGAGTTATCTAAGTCAAGACCAATAAAATAACTATTTACTGGAATTGATGATGGGTTGAGTGTTGAAAACGAAACACTAGGAAGTTGTATGCCTGATCCGTACATTATAATTTATTATTTTTTATTTATGGTTTAAAGTAAACAATACAAGTCGCAGTATCATAATATAGTCCGTATTGTGCAGGTAATGCCGCACAAGTACACATGTTTACAATTGATAAATTATTAACAAATGTCGTACATGCTTGATTGGCACATATCTGTGAACCTGCGATCATTACATGTGCAAATGTACAAGTATCATTTAGATGACCTCCTAAGATTGCTGAAAAACACCCCGATGCTGTGTTTCCATATCCGCCACTGACTGTGGAAGCACAACCCGATGCTGTGTTTCCATATCCGCCAGATAGAGTTGAACTAATGCCGCTTGCAGTATTACATGATCCTCCGCCGACTGTCGCGTTGGCATCAGTCGCAGAATTTGAAGATCCGCCGCCTATGTGTGTATATGTACATGATGCGACATTAAATGCTCCTCCACCGATTGTAGAGTAGAGACCAGATGCACTATTTGTTACTCCTCCGCCTACTGTTGAAGTAGTGCCACTTGCAGTATTATTAGCTCCTCCACCTATCGTTGAGTTTGAATTAGATGCTGTGTTGCTACGTCCGCCACCAACTGTGGAACAATAACCTGATGCCGTGTTGCCATATCCTCCACCGACTGTTGCATAATTATTCGATGCTGTGTTGCCACTACCGCCACCAACTGTTGAAAGATTACAAGATGCCGTGTTGCCATATCCTCCACCGACTGTTGCATAATTATTCGATGCTGTGTTGCCTATACCACCACTAATTGTGGAATAACAACCTGATGCCGCGTTATCATATCCACCACTTAACGTAGAATAACAACCTGATGCTGTGTTACACAAACCGCCACCAACTGTTGAAAGATTACAAGATGCCGTGTTGCCATATCCTCCACTTACTGTTGCATAATTACCCGATACAGTGTTGGCTTTACCGCCACCGACTGTTGAAGCATATTGCGATGCAGTATTGCAATATCCGCCACTCACAGTCGAATAACAGCCAGATGCAGTATTATATAGTCCACCACTAACTGTGGAATAACAACTTGATGCAGTATTAGAATCGCCGCCACCAATAGTAGAGCGGTCTGAGTTAATTAAAATGGAATTACAAGTTCCTCCGCCTATTACTGAATTATCGCTTAGGATACTATTAAATGTGCCTCCACCGATGAATGAACCGGTCTCAGATATAGTATTTGCATATCCTCCGCTTATTGTACTGACATCACCGCTAATAGTATTATTTGAACCTCCGCCTATCGTGCTTCTTCCGTAACATGCAGATGATGTAGTATTACAAAAACCTCCGGAAATTGTTGAAAATTCGTCATTTACAGTATTGTTACAGCCTCCACCAACGGTTGACATACTAGCTAGTGCACAGTTAGTAAGTCCACCACTAGCCGTTGCACCAATTGAACTTGCAGTATTACATTTACCACCACTAACCGTTGACCACCGTAATGATACGCAATTACAACAACCTCCTGCAATTACTGAGCTTTCAGCGTTTGCATAAGCGATATTATCACTACCTGCACCAATTACTGAGTCGGTACCTAATACTGAGTTACATAATCCGCCTCCAATTACTGACCCTCCTCCAGATGCAGTATTTAATGCTCCACCGGCAATTACACTGATTCCACAGCTTGACATTACGTTTCCGTAACCTCCGCTCGTAGTATTTGCACCATAGCAACCAGAATTGGTGACATTGCAAAAACCTCCTCCAATTACCGAAGTACAGTCATACATTTCGTTAAAAGCACCACCTGCAACAACTGAGTAATTACCATCGACCGTATTACACGTACCGCCACTAGCGGTTGAATAATTTCCACTAGCACTATTACAGTTACTTATTCGATAGGTTGACCCCAAACCATCGCCAACATCAATTACTCCAATTAAATTATCGCTTTCGATTACAGTGATTGTGCCAGTATTGTCCATTTTAGAGAGCTTACCGGCATTGTCCATGTCAAAGCCAATAAAATAGCTTCCTGGTGCAATTACCGTGTAATCAACTGATGAAAATGGTACTTTTGGGCTTTCTACTCCTGATCCGTACATTTAATATTTTATTATTTTGTTTATTTATTATGGTACATATTTTACTGTACATGTTCCACCATCGTAATATAACATTCCACTCGGTAAACCGGCTGAACTATTTGGCAAACTTCCTACCCATAATTTATTTACGTGGAAAGTAAGATTACACACTGATGTGATTCCAATTCCATACGCTCCAGCGCCATCATGAGTTATATTATTTGAATAACCTCCAAGAATAGCTGAGAAGTTTCCACTGGCGCAGTTTGCGTTCAGTGCACAATTTCCTCCGCCTCCAGCAATTACACTACTAATTCCAGTTGCGTAGTTATTTCCTCCGCCGCCAACCGTTGCATAATAATTAGATGCAGTATTACATTTACCTCCACTTACCGTTGCATGTTTAGAAGAGGCAGTATTACTATTTCCTCCAGCAACTGTTGTTGCTAGGTTTGATGAAACGTTTGAGTATCCACCTAAGATTGAAGAATAACAGCCAGATGAAGCGTTGGATCCGCCACCTCCGATTGTTGAATATTGACCAGTTACTGAGTTACTTGCTCCACCTGCAACAACAGATGAACAACCAGTTGCGTGATTATTATTTCCACCGCCAACTGTATCAAATTCGTTGGTTGCACAATTAATACGTCCACCAGCAATGGTTGAACAAACACCTGATGTGGTATTACCAGATCCACCACTGACTGTTGAAGAACAACCTGATGCGGTATTTAATGTTCCGCCTCCAATTGTTGCATAATAATTACCCGCCGATACGGTGTTTTGAAGACCTCCGCTTACTGTGGAATAACAACCTGATGTTGTGTTACATTTACCACCACTTACTGTTGCATAAATACCTGATGCAATATTGTAACGTCCTCCTCCGATAAAGGAGGATCCTCCAGATGCAGTATTACTGACTCCTCCACCGATTGTTGCGCTATTTTGAGACGCTGTATTATTATATCCTCCACTAATTGTTGTAAGATATTGAGAAGCAGTATTACTGACTCCTCCACTAATTGTTGTGTATGCAAAAGAAGCAGTATTTGAATCCCCTCCACCAATCGTAGCAAAGTTAGCACATATTGTATGACATCTACCTCCGCTGATTGTACTTGCAAGAACGGTTGAATTAATTGAATTAATTGCACCTCCGCTAATTGTAGATGCACTAGAACCTGAATTACAATTACAGTAACCTCCGCTGATTGTGTTGTTATAGCCTGCGGAAATAGTGTTGCATATACCGCCTCCGATAACTCCTCGTGAACCATTTACAATATTACAATATCCACCGCTTACTGTAGAAAATGAAGTACCGCTTGCAGTATTACATCCACCTCCCGCAACAGTTGAACACTGACCGACTGCACTATTACACCTACCTCCGCTGACTGTTGAATAACTACCCCAGGCACAGCTGCCTCCGCCTCCAGCGATAGTCGCTGCATAAGAGTTTGCAGTATTTCCTATTCCTCCAGAAATTGTGGTGTAATCTGCAGTTGCAGAGTTATTACCGCCACCTCCAATAAATCCTTTTGTACCATTTACAGTATTACAATATCCACCAGATACTGTTGAAAATCCGCATGCTGCAGTATTGCAACCTCCGCCGGAGACAGTTGAACATGAGCCAGAAGCAGTACCTAGTCTTCCGCCGCTTATTGTTGTAAAATCGCCAGTTGCAGTGTTTCCGCCACCTCCAGAAACGGTACTGACAAATCCAGAGGAAATATTACTAATGCCCCCACCGACTGTTGAATAAATTGCAGAAGCAGTATTATTTTTTCCACCGATTGCTGCTGAAAAATCAGCAGAGGCAGTATTGCATACTCCCAATCTTACAGTTGAGGTTGGACAGCCTCCAATATCGACGATATTGTCGACTGGTACTTCATTACCGGCGTCGTCCAGTCGATACCATCTACCGTCCGTTTTTGGGTAAATTTTGCTAAACCCAGTATCCGGCGTACCTGGAGTATATTGTACAGTCTTGTGTTGAGGAATATGTAGGACCTGTTTAGTCATTGTAATTTATTGCCATTTTTATTATTTATTTATCAAATGGCATAAATCACTGACCTCTACTGTTTTAATTTGGTAATTATCTCGGTAATCTGAGATTCAGACATGATTCCAGTCTTGCGATCTGCCACTGAGCCGTCTTTTAGGAAGATTATGGTAGGTACACCACGTACACTGAATTTGATTGCAACATCTGGATCCTGGTCTGCATCAACCTCTGTGATTTTAACACCACTTGTTTCATCATATTTCTCTTGCAGCTTTTGAATAGTTGGCTTCATCATTTTACAAGGACCACACCATTCGGTTCCAATTTTAATTACTTCAATCATCGTACTTTTTCTTTTTATTTATTTGCTAATTTGAAAGTTCAGCTTTAATTGCTGGATGGGACTGATAATTACCTAATTGTATATCTTCTTCTAATAAACATTTACAAAAGTTATCGTCTTTAAATGATTCAAATACTTTAACAGCATCTAACGGACCTACACCACACTCACCACCTTCATAAGGCCAAAACTCTGTATTGATGTTTAATGTTGGTAATGGGTATGGTTCTCTTGTACGCTTAGGTATAAATCTACAATTATATTCTTGCATTTGTAATAATTCACTAACTTCTTCTTTCCAACCCATTCCTGTAGATTCCCATAGTTTTCTTCTTTCCTCCAAACTTAATTCTCTACTAATCTGTTCTTTTGCTTGTTCAATATGATTTGAATATAAATGTACATCACCTAAATTACCAATCAATTCATCTGGAACCATATTAACTACTTTAGCAATGATTTCTAATAATAAGCCGTAAGAAGCAATGTTGAATGGTAACCCTAAAAATGTATCTACTGAACGTTGATTCCACATTAAAGAGATTGCTCTGGTTGGTATATTTGAATTATCTAAAATTTGATGAGTATATGCCGCAATCGTTCTTGCAATATTATCACTTTTCATTTTATATTTTGTTCTCTCATCTAAACTTAACTCTCTTGTATAAACTTGAAATGAATAATGACAAGGTGGAAGTACCATTTGGTCTAATTCACCTACATTCCAAGCATTAACTATTAATCGTCTTGAGTCTGGGTTTGTTTTAAGTTCGTTGATTAGGTTTGCGATTTGGTCTACGCCATCATATCCTTCTTGTTCATTTGTTGGGTGATTAAAATTCCTCCATTGCTTACCATACACAGGACCTAATTCACCCCACCTCTTAGCAAACTCATCATCTCTAGCAATGTTAATAAGAAAATTTCTTATATCCATTCCAATTAATCCAACCTTATCTTTTTCTTTTAAATAATTCTTATGAGCATCCCATGTCCATATATTACATCCATTATCAAAAAGGTATTTATTATTGGTATCACCTCTTAAAAACCACAGTAACTCAGTTACTACTGATTTCCAAGCCATCTTTTTAGTTGTAAGTAAAGGAAAACCATCTTTCATATTGTGACGAATTTGTCTTCCAAAGACGGAAATAGTGCCAGTTCCAGTACGATCTTCTTTATTAACACCATTTGATATAATGTCAGTTAATAGGTTTTGATAGTTCAAATCTAGTGTATTCATGTAAATTAAATTAGTTTTTCTGTGTTAAAAAAATTTCTAGCTTAGGTCGAATTTGTCTTTCTATTTTAAATGCTGGCGCAGAATACGTGCTAATTATTTTCTGCACAGTATTTGGCCCAGGGATCCCCTTCATTGTTCGATTATTAAAGCTTTCGTCAAATAGGGTTGTGCCTCTTTCTTCAATTTGAGTAAGAGGTTTAGAATAGTTAAAGGTAATAATATTTCCACCAGTCACTGCTTGCGGATTAAATTTTGCAAGGTCCCAGCCTTTCTCCATAATAAAAGAGTGGACCTCTTTTCCAAGGGGTCCACTAAATATGATTCGATCTGGCCACTTATCGGTTTCGTCACGAAGCTCGCAAAGAGCGTCTGAGATTAGAGCAAATAGGTTTTGCGCAAATGCTGCATCTTTTTCTTTAGGTACATTAAGATTCATGTCGACGAACTGTAAATTCAGAAATCTGGGTCTCTTCCCTTAAGTTTTGAGTAATTTTTCGAAGAATTGGGTTTACTCGATCACTGCCTTTTCCATCTAGCCACATTCTACCATCTTCTTTGCAGATGAATGTACGTTGTGCATCATCCATGCAAGAAAGTTTAAATGCATCTGAAGTATCCGGAACCACGCCAAAGTGGAAAATAAAAACTTCTCTTGAATAATAGTCCTGCTTTGCATCTGCAAACTTCATTAACACTGAATATACTTGCTCAGCAACTCGAGTTGGCAACTTTTTCATAACCTATTACTTGATCACACCCATGATTTTAGATTCTTGCACACTTACTACTGCAAACTCTGCAATCGAATCTTTAAACTTATCTTTAAGCTTGTTTTCAGCATCGGAGATATCCATTGCTTCTACTAAATATTGCTCGTACATTTTTCTAGCGCGACCTGTACGGTCATCAATTGTTTCAAATTTTACTTTTGCGATGTAATACATATTAATTGGTTTTTTTGATTAATTTTTTTTGAACAAAATTTATTGAGGGAGCAGGTCCAATGAAAGCATCATATTTTCTGTAAATACGAACAAATTCATCGTGTCCACTAGTTTTATATTCTTCTTTAAGCTCTTTTAATTCTAGTAAATACTTTTTATTGAATCCCATACTTTTTTATACTCAGGTTGACTTATTGGTTTTTTGAAAAAATTCTAATTAGGTTGTTCTCGCTACTCCGCAGGTTAAATCAAATATAATTAATTGTATATGTTTTTCCGTCTCTAATTAAAGATTTATTATTTTTTGCATATCTGGTGAGAGTTTGTCTCGGTATTTTTAATTGGTTCTCGGCTTCATGTATGCTATTAAATTCTATTGAATTAACAATTATTTTTTTTGAAGATTTTCCTTTAAGCGATAATGATATTTTATTTTTAGTATTAACACTATGGGATTTTCCTTTAAAATAGGAAGTATTTTCTCTTTTTACTCCATACATTCCATTGTTTTCACCAATTTGTCCTCCTCTATTTTTTATTTTAATATTGAATTGGAGAAGAGTCTCTTTTATAGTATATGGTCCATGAGAATACATTTTAGCTAATTTAATCATACTTAAACCGCTCAAATAATTATTACATATTTCATTTTTTTCTTCTTCTGAAATATATTTTGAGTTAAAATGTTTCTTATCTTTGAGAAAGTCTTGAATAGTCGGTAGCGAAACCATTGGAATATTAAAATGTTCAAAGCCAGATGATCTATTACATAATATTCCATTGTGATCAAGATCTAACCTTCCATATTTTTGTATTAACTCAAATTCTAAATAAAAAGCTTCATAATTTTCAAGATCTTCTTTATATTTTTCAATAATTGGTTCCATTTTTAATTGTGAAATGGCTTGAAGTTTTTCTCTTAATATTCGATTATAGTGCGAGTTTCTTCTTTTCCAATGAGAATATAATCTATTTCCCTTACCCTTTCCTATATAGAATATTTCAAGAGTAATTGGGTCTTTATAAAAATAAACGTAATACATTTTCTTTTAATTATTTATCCGAGGTCTCTTCAAAAATAATTATATTTCTCGAGAATCTCCATATACTCCTTTAAATACTGGAAATCGTAATGAATATGATCCATGTTGATCAACTGTAGATTCAAAATATTGAACGTTTATTATTTTTCCTACGATCTTTTCAGGGTTTTTAAAATATCGACGCCGCTCATCCATATTAAATCCACTACCTACTTGTACTCGGTTTCCTTTGTGTTCGACAATAACGGCACTTAACACTATTTCTTCAACTTCACGTTCTTCTACAATAACTCGTTGTGCTCCCATAATTGCCTCTACTACTCTATATTCAGCATCAAAAAATTCCTTAAGCTTTAGCATGTTTTTTGTACGATCCCCTTCATATCCAACATCTCGACGTGCAATCAAACCTTCCCAACCTTTTTCCTTTGCAGTATTTCTAAAATAAACAAGTTCTTCTGCGCTCTTCAATATGCTCTGCGGCAGGGTCACCAAAATCTTCGAATCAAATGATTTACGAACTCGGCGTTCAGATAGGGCAACTGTTCCAGTACCGCTATCAAACTCTTCTAGAGTTAAGATATCGAAGACCCAATATCTTGGTAATTTAATAGTATGGTCCTTGCGCTGAATCTCTTTCAGGATTCCCTGGAAGTCATCTGAGCCATCTTCTTTCATTACGCATATTTCACCATCTAACACGCAATCGGTAATCCCCAAGCGTCTAATTTCCTCTTTTACTACTCCGAGAGTTTCAAATTCCTTACCGTTTCTTGAAAAGCAGCGAACTGTTCCATCCCGAACAATCGTTAAGCATCTAACTCCATCAAGTTTTCTAGAAAGAAACCATGTACCATCAGTTATGTCAATATTTTTAACTTTTGTAAAATCATGTGCGAGTGCAACGTTAAATGTCGGGATGAGTCCAGGTTTCACGCGATTGATTAGAGTAGTAGTTGCTCTAGTTTCAAGGTTTCGATCAATTACTTGGTAAATAAAGTCGGCATATTTTGAGTTATGTTGAATAAATGAATTAGCTGCAGCGATTGCCGCATGGCCAGTAAGCTTTCTCTCATTGAGATCGTCTAACAAATAGAATAAGTTATCATATACTTCACCAGGTGCAAGTATTTCAGATCTCTTCTTTAAGTTAGCTGAAGTTACACCATACTGTTTATATGGATGGTATGTATATTGCAACACCTTAAAAATAAACTCGTCATCTGAGTATTTTTTAAGTATTTCAATCTTGTGGTTTGTTGAGTTGGAAGCATTCATTTCTCCAATAAATGCTAAAAGTGTTTCGAAATTACCAGTCATATAATATGTATAGATTATAGATACTATACTATAAATTGGTAAAATTATTAAATCTTAAGGGAACAGTCTCCGTCGATATTTTGATCGCACCATCCAGATTTTACTTCGACTGCAAAGCGCGCAGGTTTTTTACTAAAGTATTTAGGAATATTGTGATCGTCGGCTCCATCATGTGCAGCCATGGTTTCATGCCCAATATAATTCATGTTAGAATCAAAGAACATAATGTCTAATGAAAAGGGCACGTCTTTCATCCAAAAGGATCGAGTGTCTTCTCCGTCATACACAAATAGTATTCCTTCTCCGTCTCGCGGTTCTTCAGTTGCTCCCATATAACCTTTTGCTTGACTACGAGGAGTAGTTGCAACCATTAATTGTAATGGTTTTCCAGCAATTTCGGCAGTTATTGTTTTGCCATCAACTTGATTCTTTCTACAGAAAGTTTCAAACAGTGGAATTGTAGTATTTTGAAGGTATTCACTCATCATAGTTATTTATCTTAAAAAGAAAAAGCGAGTAGTCGCATTGCGTCCACTCGCTTTAATAATTAGCGATATATTGAATTACTTTGCAGGTGTTTCTTCGCCTTCAGCTGGTTCTTCACCTTCTGCTGGCTCCTCGCCTTCAGCTGGTTCTTCACCTTCTTCTCCCTCTTCCTCTTCTCCTTCTTCGCCACCTTCTAGCTTTTCAATACGTTCAGTAAGATCTTCAATCATTGCTTTTAGGTCTTCAAGAGTTACTTCTTTGTCCTCTTCATCACCTTCTTCAGCAGTAGTTTCGTCAGCTTCTTCTGGATTAGTTTCTTCATCTTCTGGATTAGCACCGTAATCCATGCTATGATCTCCGTAAGGATTACCACCATATTGGTTTTCGCCTTCGTTGTCCATTGGATAAGCATTATCGTCATCCATTGATTCATTGATACGAGACTTCATGAATCCTGCAAAGTTTTTTACTCTCATTGTTGTCAATTTTTTTATTATTTATCTGAGAGAGTAATTACTTTTCTCAGTTTTTTAGCTCTGCCTCTAGCACTTTGATCTCTTCATCAATCTTACGAATAGTCTCCATCGCTGGACGGAACATCATTGAAATTGAAAATAATTTTTGAGCAGACTCTAGACCCTTTCCTGTAACTTTAGTTAAGAAGAAATTAAGGGATTCAATAGTTGACGAAGGCAATGAGATTTGAACTTGTTCTGTTTTCTTAGGATCCATTTCCTGTAAAACATTATCAATTGTCAATATTGTCATAATTACAAGATATGCTTCATTTGGCCCCTTCCACTCTATTTTTTGGTTAATAGCATTCTTAACGTATTTCAAATCAACATGGTTGATTTTTACGCTAAACTCACCCATGCGGCGATTGATCAATGCATCTAATTGTTCCTGTGGAGTTGCTGGACTAGTTGAAGGTTCTTCAGTAGTTTGTTCTACTGTTTCTGAAACGGGTGCCAATACTTCTTGGTCTGGCGCTAGGTCTAATGTATTTTCCATTTTATAAAATATTTTGAAATATTCTACTAGGAAAAATTATTAGGTTTTATGCTAAATTTTTAGTATCAAATGAATCAATACTTGAGGCTAGACCTGGTGTTAATTTACCTTCCTGTTTAGCAATTGCACCAACCAACGTTTTAAACATTTTAATATTATCAGGATCAGTTTCAGCAGGACCGCTGAACGCTAGTTGAGAGGTTGCAGTTATTTCTGGCTTCCAATTTTTTTGCATATACGATAATACGTTGTTTACATAGCTATTAGTGTCTGCTTGAGATTGTCCAGCAGACCCTCCTGGAGCATATGTATTAATTATTTGAGATATAGTTTTTAGATTTCTTCTTGTAAAATATCCCTCTAGATTTTTCATACCTGCTCTAATACCATTTGTTATAGTATCGAAAACTGCAAACTCGCCAATTGATTGAGTACCTCTAAAACCTTCTTTTTTACCAATATATCCATTAAATTGTTCTCCACTATTAGGTCGTAAATTAAATGGATTGTTATCATTTGCAGTACTGTATGCACCAGTAAGCTGACCAGCTCCTACCTTTGCAGGTTGAGCTTTATCACCAAATAGTGCACCATACGTTTGTGGTCCAACTATTCCATCTACTCCAATTGATGCATTCGTTTGAAATGCTTTTACTGCATTGTATGTGTCTTTATCAAATTCACCAGTTGGCTCTTTAGTAAGGTAACCTAGTTCTTTTAATTTTGTTTGAATTTCTTTAACGTCGTCTCCAGTGGATCCAGATCTAAGTAATTTTAGACCAGCTTGAATTGGATTAGCTGAGCTATCAGTTTTAGTTTTATTAAGAGTAGCTTTAACCATTAATATCGCTAATTCACGATCAGTAAGTTTACCGGCTACCCAATCATTAAGAGTAGACAGGCCGACTCCAACTGAATCCATAATCTCCTTCTCGTCTGACTGAGTAAGATATTTGACACTATCTTTGTGTTTAACAATAGACATAAAAGATGGAGAAGTCAACATTTGATCAACATATTGTGCAAGCGCAGGTTCTTCGTTTGGAGTAGTATTATCTTGAGGCGTGCTAATATTTTCTCCAGACTTTACTGCTTTTGCGCTTTCTTTGTGTTCCCAATGCCAAGGTTCACGAGGAATGGTTGAAAATCCAAATTTAGCAGCATTGTTTTTTAACCAGGTATAAGCAGCATCACCGCTACCCTTTTTAAAATCTAGGTCAACTGCACTACCCCAACCGTGGTTAGATTTTCCAGGAGTAGCCGCTAATCCGCCTTGTGAATATAAACCTTTTTCTTTAACTAATCGCTTTTGGACTTCTAATGGGCGATATGAATCTGTGATTCCCCAGTCAATTCCATCAGCGTTTGCTGCAGCTACCATTTTTGAATAGGCTTCTGCTGCAATCGGATTTAAAGAGTGACGTTCACCAGATTCAGTCGGTAATACTGGAATAGACTCAAGATCAGCAGTCGGAAGTTCTCCATTTGCTGCTTCATGTAATTTTTGCCAGTTTGAGTAATTTAAAAGATATGTCATCTACGCTCTTTTTCTTTTATTTATTTTGATCAAGAGTTAAATGTCGGTCTAAAATAATTAGTTGTGCCCTAGTCATTATTGGATAGGCCTCTTCTGCAGTAACAAATTTTCCCCAGTCAATTTCTTCAAGTTGTAACATATCATTCGGTAATCGTTCTGAGTCTAAACCTATTTCTGAAAGATCGGTTATTTTACATATAAAATAGAATAGCATCCATTCTACATTTTTTCGAGAAATATGTACAGATTCTGAAGAAGGATCCAATTGTTCAGGTTGTAATATTATTCCAGTTTCTTCCCTTAATTCGCGCAATGCTGCCTCCATAAGATCTTCTCCAGGTTCAATTCCACCCTTAGGAATTCCACAAGTACCTCTTTTCCATGAAGCATTAGTTGGATGAATTAAGAGTATTTTATTATTATAGATTATTGCAACCCCAGCTGCATCGTGGCTAGCCTTTGAATTTTCTTTTAGATATTGATTGAAGTTAAGCATTCCCATACTTTTTTTGTTTGTATTTTGCAAAGTTCTTTTGTTTTCTCTTCCTTTGAGAAGGCGGTTCATATGTTTTACGATCCCTAAGTTCTTGAGTCTGAGCGATCTTATCAGTCTTTTGCCTGTACTCTTTAAGACATGTCTCAATCTTTCGGTTAGTACAATTAATTATAATCACTA
>Ga0114980_10001283_pt1 | contig 17997 bp, 16 predicted proteins | sample S_140806_EF_Meta_FD_87018 | JGI IMG/M metagenome (GOLD analysis project Ga0114980, IMG submission 87018) | Freshwater microbial communities from Lake Simoncouche, Canada to study carbon cycling - S_140806_EF_MetaG | ecosystem: Environmental > Aquatic > Freshwater > Lake | place: Lake...
ATGTTCTGAATGCTCGTTGGGGCGGGTTCTTCTTTCTTGTGGTCTTTGTGCATTAGCTGTAATCATCACCATAGTCAATGCTAAACTGTAAAATAGATATTTCATAAATTGTTATTTATATATTTTATTTTCCTTGCATTTTAACATGCAATTTTGTTTTCGAAAATTATTTAGTCAATCGAATCTTTATAAAATTGTTCTACTTCTGTATCAGGCTTAAAGGCCTCTGATTGCCAATCAATGTCAGCTAACCATTCGTTTGCATCTACATAAGCTTCAATTTCATCATTTGATATATCCTGCATTGTTATTACTGAAAGTGTTAGATTTTTATCTACAGTCCTATTTAAAAAAATGAAAGTACTAGAAACTACAAATATAAAAATTGCTGCAATGGCCATTTTCCCAAGCGGTGTAAGAAAAAATAGTTTTGGCTTATTATTAGCAATTCGTTGTTGTAGTTTTTCAGGAAATGCTTCAAAATAGGAGGCAGGCACTTCTGATGCTGATTTATCATAGTTTGCGAGCGCCTCTTTTGAAAAAAGGCGTTCAACCATTAATTGGTCGTCTTCAAGTGCGGTATCTATGTTTTTTTGTTCCATTCTGTTATTATGACAATTGATTAATAAGTAGGTTTAACTTTTCTTTAAAAATTCTTCTAATTTCTTAATTGCTTGATGATAATTGGCTTTGGCTCCCCCTACCGTGGTTCCTGTAATGCTTGCTATTTTTTCATAATTCAACTCCTCAAAATAGCGTAACATAAACACAAATTGCTGTTTTTCAGGTAGTTGTTTAATGCCTTGGTCTAATTTTATTTGAATTTCACTGCTTTTTGGGGCATCCGTATGACTAGGCGTGTTTTCGTAGTCCAATATATCGGTCGAACTTGTATTGGAACCCTGTCTTTTTTGTTTTGCAATAAAATTAAGGGTTTCATTATAGGCAATGCGGAATAGCCAGGTACTAAACTCACTTTCCATTTTGAATCCATCTAACTTATTCCATATTTTGATCCAGACCATTTGTGCAATATCATCAGCATCCTCATGATCATTGACCATTCGTTTTATTTGATGGTATACTTTTGCTTGGTGTTTTTTCACCAATTGCGTAAAAGTTTCCTCCCTTTTAATGGACTTTTGAAATTGTAATATTAATTCTTGATCTGATTGCATTGTTGGTGTAAAATTAAGCAAACAATTCAATCACAAGTTTAATTCATTACATCTTTATGATAGTTTTGACATATTGATTTATGCCATTTTGAAGCCTCAGATAGTAAACACCCGCTGGTAGGTTGCTACCAAATAAGGTAACACTATTCATGCCCGCATAAGGGTAACTTGTATCTACTAATATTTTAATTACGGATCCTGTAGTATCTAACAATTGAACTAAGGTTGCGCCTCCTGCTGTTTTGAATTCAATTCTAGTTTGAGCGCTAAATGGATTTGGATAGTTGCTAATCATGGTGTTGCCAGCAAAAGTTGAATTCTCCATAGCTACACCACAAACACTTGCATTGATCAATGGTAAAGTTGGGTACTTCTTTAACATAATTTGCATATTGTCTGTTTCATTCACACAAAACCAATTTGTAAGAATGGAATTGTAAATACTTCTAAAATCTGTTTGATAAGGTATATTATCATTCGCAGTTGCTGTTAATGGCAAATCGGGATTTTTCCCAAATACACCACCGCGCACATTTTTTCCAAAAAGGAATAATGGTGCTGCTGCGCCATGATCCGTTCCGCCACTTGCATTTGACTTAATGCGACGGCCAAATTCAGAGTAGGTCATTCCAATGACTCTGTCATCAATCTCAAGCCCTTTAATATCGTTTTGAAATGCATTTACTGCTTCAGAAACTGCATTTAATAATGTTGCTTGTGGCCCAATGGTTGTATCAATGGAATTGGTTTGACCTGCATGCGTATCAAAACCGCCATAATTAACCATATAAACTTTAGTCTTTAATCCTCCTTTAATTAACCTTGCTACAATTTTTAATTGTGACGCTAATGAATTATTAGGGTAGGTGACTTGTTGCTTAATACTATCCGAAGCTGCTTTAATGCGAACAGCGTATTTATTGGTTTGTTTTGCAATCCGCCTTACAAAACTTAATTCATAACCACCATTGGTATTAGGCACTGTGTCATCAATGTTATCAATTAAATTATAATAGGAAGCCGGGTCTGAAATACTCAATCCCATATTAACTACCGGACCTTGACAGGTAAGGGAGGTAATAGATCCAATTTGTATTGCTAATGGATCTGGATTTTGGTCACTAGGATACGCCTCAGGATAATTAGGGTATTGGTTATCTAAATATCTGCCCGCCCAGCCAGTATTCAAATACTGTGTGCTATCCGACCCGCTCATCCAAATATCAGTTGCTCTAAAGTGCGAAAAGCTAGGTTGCGGATATCCAACGGCTTGAACAATATTTAATTTACCCTCGTTAAATAAATTTTGAAACGCGGTCATCGCTGGATTTAAACCAGTTGCATCGTTACCGGTTAATGATAAAATCTTTTTTTCAGGAATCGCAATATTGGTTCTCGCATTGTAATACTTACTATAATCTCCTATAGGAATAACGGTATTTAATCCATCATTACCACCACTCAATTGTATAATCACTAATACGCGATCATTGTTTACACTGGCCAATAATTCGGGCTGTATTATTGGATGTTGTGTTAGTATATGAATGGGATTGCCACCAATCACAGTAGGCGCCATTAGCGCAACACTATTTCGTATAAAATTGCGTCTTTTCATTTATTGCAATTGGTATTCGGGCAGGTTCATAATATATTTTAATAGTGCTTTGAGTCGGACATTCACAATATTAAAGTTGATCGTAGTAGCACTTGCTTGATAAGCATTCCATGCGTCTGTCCAATAATAGTCACTTACTTGCCCACTTAATAAAATTTGCTTTTTTAAATTTGCTTTTAATGTTGCGGACACATCCGTTGAAACTAAGCTTGCAAATGTAGCATCAATTAAAATGTTCGGATCGCTAGGGTTTGCGCAAATAAATTTCGCAAATGCGATGGTGTCAATAATTACTTTTTTCCCATTTCTGGTGTAACCTGATTCCGCCATTAAGTCGGTAAATTTATTTCGCTTGGGTAAGGTATCTGCGTTAATCCATAGTTCATAAAATTCCGGCACTTGATAATAGGCAGGCCAACCAGCAACATTGGGCGGATCCGATGGATTTTGCCCTAAGTTGATCATCTGACTTACCATATTATTGAATAGATAATAGGAATCCGCATAATCGGTAACCATATTAGGGAAACTAATATTGAATTCTCGTAAACATCCTACTACATGATCAATAGGGCTTTTAATTTGACAACCAATATATAAGGAATCATAAAAATGTTCGCTTTGAAATAGCTTTTCAAGTACAGGCTTGATTTCAAAATTATTTTTTATAAAAATATCTGCAAGTGGTGCGATGATATTATTTTCAACTTTATCATCAATGTGATAGTAAACAAAAAACTGATAAATTTTTCTACAAATAAATTTAGCTACTTCGGGCCTTTCAAAAATCATACTTATCAAATCGTCTGTTTCATTTGCGCCTGCAGCAGCTGTTCTTCCAGTAATTACTTTATTATTATAATAAGATGAAAATTGTTTATTGGTGCTATCGTGTTTTGTCGAATCAAAATAAACACTAAAGGCACTATTGATACGCCATCCTGTTAAAACTTTCGCTGCCGCTTTGACATCCGCTTCAGTATATTTAACATCCGCATGTTTTCCTAAAGTAAATAATTCTTGTAATTCTCTGCCATAATTTTCGTCAGGTGCGGTATTGGTATTTAAATAACCATTTAGGTAACGCAACATCCCTGCATCAATAGTAATTAATTTTATGAGTTGCTTAAAATTCCCCAAACAATTTTTCCGTATTGTATCGTGGTGACTAAAAACATAATTTCCATAGGAAACAATATCAGCTTCAATACTAAAATGATTCGCCCAAAAAAGGCAAAGCTTTTCGGTGATGTTTTTTTCTTGATTCACCATGGCTCCAACCTGCCATTTTTTAAAAGTGGAACGGCGATAGCTATTTAGTGTGCCATCGGCAGTAATATTATTAATCCATGTTGCACCCAAAGGTACTACTGGGTCAATGACAGTAGCTGTGTTATAATCATTAAGCGGTGGACTAGGGTAATTTACATTAGGAGACAACAGCTCCTTGACTGAGTTCGCCATGCCTTTATTCAAGAAATAGTCTATTTCGTTTGATTTAGCACCAAAAAGTACCCTTTTCAATAAGTGCTTTGTGGTCACCTTGGTCCAAGCCCCTTGATATGGGGTCAATCCTAAATTGCTTGAAATGGGGGTTGCAGGCATAACTGAATTAATATTCTCATTCAATTTACAAGTTTTCACCATTTTTCGCAAAAAAAAGCAGACAATTTTCTAAAATCCAACGGGTTATTTGATCTATCTCTAATAGCGGATATCATAAAAATGGGTTTAAATCCATTTGATATTACCTTTATGCAAAATTTAAATTAAAATAATTCAATATGTTTAAAAAATTACTCGTTGTGACGCTTTGTTTAGTAGTTTTTACTTCTTCATTACACAGTCAAAAAGCCGCCAAGTTGATTAATGAATCTGAAACTGAGCGAATTGAAAAGTTTTTGTCCTCAGATGATTTAGCGGGCCGACAAATTTATACAGCGGGTATTGAGAAGGCAGCTAATTTTATTGCAAATGAGTTTAAGCAAAATGGGTTAGCCACTTTTAAAAATAGTGATAGTCATTTGCAAAGCTTTTCAAGAATTAGTACAAAATTTATTTCTGCAGCAGGAAATTTTGATGGTAATAATATAGACACAAAAAATATCATTGCCATTACTTCCGAAGCCAATTTAGATATTAATGAAAAAAGCGGCTATGAGATTGTAAAAATAGCGAAGGAAGATAATTTATTTTTAACTGTTAGAAAATATATGACTAACAATAAAAATTATGTAATATTAGTGGATGAGTCTTTGGGGGCAAATTTTGGAAGATTGGTGCAATTTAAATCTGGCTTGAGTGAGCAACAAAAATCAATTTTTATTGTATTAGCAAATCAAGTACCCACGCAATATAAATTACAAGCAACACATAAAGTTGATAAATTATCACTGTCAAATATTGTCGGTATCATTCCAGGAAAATCATTACCCAATGAGTATGTGATTTTTTCAGGACACTACGATCATTTAGGAGTGAATGGAAAAAGGGCAGTCAATGGCGATTCTATTTATAATGGCGCTAACGATGATGCCGCAGGAACTACTGCTATGATTATGTTATCAAAATATTTTTCAGCTTTAGCTAATAATGAGCGCACATTGGTATTTGCTGCGTTTACGGCAGAGGAATCGGGTGGGTTTGGTGCACAATATTTTTCAAAACAATTTGATCCACTGCAGGTAAAAGCAATGTTTAATATTGAAATGATTGGAACCGAAAGTAAGTGGGGAAAAAATAGTGCGTACATCACTGGATATGAAAAAACAGATATGGGTGAAATACTTCAAAAGAATTTAGCAGGAACCGATTTTCAATTTTATCCAGATCCGTATACGGATCAAAATTTATTTTACAGATCAGACAATGCTACATTAGCAAGATTAGGTGTGCCAGCACATACCATCAGCACTTCCAAAATGGATAGCGAACCCAACTATCATAAACCAAGTGATGAATTTTCAACTTTAGATATTGCAAACATGACGCAAATTGTAAAAGCGATTGCTAAAAGTGCACAAACTATCATTTCAGGAAAGGACACGCCAACAAGGGTTGATACAACAAAATTAAAATAATACGACTAATTAAATTTGAAGGTCCAATAAATTTTAAACATGAAATCAATAAATAAAGTTATAACATTCGTTTTCATTTTTATTTTCACATCTTTTTTTGCAAATGCGCAGGCGCCCAATTATTTTCCTGCTGCAAATAATTGGGAGAAGAAATCACCTGCATTTTTTAAAATTGATTCCAATAAAATCAAGGAGGCGATTCAATTCTCAACACAACATGAGTCTAAGTATCCTAGAAATGCCAGAATTACCCAAGCCATGCAATATGGAAAAGAGCCATTTGGAGACCCAGTGGGTCCAATGACAGATAGAGGCGGGTTGAGCGGGTTGATTATATATAAGGGGTATATTATTGCTGAATGGGGAGATCCTACTATTGTTGAAACCTGTAATAGTGTTACTAAAAGTTGGGTGTCAAGCATTGTTGGATTGGCACTTGATAAGGGGTTAATTTCTTCCTTAGATGATAAGGTCAATAATTATATGCCTCCGATTCAACCTTATGCTGCTTTGATGAATACGAATCAAAATCCTATTGCAGTCAAAGATTTTATTTATCCTTTTGCTACAGAACATAATAAAAAAATTACTTGGGATCATTTACTTCGACAAACCAGTGATTGGGAAGGGGAATTGTGGGGCAAGCCGGATTGGGCAGATCGACCAACAGAAAATTCGGCGGAATGGTTAACACGAAAAAGAAATGAGCCAGGCACTACTTATAAATATAATGATACTCGTGTAAATGCATTGGCACTTGCAATGACCACAGTTTGGCATAAATCACTTCCTGAAGTACTTAGAGAAAATATCATGCAACCTATTGGGGCAACTAATACTTGGACCTGGGCTGGGTATCAATCTTCATGGATAGTATTAGATGGCAAGCCTGTTCAGTCGGTGAGTGGCGGCGGTCACTTCGGCGGAGGCATGTTTATAAACGCTTATGATATGGCAAGATTTGGATTACTGACCCTACATAAGGGCAATTGGCAAGGCAAACAATTATTGTCTGCAAGCTGGTTTAAAAAAGCGACCACACCCACATCAGTAAATCCAGAATATGGATTCATGAATTATTTTTTAAATACGGATAAAAAATTATATCCATCAGCACCTGCTTCTGCCTATGCGCATTTGGGTAATGGAACTAATATGATTTATGTGGACGAAGTAAATGAGTTAGTGGTGGTGGTAAGATGGATTGAGGGTGATTCGATTGACGAATTTTTAAAAAAATTATTAGCCGCATTACCCGCTAAAAAATAAATTAATTGTAAATATTTATTATGAGTTTACCTATAATTTTTGGCATCATTGCCATCATCATCATTGTTATCAGACGCAATCGAAATAGAGATTAGTAGCTTACTTTTTTGACACTAAATCTAAAAATTGTGCTGGCATATTAGTCGTTATAAATTCAACGCCCTGTGCGATTAATTTATTTAGGTCCTCCACTTGATTTACAGTCCAACTCCCAATTAATAAATTATTTTGTTTTGCGGCCGCAGTTATTTGTGGGTCACTAATAAAATTACTGAAATGAAAGTTGATGCCATTTATTTTTTCATTTATAATTTCATTAATTGTTTTGTTATTTTCCAAATAAAGTACAATAGCATTGGGTTGTAATCTTTTTATAGTTTTAACTATTTCAAATCCAAAACTGATATAAATTATTTTTTCCGATATGCCCAATTTTTCAGCCAGGGCAAGGGTTTCCATCGTTGTTTTTTGTGAAATAGCTGCCCCTGTTACTGCCTCTTTAATTTCGCAAATCAGTAAGGTGGGCAGGTTGTCGCGGGTTCCTGTACTAAAGTAACTTTCAAGCGTAGGTAAATTTTCGCCATTACTTAATTTATTTTTATTTAAATCGGCGTAATTCTGAAGTTCGATCGTATCGCCATAATAAACAGGATCATGATTCACAACAAGTACACCATCCTTGGTGCGACGAACGTCAAATTCACTGCCATAACATTTCAATTCAATTGCTTTTTGCAATGAAGCAATTGAATTCTCGGGCAATGCATATTCTTTCCACGCACCTCTATGCGCAATAATTTGAGTTTGTTTTTGCGACATAGCGGGTTGGATTAAAAGGAAACAAAAAGCAATGATATAAAGTGACCTCATAAAATTATGGTTAATGTAATTGTTAATTATAATGCTTCAAATTCGCCTCTTTCCTTGTTTTTCTGCACCTTATTCGCCTCGAAAACTTTTCCATTCATGGCAATATAAACCCCTGTTGGTAGTACTTGTACAAATGCCAATGCACTGCCAAGATTAAATAATCCATCCGAACTTCCAAATTTATAGGGCACCATTGCACCTGTCAAAACAATTGTTTTATTGTTGCAGTGTTTTGCAAGGTAGCTTGCGGTTAAAGTCATGGTGTCCGTGCCATGGGTAATAAAAATTTTATCTGCGCTTGTTTTTAAACATGCTTCAGCAATGAGTTGTCGGTCATCATCTGTAAATTCTAAACTATCCTTCATCATCAATGTAGTGATTGCTAAATCAAGTTTACTACGGCCTAATTCCAGCATTTCATGCAAATGAGTTTCTTTAAAATATAAGCTACCATTGAGTTCGTTATATTCTTTGTCAAAAGTGCCGCCTGTAATAAAAACTTGTATAGACATAATGGGGTAAATTATTTTTGATGAAAACTGTTTCCAATAAATGCTAATGCATCAATGACCCCTGTGCGCCAATAGGTCCAACTATGTGCGCCATCTCGAACCCTAAATTCATGTGGTATTTTTTTATTGGTCATTGCGATATGTAAATTTGCATTTCCAACTGATAAATAATCATCATCACCACAGTCGATCCAATATTTAACGGAAGACAATTCTTCAATGGTCTTTGTTTCAATTAAATGAAGCGGACTGTTTTGAAGCCATGCTGCATTAATTCTATCTGTTCCTTTTACATTTTTTTTATCTACTTTCGCAAATAATGAATTATAAATATTATCTGAAGCAGTGCTAATATCACTATTGCTCCAGACCACTGCACTTAGAGGAGCAGCTGCTGCAAACAATTTTGGGTATTTCAAACCATATAATAATGCCCCATATCCCCCCATCGATAATCCTGCAATCCCTCTAAATCTTTTTTCTGACTTTACCTTATATGTTTTTTCAATATGCGGTATTAATTCTTTTATAAAAAAATCCTCGTAGGACAACGAGCCATCTGCGGCATTGATATAAAAACTTTTAAATCCATCAGGAGTGACAATAATCATTGGAGGGATGGTTCCTTCTGTAATTGCTTTATCTGCGAGCCTATTAATCTCTCCAAATTGAATCCAACCATCATCCGCGTCACCATAGCCATGTAATAAATACGTTACAGGGTAGGACCGATCACTTATGTTATAGTCTGAAGGCAGATATATGGAGTAATGGACATCGCGATTCAATATTTTACTTGCAATGACTTGCTTTTCCTTCACGATACCTTGACCAAATAAAATACTTACAATAAATACGTTTAAAATAAGTAGGAGAAATTTTTTCATATATTATTTTGAATAATGAATTTAATATGCACAAACATAGTTCATGTAGCATTTACTAATATGAAAATAAATGTACACTATAAGTTTGGTTTCATCCACATATCCTGACGGTCCATTTTGATATTGTCCGAGACCGCTTTATTTTGAAATAAGGTTGCTTTGGTTTGGGGTGTATTCCCGCTGGCACTAAAAGGCTGAAATGCGACTGGGCTAATATACAATAAGGCTTTATTTAAAACAGTTTCATAAGGGTCGCCCAATTGTTTATAAGGTAATACGTTATCTGTAATGGCAATATTAGGTAAAAACCCATCCTTGGTACCATAATTGGATTCGTCTTTTGCATTGGCAATTTTAAATGTAATGGGTTGCAAGCCATAGTTCCATCTATTTTTGCTATCGGTTAAAGTAAAGGACCCTACATTTTTTCCATAAGTATGTTCCCCCACCAATATGACATCCATAAATGGCTTTAAATTATTAATCACTAATTCACTAGCCGACGCCGAGTTGTTGGATACCAAGAAAAATACCCTTGTTAATGTTCCTAAATTATTTGATTCTAATTTAAAGTTGGTATTGAATGCACTACTACCACTTGATTTATTTAATTCTTCTGTATAAGTAGCATTGTACACTTTTTTATTCATGACCGTTCCTATTCTAGCTGTCAAATCTTTTACAATTAAATTAGTCATTAAGTCGGATGAGCTCACATACCCGCCACCATTGTATCTTAAATCAATCACTAGTTCATTTACACCACCTGATTTAAATCGGCCAAAAACATTTCTTAAACTATCGTCAAAGCTGGATAAAAATTGTATATATGCGATATAGCCTACTTTTTTCCCACCCCATTTAATAATAGTATCTTTTAATATAGGATTTGTTTGTAGTTCCACTTTAGTCAATGACGTACTCGTCCCTGTGCTCGTAAATATACCACTAGCATAGGATCCCAGTCCTAATTTTAAAGTTTCATTTTGTAATATAGTAGCATAATTACTTGGGGTAATCGTTTTATCATCCACCTTTAAAATAATGTCACCTCTTTTTAATCCTGCTTTTTCTGCAGGGCTGCCTTTTAAAACATAAGCAATAACAAAAGCCATATTTGCTTGTGTGTTATCGGTATAAAAAATAGAATATTTTATACCGAGCACGGTATTAATTCCATTTAATTGATTTGCTAAATTACTTGCACTGCTATCAATCCATGAAAAACGATCGGTATTCCCATAATCATATAGAATACTATAAAAATAATTCATAGGATTATCTTTCAAATTTGTTGCTGAAATTTTGGGCATATTTGTATTCCATAAATAATAGTAACTCATCGTATTGTAAATCCAGGTATTCACATCTTCAGATGCGGTGCCGGAATTACTAACAGTCACGTCTTTTTTACATGCCATTAATAGAAATATAAAGACGAAAGGGACTAATAATTTTTTCATATACAAAACACTTTATCAATAGTAAATTTAAATAATTTAAGGACACAAATGTTATCCTTCTTGTTTTCATTTTTGGGGCAGCGCTTTTTAACTTAATTTTGCTAATAAATTACCTAGCATATGCCAAATACAAGGGGTTTCTTCAAATTTTCATTAAGCCTTGTGTCGCTTACGATGCTTTTTTCATCTACAAATGTAAAAGGACAAAAAGCTACCACACCCACTTATATTGAATCTATCAATGAATGGCATAAGTTAAGGGAGGTGGAGTTAAAATCACCCAAGGGTTGGTTAAACTTAGCCGGTTTGTTTTGGTTGCATAGCGGGGTGAATACTTTTGGAGCAGCAAAGAACAATGATTGTGTTTATGAAAATCCCGATCCATCCGATGTATTTTTTCCTGATTATTTGGGAAATTTTATTTTTGAAGGGGATAGTGTTATGTGGGAGAGCCTTGATAAATATATGGTTATGGTAAATAATCAAAACATGCCCTTTGGATCAAAGGTTTGCGTTTTTAATGGCAAGGGCATTAGTTCGGAAATGAGTTGGTCAATGTCAGGTCATTCATTTTCATGGACCATCATTAAAAGAGAAGATAAAATTGGGGTAAGATTTAGAGATTTAAAATCGAGCAATGTTTTATTATTTAAAGGGATAGCTCATTTTCCAATCAATGAAAAATTAAAAATAAAAGCGGTGCTTCAGCCACCTGTTACATCCTTTTTAATGATATCAAATGTTTTGGGCCAGCAAGTGGCTTCTAAAAATGCAGGTAAGCTCCAATTTACCTATCAAAATAAATCCTATAGTTTGGATGTAATTGACGAAGGAGGGAAGCAACTTTTTATCACTTTTGCAGATGCAACTTCAGGTTTAACCACTTATGGAGCTGGTCGCTTCATTTATATTGATCAACCAGATGCCAACGGTAATACTTTTATTGATTTTAATCAAGCCTTTAATCCGCCTTGCGCATTTACCAAATTCGCCACCTGTCCTTTGCCGCCACCGCAAAATAGGCTGCCCTTCCCAATACCGGCAGGCGAAAAAAATTATGGACATCACTAGTCTGTCCATTAACTTTGAAGGACTATGAATAGCCCATTACCACTTACTAAAGCTAAAATTGCAATCATCGGCTTGGGCTATGTGGGCTTGCCATTAGCTGTGGCTTTTGGTGAAAAGTACCAAGTGGTTGGATTTGACATAAATTTAGAACGTATTGCCAATTTGAATAAAGGGCTGGATACGACATTGCAATGTACCTCTCAAGAAATAGCCCATGCGAATCAGCTTATTTTTACCCATGACTTAACTCAAATTAAGGATTGTTCTATTTTTATTGTCACTGTTCCTACACCTGTTACAAAAGACAAACAACCCGACTTACATTTATTACGTACTGCTTCAAAAATGGTTGGAGAAGTTTTAAAAAAAGGGGATATCGTAATTTATGAAAGCACCGTGTATCCTGGCTGTACCGAAGAGGATTGCGTTCCTGTATTGGAAGAATTTAGCAGGTTAAAATATAATCAAGATTTTTATTGTGGCTATTCACCAGAGCGAATTAATCCAGGTGATAAAGTGCACACACTTACAAAAATTATTAAAGTCACTTCTGGTTCAACGCCTGAAGCCGCAAACATGGTTGACAATTTATATGCTAGTATTATTACAGCAGGCACCCATAAAGCGTCAAGTATTAAAGTAGCGGAAGCATCAAAATCTATTGAAAACGCACAGAGAGATATTAATATTTCTTTTGTAAATGAATTGGCATTGATCTTTGATAAAATGGATATTGATACGAATGAAGTTCTTGCTGCGGCTGCAACCAAATGGAATTTTTTGCCATTTAAACCAGGATTGGTAGGCGGGCATTGTATTGGTGTTGATCCTTATTACTTGGCACATAAAGCAAGTAGTTTGGGCTATCATCCACAAGTAATTTTATCCGGCAGACATGTGAATGACCAGATGAGCTCGTTTGTTACTGAAAAAGTAATCAAGTTATTAATTAAAAATAGTTTTAAAGTACAAGGCGCTAAAGTTTTATTATTAGGGGTGACTTTTAAAGAAAATTGTCCCGACATTCGAAATTCTCAAGCCTTTGAAATATATACAGCACTAAAAGATAATGGCGTATCCGTTTTTGCATTTGATCCATTTGCAAATGCACAGGAAGTTTTTGACAACCACCAAATAAATTTAGTCACTTCACTTGAAACCTATGATGCTATTGTGTTAACTGTAGCACATGACTTTTTCAAATCATTGAACTATGCAAGTTTAAAATCATCCCCTAATTCGGTGATTTACGATACCAAGGCCATACTGGATAAAAGTATCGTAACCGCTCGTTTATAAATTTTTTTATTGTGGGTGATAAATGCTTTCGGCATTTTTCAACACTTCATTTTTATCCAAGGTCATTTTTTTCAATTGTTGCGCTTGGTACAATGGGCGTTGATCTGCGAAATGCTTATTCCCTTTAATTGAACTAGCACCAAAAGTATTGACAGTTTCAATTAATGGTAATCCACCATTTTTAGGAAACTTAACAAATCCAATATACGCATCACCACTTACCATTTTACGTTTGCCTTCTGTGCCATAAGCTTGACCTTGCACAGCAGCTAATACATCGGGCATGCCTCCTTGTGGCCATTCTTCATCACCACGCACCAATTTTTGCATGTCACCTAAAGTGACATCTAATCGATTAAAATTTTTCATTAAATAATCATATGCATACTGAAAAGTAGCTACTGCCTCGTCCATACTTAGCTTGTCACTTTTATGATCATCATTACTTTTACGGCCACCCATTAATTTAGGGATGGAATAATAAGCCAAATTATAAATCAAAGCACCATTGCTTTCGGCAACTGCATTATGGTCCCATTTTTTTAAACTAACAATCAATGGCGCTAGTTGTGGGTATTTTGATTCATCTACCATAAATAAGGTATCTGAAGTATATCCATAAGGGTATAAAATTGGATTGGGCAATTGACGATCAAATTTGATTCTCTTTAAATCGGCGTAACTAATTTTATCAAGTTGATCAATTAAATCCTTAGCGCGTCGGCTTCTGTTATTATGTGTAAGTTCATAACCATCGTTCACATCAAACTTTGCCCGATTTAAGTTTTCATTTTCGGCAGTAGCTAAAAATGGTGAATGATTGGTGTTAAATAAATAACCACTTGTAGGATTTAAATATTGCGGTAATTCAGATAGGGGTTTAAACTTAGTCCAAAGTGTTGCCATGGTATTCCCTGGAACCGTCGAATTCCAATGATAGCTTGTATCGGGATTACGATAAGGCATCTTACTATTTGAAATGTAAAATATAGTATCGTTTTTATCTGCATACACAATGTTAAACATGGCCAAATGATTCTGATTTAATGCAGCTTTGAATTGTGTGTAGTTTTGCGCTTTATTCATGGCATACCATTGCTGTAATGCACCCGCATCCATTAATGAGGGCAATCGCATTGAAAAATATTGTCCGGATGGAGTAGCCGCAGTAGGGCCATATATGGAAGTATACGCTGTTTTATAAATCGGAATTGGCACCCCTTTGATACTTAATTTTATTCTTCTCTTTTCTAATTTCAACCAATTGCCATCTACTTTATATTTTCCTGGATGTTGCTTATCGGTTTGCAATTGATACATGTCAATTTTATCCTGCATGTTTACGGTATGTGCCCAAGCAATGTTTGGTGTAGCACCATGAAAAATTAATGGGGCTCCTGGGAACAAACCACCTAAAATATTCCAACCTGTTTCACTTTGTAAATGTGCTTCATAAAAAGCAGTAGCGCCTTCGATGGGTTGGTGCGCATTGATCACCAACATATTTTCACCCGAAGCGGATTTGCTTGCATTGACTGCAAAAGCATTACTACCTTCCCCAGTAAATATGGGTAGTGCTGGAACAGAACCATTTAAAATTTTTGGTAAGGCTTTATCAACGCCACAAAATACGGCTACTGAAAAAACACCTGCAGATAAATAATCCTCCACGGTAACCGGGAAAACATGTTTGTTGAGTAATTCAGAAGGATGCGCTTTTGCATATGCATGTAATCCTGCCAAATAGCCTTTGATTAAATTGAGGAATGCAGGATCCATTTGACCTATTTGGGCCTTTACAGTTGCTTTTGTATTTAGTAAGCCAACTACATAGTCAACGGAAGCGCCTTTTTTCCCAAGGTAGGTGGCTAATTTGCCCTTACCTGTTAAAATTAATGTTTGAATGGTGTTAAAATCATCTTCCGCATGTGCCCAAGCTAAGCCATAAGCCACTTCAGGATCTGTAGGCGCAAAAATATGCGGTACGCCAAAACTATCCCTAGCAATGGTTATTTGATCAGTTCTTAAAATTGGGTCAGCAGTTTTTTGTGCATGGGTTGATTGCATAAGCAATAAAGACAAGGAAAGTAAGATGAGTTTCATATGTGTAGTAAATGTATTATGAATAATTATTTTTTCGATTTGAATAGGAATGCCTTTAATTTAAAATGAATGATGTAATTTATAAAAACTATCTAAATTTGTGCAACTTATTATATGAATTAAACTAATAACAATGATTGAGTCTAAAAGGTTCGGCTCTAAAAAAGCCTTGGTAGATATTGATGAAACAATATGCTTTTATAGTGACAAACGTGTATATGAATTAGCGGAGCCAAATTTTGAGAATATTGCAAAAATCAATCAACTGTTTGAACAAGGTTGGCATATTACTTATTGGACTGGACGAGGCGAAAGTTCAAAGCGAGATTTACGAGCGCTCACGCTTGCACAACTCACTGAATGGGGTTGTAAATTTAATGAACTAATTACTGGCTATTGCCCCAATGGCGGACCTACCAAGCCTAATTTTGATTTGGTGATTGATGATAAAGCAAAAAGAATAGAAGAATTATAAGGATGCGTTAACAGCTTCCTGTTTGTTCCTTTTTGCAAATGGCAGATAAAACACCCAAAAGTGTAAAATAGCAACCGCCTCTAAAACCAAGATATAGTAAGGCCACTCACCAATTAAAAAAGGATTTTCGACTTCCGGTTTTGCAGATAGGTACATATAATTAGAACCTACAATATGATTTACAATACCAACGCCAATCGCAACTAATTGCGTGTAACCAAACATCCAAATCCATGATTTTGGACGCGGCCTAAAATTTAAATGTAAAATCATGTAAGCGATGACCAACAACATCCCTGCATGATCAATAAAGTAGGCGTAAAAGTTATAGCCATCCATGCCAACAGTAAATTCGGGGGTAAGTAGGGAATGAATACCACCCGCTAATCCCCAATAGTAAACACATTCAGCCAACCATTGTTTGTAGTTAATTAATAGTGCGATACACAAAAAGTAACTAATACTACATAAGTGCACTGGCAGGTTTTGTTGTAAGTTCCAATAGCCTTGTTGGTAATTATAATAATTTTCAACAATAAAGTTGATTGAAAAAAATAAAGCAATAAAAGTAGCATAGGTTTTTGGATTCACTTTTTTGAAGTGAAATGGTACGCGAACCACAATGGTGATGATTAAAATAATCATCACCATACATTCCCACCAAAAAGGAGTGAATGGTTCCATAATTGCAGGCGGATGATATTTACCCAGGGTGATCATGAACATTAAGTTACATTATTTTTTACAAATGTGCTTGATTTTAAAATGTTGCCGATTTTTTGTAATAAAAAATCCGAAAACTTAATTGATAAATTTTCGGATTTAAAATGAAGTATTGCAACAACTTCTATATTTAATATATTAAAGTTCTCTGATCCAAATATTTCTATAGCTTATTGGATTTCCATTATCACCATGGTCCTGAAATAATAAAGGAAGTTTAGGATTATGCTTTTTATACACTGGAACTTGTGCCCAATCGGTTGGACCTAAAATGGATACATTATTTTGTACCAATACGCCGTTATGAATAACAGTTAGGCGACCTGGTGCTTCTACATCGCCATTATCTTTAAAGATAGGAGCTGTAAAAATGATATCATAAGTTTGCCACTCGCCTGGTTTGCGACTTGCATTTACTAAAGGGGCATATTGTTTATAAACAGCAGCAGCTTGGCCATTAGAGTAGGTGACATTATCATAGGAGTCTAAAACTTGTACTTCATACTTGCCCATAAAATACACGCCACTATTACCTCTTGATTGCCCGCTATTTTTTACTACAGCAGGTGTTCTAAATTCTACATGTAATTGACAGTTGCCGAATGCCTGTTTGGTAATTAAATCACCAGCGCCTTTAACATCTGTCACAGTTCCTTCTGGATCTAATTGCCATTTTGCAGGACTACCATCTTTTTTTTGAAAAGCAGATAAATCCTTACCATTAAATAAAACAATCGCATCCGATGGGGCATCTGCGTTTGTATTACCTGGAGTAATAATTGGAACAGGCACCCATGATTCTAATTTTTCAGGCGTAATACCGCCGTTATCTTTTTTTGGTGTGTTTTGCGCATTTGCATTTAAACAAAAAATACAAACTGCGATAAAGCCGAAACTAATTTTTTTCATAAAGCGTCTAATTATTTGATATCCCAATTTAAGGAAAAGGTTTAAATATTACTGTGAAAATTGCACATTCCCTTTAATTAAGCCTCTGCAAGTACTTGCACCACAATTGCAATTAAAGGGCTCCATGGTATGGTCTAAAAATTGTGCATAATCTAAAGTAAGTTCATCTCCTTTTTTAACCTCCGTATTCGTAATAACATTTAAACCAACATAGGCGCAGTTGGCTTCACAATGATGATTTTGAGGCGACCAGGCTTCTGGTTGCAAGTCCCATAAAATATAAACTTCCTTCCCAATCGGGTAAGCGTATCGTCTAAAATTTAATTTTTCGCGTTCATCCCAATGGTCATCCACATATTTTTTGGTAACAATGCGTTGTGCTTTTTCCTCCCCTTTAAATAATAATGTATTTTTTGGAAGGTCATATTTCGCGTACATGCCATATCCTGAAATTGCATTTCCTTTGATGACAAATAATTTTTCCTTTTTTTGATATCGCGCTAAGCCCTCAATTATAATGCGTTCTAAAAATCCTCTTTG
>Ga0114980_10001284_pt1 | contig 17996 bp, 14 predicted proteins | sample S_140806_EF_Meta_FD_87018 | JGI IMG/M metagenome (GOLD analysis project Ga0114980, IMG submission 87018) | Freshwater microbial communities from Lake Simoncouche, Canada to study carbon cycling - S_140806_EF_MetaG | ecosystem: Environmental > Aquatic > Freshwater > Lake | place: Lake...
AGTACTGACATAATCTTGAATTCTGTGCGTTGAACTTAGATGACTTTGGCTTCTTCATGAAGCAACTGAATGAGGCTGCCGGCGTTTTCTGCATCAATGTATTTGCAGCCGCTCTTAGCCGGTGGCAGCGAGTAATTCTTAACCGAAGTTGCCGCATCTGCCGCTGCCGCAGGAACTACTTCCAACGGCTTTGTGCGGGCAGCCATGATGCCGCGCATGTTGGGAATGCGTTGCTCGGCCATGCCTTTTGCAGCGCTCACCACAAAAGGAGTGTTCACGTCAATTACTTCTTCACCGCCTGCAACTTCACGCTCAATGGTGGCAACGTTGCCATTCATGTTGAGTTTCATTGCGAGGCTTACAAATGGTAAGTCGAGCAACTCGGCAACCATACCGGGTACTATAGATCCGTTGTAGTTGATGGTTTCCTTACCGCAGAAGATAATGTCGAAGCCTTTGCCGTTGGCATAGGCAGCTATCTGCTTGGCTACATACAATGAATCGCTTTCCGCAGCATCGATGCGCACGGCTTCGTCGGCACCAATGGCCAACGCCTTGCGAATGATGGGCTCATAGTCGGCGCCACCAACCGAAAGAATCGTGACGCTTCCGCCACCGGTCTCTTTCAACTCAAGGGCACGCACCAGGGCATACCATTCGTCGTAGGGGTTAACAATGTATTGTACACCGTTCTCATCGAACTTGCTTCCACCATCGGTAAAAGCAATTTTGGAAGTAGTGTCGGGGGCTTTGCTTATGCAGACAAGAATCTTCATGACTTGTGTAAAAATTCGGGACGCGAAAATAGGGTGTAGCCGTCATATTTGCGTCATGGATAGAAAGACTCTTGTAAACCATATTCGCCAGCGCAGGTCGTGCTTGTGCGTGGGGCTTGATACCGACCCCTCGAAAATCCCTGCGGGCTTGGATGTTTTAACCTTCAACAAAGCGATAATCGATGCCACCCGCGACTATTGCGTGGCCTACAAGCCTAATTTGGCTTTCTACGAAGTGCTGGGTTCGAAGGGGTGGGATATTCTAGCCAAAACGGTTGATTACATAGGAAAAGAGCACTTTACCATTGCCGACGCCAAGCGCGGCGACATTGGCAATACATCGGGCTATTATGCCACGACGTTTTTCGATACCTACGGCTTCGATAGCGTGACAGTAGCGCCCTACATGGGCAAGGATTCAGTGGAGCCTTTTCTTCAGCATGATGGCAAATGGGCCATTGTGCTTGCCCTGACATCAAATGCGGGAGCGTTCGATTTTGAAACGCTAACAGCGGAAGGCAAGCCCGTTTACGCCCACGTTTTGGAAAAGTGCTCGCAGTGGGGCACGCCTAATAATACCATGTATGTAGTGGGAGCCACGCGCGCGGAATTGCTTGCTGAAATCAGGAAAGTGGTGCCCAATCATTTTCTATTGGTTCCAGGAGTGGGCGCCCAAGGCGGAAGTTTGGAGGACGTTATGCGTCACGGTATGAACGACGACATTGGGTTGCTTATCAATGCATCGCGGAGCATTCTATATGCTTCATCAGGACCTGATTTTGCGGAGGCAGCGGCAGCGGAGGCGCGCAGTATGCAGCAAGCTATGGCGCAGTTTATTTCTTAGAAACCTGCAACTTTCCTTTCAGCCATTTACTTGCGCGTTGCTCTGCCAAAAAGTGAATGCTGTATGCTATTGCAATGCTCGCAGGAAGAGCAATCAGCAATGAAGCTTGCCACAACGACATTTCATGCTTCCACATAAAGTATGGAATGATGAGGTTGATGCTGAGGTATTGGTGCGTGAGATAAAGCGGATAGGAAATTTTCCCGAAGAACAGCGTTACAGGATTGGCAATACGCTCGAGCTTTCCCGAGACGAACAGAAAGAACACACTGAAAAATAGAGCCAACACAACAAGGTATTCGGTCTGACTCATGTGTTTGCATGCCCTCCACGTATGCGGAAAAAGAGCCATTTGTGCAGCGAATGATATCGCAATTCCGGCGTAAAAAACGCGATTGTCGATCGTATGGTTGTATTTGCCATAGAACACTATGCCGGCAAAGAACAACGGGAAGTGATAGAGCAAAGGGACCTTCATGAAAATCTCTTTTACCCAGTAGGTAGTGTCGACTGTAAATGCTGCTGCGGTCAGGGCAATGCAAATTGTGGCTCCGATGACATGGATACGGTCCAGTTGACGGAAGAAGAAAAGACATCCCATAAACACATAGAAAATCATCTCTACGATCATCGTCCAGTAAGGTCCTTCCAAATCAGGGATTCCAAGGTAATACTGAAACATGGTGAGGTTACCCAGCAGTGCAACGGCTGGTCGGTCGATGGGGTATTTCTGTGTGTAATGGAAATGGATGCTGATGATGGCAAACGAGAACAATACACCCATCCAATAGGCCGGGTAGAGGCGCGTGAAGCGATTGACAATGAATGTGCGCAGACTATCGGCCTTTTGAAGACTCATGAAGATGACAAATCCGCTTATGATGAAAAACAAATCGACACCCGTTGTCCCGAAGCGGAATATCTTTTCATAACCCTCGTGGTGCAAGGTGAAGTGAAAGAAAACCACCGCCAAAGCAGCTATGCCGCGAAGAGCGTCGAGTGGACGAAGCCGGGAAACGGAAGAGGTGGTTGCTGACATAGGTTCGAGTGCGCGCAAAACTACATCTTTGATTGCGTGCAATTACCTTTGCCGCATGAAAGCAATTTGGAGTCGACAGGCGCTGGCCGTTTTTCTTATCGCTGCGGTTTTTTACATGATCAATTTCGCGGTGAGTGAGGGTTTCAATGGCGGGGCCGACAGCATTACACACTATCAGATTTCGAAGTATTCGTGGGAGCATGATTATTTGCTGATCGATCAATGGGGCAAGCCTGTTTTTACGATTCTGTTTTCTCCCATAGCGCAACTTGGATTTAAGGCCGTGGTTCTGGCCAACATTGCGCTTGTTTTTCTGGGTGCGTTTTGGGCAATGGGCATTGCCTCGGATCTGCGAATGAAACGCCCCTGGTTGGTTGCGCTAGTCGTGTTGTGGTTGCCTGTGGTAGCGGGCAACAGTATTGCGGCACTCACCGAAATGATTTGCTCCCTGTTTTTGATTTATTACCTGCGCATGGCGCTGAAGGAGCGCTTCATACTGGGCGGCATTGTGTTGGGTTTTATGCCTTTCGCGCGCAGCGAGGGGTTTGTGATACTCGCGCTTGTATTGCTGTTTTATGCATTCACGGCCCGCTGGCGATACATGCCGTGGTTGCTGGTGGGGAGTTTGGTGTTCAATACGCTCGGATATTTCATTACCGATAAGGCACTCTGGATTTTCCAGTCGAACCCATACGTGAACACCACATTTGACATGTATGGCCACGGCACGTTTTACCATTTCTTTCAGTACGCTGTGCCGCTATTCGGAATTGCATTTGTACTCTGGCTTCTACAAACGGTGCGCGAAGTCCCAATGGCATTGCAGATTTGGAAAAGCCGCAATTGGTCTTTGCACGACCAGGTGTGGGTTTGGTTGATAGCCGGCTCTGCCTGGGGGTATTTCTTGGCGCATACGGTATTGTGGTGGCAGGGCATGTGGGCCTCCTTGGGGCTTGGTCGCGTCATGTTTGTAATTGCGGTGCCCATCGCGCTAATGTCGGTGAAGGGGTTAGAATGGCTGCTTGATCGGTTAACGGGTATGACGCAGCGAGCTGTCCTTGCTACCGTAATAGTGCTTGTTATCGCAGGCCCCTTTGTAGTTCGGATGTTTTCATTCCAAGAAATTATGATTTTCCCTGCGTTGGGTGAAGAGGAAAAGCAGAATGCGCGTGCAGCAGAATACCTACAAGCCAATTGCAACCCCAACGAAACCAAGTTTTTTACGGCACATCCCTACTTGAATTTACTACTCGATGTTGATCCTTTCAATACGGATAAAATCGAGAATCTGGATAGGGTTAGTAATGCAGTTCCCGGCGATGTTATCGTGTGGGACGGTCACTTCGGTCCAAACGAAATGAAACTGCCAAAGGACCAGCTGGAGGCAGATAGCTCCTTGAAACTGCTGCAGGTGATACAGCCCGAGACGCTGTTTTATACCCTGAATAACTACCTCTACGAAATACGCATTTACCGAAAGCAGTAGTTCAAGCAAAGGCTATTACGCTGAACCTATTACATTTGCCCGCCCAAAACCGCACCCCGATGAAAACCCTCTCTATTGTTATTCCAGCCTACAACGAAGGAAGAACTATTCACTTCATTTTAGATAAAGTGAAAGCCGTGAAGTTGATTGGAGGTCTGGAAAAGGAAGTCATCATAGTGAATGACTGCTCAAAGGACGATACAGAGGAGGCCATTAAGCGCTATCAGGCAGCCAATCCGGAAATGCCTATTCAGTATTTCAAGCACGAGGTGAACCAGGGAAAGGGCGCTGCTCTCCACACGGGTATTCGTATTGCTACCGGTGACATGGTGATCATTCAAGATGCCGATTTGGAGTATGATCCGGAGGAATACAACATCCTTGTGAAACCCATACTGGATGGCTTTGCGGATGTAGTTTACGGCAGCCGTTTTATGGGCGGACGTCCACACCGCATTCTGTTTTTCTGGCACACCATCGGGAATAAGTTCCTCACGTTTTTGAGCAATGCCATGACCAATTTGAACCTCACCGACATGGAAACCTGCTACAAGGTTTTCAAGCGTGAGACCATTCAAAGTTTACCGCTGCGCGAGAAGCGTTTCGGTTTCGAGCCGGAAGTCACGGCGCGCATATCACGCATACCTAAAATCCGCATATACGAGGTCGGTATTTCTTATTACGGCCGCACCTACGAAGAAGGCAAGAAGATCGGATGGAAAGATGGTTTCCGCGCGATTTACTGCATTGTCAAGTACAATGTTTTTAGTAAATAGTGAAATAGTGAAATAGTGAAATGGTGAAACAGTTTCACCATCTCACCATTTCACCATCTTACGATCGAGCGTGTTTCAGCGAATAGAACGTCACGAACGCGTAGCCAAGGGCCAGCATGATGTGGAAGGGAAGCAGTCCGAAATCGCGTGAACGCGGAGCTGCGCCTCCATAACATCCGTAACTTTTTTCGATGGACGTTCCTTCTGCGTTCTTAATGGTAGTACCCGCAAGGCTTTGGTCGTCTTTGGCTAGAATATTATGAATGTCGCCTTTATTCATGAGCACGGTGTAAGGCTGATTAGCAGGCGATCCGTTGAACAGCTGGGTGGTAGGCGTAACTGTTACAACGGTGCTGTCGGCAGTGGCCAGCAACGACACTTCTGTAATGGATTCACTCTTGCTGAATGCAGTCGGAACGGAATACTCAGTTTCAAACGCCACGGCCGGCCTAATCATTTGAGCTTCGTCGGCCTCTTTAACATCCTTGAGCAACTCAAGTTTAACAGGCTCATTGCTCACCCAATGCATCGTGCCGACGAAGAAGGAGTTGTCGCTTGGAGTGGCAACCGAGTCAACAGGCAGATTGAGCGTGATAGGCTCGTTCGCATTCCAGTTGACTGTTTTTTTCCAGCCCGTAAGCTTTGATTCTATGACGCCGCTTCCGGAGGTGGCAGAGGTAACACGCAACGCATGACCGGGCTTGCCCGGCTTGTCATCGCCGCTGAAGTAGGTGAACCAAAACTCTTCACCGGAAGTGGCTGAGCTGGCTGCCGACAGTTGTGTCAACGGTTGCTCACGTCGGCCTGTCATGGTGAAGGCGTAGTAAATACCGAAACTGAAGTACAGGAACAAGGTGAATTCCAGCAGTGTGAGCGGAGACACTTTAATAGCGCGGTACTTCTTGTCCTTCCACGTGCCCGATGTTTTGCTGCTGATGGCGAATTTCGGTGTGCGAACAAAGGACGATTTTTTACCTGTGAATCCTTCGATTACTGCAACGGCATTGTGCAGTGAAAGCCCCATGCTCACCGATAAAAACGTCGGATATTCCCAAAGGAAGCTGACCATCTTTTTGAAGAAGTTTTTTTCAGGGCGGGAAATCCAGTAGAAGAAGCCAAGGAAAAAGAAGCTGACCATGAATACCGTTGCGATTTTGAAGAGGATTTCCAAATCGCCGTAGGTGTTTTTAATAATCAGCATGGGCACACTCAGCAGAGAGGTTCCCAGAATACAGAGGAACACCACCGAGTTCATCAAGTGAAATGCTCCGTGCACCTTTTGACCGAAGGTGAGGTGTTTGGCATTCAAAACCTTCTTGAGGTTTTTCACAGTGCATTCTGCGGCGCCTTTCGTCCATCGGAATTGTTGCGCTTTCAACGCGTTCATTTCTGCGGGCAATTCGGATGGTGCGCCTATCATGGGCAAATACACGAACTCCCATCCACGCAGTTGGGCGCGGTAGCTTAGGTCGAGATCTTCGGTGATGGTATCGCTTTCCCAACCGCCTGCATCGTAAATGGTGGCTTTGCGCCATACGCCCGCTGTACCATTGAAGTTGATGAAGTGAGCGCCGTTGTTACGCCCCACTTGCTCCACCGTGAAGTGTGCATCGAGTCCAAATGCTTGCAAGCGGGTGAGCAGAGAGTATTCTTCGTTTAAGTGTTCCCATTTGGTTTGCACCACACCGATTTTGTCGCTGTGAAAGAAATGCGGAATGGTTTGCAATAGGAAGTCTTTGCGCGGAATAAAGTCGGCGTCGAAAATGGCTACAAACTCACCACGGCAGATGTCGAGACCATAGGCCAGAGCACCTGCTTTGTATCCTTCCCGCTTCGGGCGTTTTACGTGCTTGATATCGATGCCTAGCTTTTGCATTTCTGCAATTTTTTTCGCGGCTACATCGAAACTTTCATCGGTACTGTCGTCGAGCACTTGTATCTCCAGTTTGCCGGCAGGGTATTCAAACTGGCAAATAGCTTCAATGAGACGTTCAACCACGTAGAGCTCATTGAAAACAGGCAACTGCACAGTAACCACAGGCCACTGATCGTCGGCGAGCACGGGTTTACGCTTCTGAAATTGTCTGAATTTGGTGTATTTGATTGCCAAATTGAGTTGCACCAAGCTGTAGATGAAAAGGAACATCAGGAAACAGCCGTATAGGAAAATAGCAACAATTGAAAGATGGTATAACAAAGCGCGTGGTTTTGGTGATTTACAAGGTTGTAAAAATAGTGTGTTGGGGGCGTGAAGACATCATGTGCATTCAGAGATTTTCAGCGTGCTTTGAACAAGTTGCATCCATCACGAGATGCCCTTTGAGGCCTTGAACCGATTAATTTTGTGAGGTGAATAAATTGTCGGTTCTCCTTCTGCGCAGCTACATTGGTCCGTTCATAGTTACCTTCATGGTGGCCATGTTCATCTTTGAGATGCAGTTCATTTGGGTGTATCTCGACGAACTATTGGGCAAAGGGTTGGGCGGTTGGGTGATATTCAAATTGCTCATTTTTGCATCCGCTCGTCTGGTAAACATGGCCTTGCCGCTTGCCATTCTAATGAGTTCCATCATGACGATGGGCGCATTGGCCGAGAACAACGAGATGACGGCCATGAAAAGTTCCGGTGTCTCTTTGTTGCGCATGATGCGGCCGCTCATTTTCTTCAGTATCGGCCTTTCAATGCTTGCTTTTGTTTTTGCCAACAATCTGTGGCCGGTCGCCAATCTGAAGTTTCGAACCATGTTGTTCAGCATTTTGAAACAAAAGCCGGCACTCAACCTCACCGACGGAGTTTTCTACAACGGCATCGAAGGTGTGAGCATTCGCGCAGGGCGAAACAACACAGACACAGGCGAGCTTACCGATGTGCTGATATACGATCATCGGGGCGGTGAAAAGGCCAATCGTACCGTAATCCGAGCCAAGAGCGGTAAAATGGAGCAAACGCCTGATAAGCGATACCTTGTGCTATCGCTTTTTGACGGTCATAGCTATGATGAACAGCGCGATAAGAAGGTGCGTGAGCCTAAACACGCACTCATTGAAGGGCAGTTTGAGCGGATGGAACTGCGCATGGACTTGAGTTCGCTCGCATTCAGTGCCGACAATGAGGAGGTGATGAAGAATCCTGCCGAGATGATGAGCGTGAATCAGCTCGAGCAGGCCATCGATAGCCTCAACACAATAATCGATACCGTGCAGTATCAATACGCACAAAACACGTTGCGATTGACTAAAAAACGCTTGGAGGGCAATGAGCCCATTGCTTCGGTTCCGGAGGCAGCGCTTTTCGATTCGCTCGATGCCGGAGATAGGAATAAAGCGCTTTTGTGGGCGAAGGAGAATACACGCAAGTCGAAAGATTTACTGCAACGGCAGATGGATGAGCTCAAGGCGCGACAAAAGAATTTAAACCGACATAAAATCGAATGGCACCGGAAGTTTTTCTTAGCGGTGGTGTGCATTGTGCTTTTCTTTATCGGAGCGCCGCTGGGGGCCATCATTCGAAAGGGAGGCTTGGGAATTCCAACCCTTATCGCGCTTGGGTTGTTTGTCGTCTATCAATTGCTCACCATGGCGGGCGAGCGAATGGCGAAGAATCAATTTATTGAACCCTGGTTGGGCATGTGGATAAGCACTGTGGTCTTGTTGCCCATGAGCATCTGGATAACACGCAAGGCCATGAATGAATCTGCCTTGCTCGAAAAATCGCCTATATCGCGATGGTTCACTAAAATTGCACGTTTTTACCGAATGAAAACGAAGGAGTTCACGGCATGAAGATTTTGCAATTGTGTTTGAAACCACCACTACCCGCCCGCGACGGCGGCTGCATTGCCATGAATAATGTGACACAGGGATTGCTGCAAGCCGGACATAAGGTGAAAGTGCTCACCATTTTCACTCACAAACACGATTTGAATCCGGAGCTAATGCCCGACGAGTATGTTGAGCAAACCGGCATCGAAGGCGTGTTTATCGATACACGAGTGAATGCGGTTGAGGCGTTCGCCAGTTTTCTGACATCCGACTCGTACAACATTTCCAGATTTTTCAGTACCGATTTTGATATTCGACTGAGCAAGCTGCTGCGCAAAGAGGATTTCGATGTTATTCACCTCGAGAGTCTTTTCATGACGCCTTACGTGGGAACCATTCGCCGATTGAGTACTTCACCCATTGTGCTTCGATCGCACAATCTGGAATTCGTTATCTGGGAAAAAATTGCTGCAGGAACTTCCAACGTTTTGAAGGGTACCTATTTGAAATACTTGACCCGTAAGTTGAAGTCATACGAGTTGAGTATGCTCAATGAAGTGAGCGGCATTGCTGCTATCAGCGAAGAGGATAAGAACAGAATGCTGGCACTGGGAGTGAAGAAGCGTATTCGAACCATACCCTTTGGTGTCGATTTGAATCAGTATCCGTTCAATCCGGAGGCGACCTCTGAGGTTGCTTTGTTTCATTTGGGCGCCATGGATTGGGGACCCAATTTGGAAGGCGTGCTGTGGTTCTTGAATACCATTTGGCCAGCGGTTCACGAGCGATTCCCTCAGTTGAAATTCTATTTGGCAGGGAGAAACATGTCGGATGAAATCGCGCGATTGAATTTGGTAAACGTCGAGGTGGTAGGTGAGGTGGATAATGCCGTTTCGTTCATGCAGTCGAAGGCAATTATGATTGTACCCTTGCTTAGCGCAGGAGGCGTACGGGTAAAAATTATTGAAGGGCTCGCAATGGGTCGCGCCGTTATTTCTACATCACTCGGCGCCGAAGGATTGGGTTGCGAGCACGGCAAACAACTGTTACTCGCCGATCGCAAAGAAGATTGGTTGGAGGCGATAGAATTACTGCTGCACGATGAGTCTGCTCGCAAGTCAATGGCTCTCGAAGGCCGCAAGCATGTTGCAGCTCATTTCGACATAGGAGCTGTAACCAATCAGTTGGTCAACTTTTACAAGGAAATACGCAAGGGATGAAAATCTGCATGATTGTAAGTCGCGTGCCTTGGCCCTTGGAAAAGGGCGATAAGCTCCGGGCTTACCATCAGTTGAAGCATTTGTCGAAGCGTCATGAAGTGCATTTGATTTGCCTGTCGGATGGACGGGTTGATGCCAACGCCATCCAACAATTGCAAACGCTCACACCACACATAACGGTGTTCCAATTGAGCCGATGGAAAATGGTCTTACGCATTGTGATGGCTTTCTTTTCGAGCAAACCATTTCAGGTGCATTATTTCTATGACAGGGTAATATCCAAAAAGGTGAAGCACTTGATAGATGATATGGTGCCCGATGCTATTTATTGCCAACTCATCCGCTGCAGCGAGTATGTGAAACATCTGCATGACTATGTCAAAACGCTTGATTATATGGATGCACTCAGTGCCGGTCAGCATCGTAGGGCTGTGCGAGCGCCTTGGTATCTCGCGCCATTCGTTAAGGAGGAGGCCAGACGCCTTACTGCATACGAGCATCTGATTTTTGATTACTTCGAACATCATACGATTATCAGCGAACAAGATCGAAAGCTCATATACCATTCGCAATGCGAACGCATTGAGGTAGTGCCCAACGGCATCGATGCGGAGTATTTTAAGCAAGACATAAAGCCATCGAAAACGTATGACATCGTTTTTACCGGCAACATGAGTTATCCGCCGAATGTAGAGGGAGCCCGCCGCTTGGTTCATTCCATTTTACCGCTCGTGCGCAAGCATCTTTCCGGTGCGAAATTGTTGCTAGCGGGAGCTAATCCTTCTGCTGCTGTTCGCGCGTTGGAGGGCAATGGTGTTGTGGTGAGTGGTTGGCTCGATGATATACGCACCGCCTACAATGATGCCTGTGTATTTGTGGCGCCCATGCAATCGGGTAGTGGTATGCAAAACAAACTGCTAGAAGCAATGTGCATGGAGTTGCCCTGTGTCACCACGTCGCTTGCAGCAGCGCCGCTGGGTGTGACACATGCTATAGAGTGCTGCATCGGACAAACCGATGAGGAATTAGCGAATCATGTGGTGAGCCTGTTAGAGAATCCGCTTCTTGCCCGTCAAATGGGTGAGACAGGACGTCGCTATGTACAGAGAAAATTTGACTGGTCGGCTGCCGTTCGAGTACTCGAAAGCCGTTGTTTTGAGTCGAAGAATTCTTAATGTTTTAGGGCGGAATTCGTATTTTTCGGGAAACAATTGTCTTCTCTATGAATCGCCTGCTTGCAATCTCAGCTTTAATCTTTTTATGTGGAAAAGCATTTGCTCAACCTGCGCAGCGTGCATTCCATGGCTGCCATAATGCGCACAACAAAAGCCGCCGAGTAGAGCCTTTGTCGGAGCGCGAATTGCAGGTCATGAACGAGAGCATTGCCCGCAGCGATACGTTCGATATCTTGAATTACACCATCAACCTGGATGTTTCCAACTACGCATCGTACAGCATCGCTGCAGCGACCACCATTCGCTTTGCTGCATTGATGGATGGGCTGCAGTCAATTCGTTTCGACTTGTATAATCTAACGGTCGACTCGGTGCAATGGGAGCAAGCACCTGCAACGTATACATACGATGGGAATATTCTAAACGTGCAAGCACCGGTTGAAATGAATACGGCCGACAGTGCGTCGGTGGTTGTTTATTACCGCGGTCAGCCTTATCAAGATCCGGTTTGGGGAGGTTTTTATTTTCAAGCCAATTATATCTACAACCTCGGTATAGGCTTGAGCACCATCCCGCCGAACTTCGGCAGAGTGTGGTATCCGTGCTTCGATTCATTTGTAGAGCGAGCTACCTACGAGTATCATGTGAAGAGCGCCGGTGGTCTTCGCGCGCACTGTCAGGGCACTTTCTTGGGTGAAACGGTAGTGGCAGGCGACACCATTATTCGATCATTTGCTTTGAACCAACCCATACCAACTCACTTGAGCGCTATTGCCGTTGCTGCATACCAAGATGTGGATTATGTGCATGCCGGTGCGTTTGGTGATGTGCCTGTTCGCCTAACGGCCAAGGCTTCGAATATCGGTGCTATGCAAAATGCAATGGTCAATGTAGGCGCTGCAATCGATGCATTGCAATATTGGTACGGGCCTTATATATGGGAGCGAGTTGGTTATGTGCTCACAACGGATGGTGCGCTCGAGATTCCAACCAACATTGCCTACCCGCAGTTTATGGTGAACGAGTCGGTCATCAGCAATAACAACTTACTGGCACACGAGCTGGGGCACCTTTGGTGGGGTGATGTGGTTACTCCGCACATCCACAATGACATGTGGTTGAAGGAGGGGCCTGCGGAGTATAGCTCGCATCTTCTAACCGAGTGGCTATACGGTGAAGCCGATTTTGTGGACCAGGTGAAGACAAATCATCTCGATGTTTTGCGCAATGCACACATCGATGATGATGGCTTTCAACCGATGTCGCCAATGCCCGATCCTGTTATCTATGGCACCCACACCTATTACAAGGGAGCTTCGGTGATGCATAATTTAAGAGCATACCTTGGTGATGAGCTTTTTCGCGTGGCAATGACTGAAGTGCAGGCCAATCATGTTTTTGTGGATGTAACTCCGGAGCAGTTTCGTGATTTCCTAGAGCAGGAGTCAGGAGTTGATTTAGATGATTTTTTTGATGATCAGATTTTTCAACCCGGATTCAGTGTCTTCGTTGTTGATTCATTTTCGACTGAACCCGAAGGGAATCAATTTTTGGTGAGTGTGCATTTGCAACAAAAATTGCGCGAGTGCCCGCAGTTCTATCAGCACGTGCCTATTGATGTAACGTTTATCTCTGCCGATAACCAGCGAGAGGAAGTGCAAATCGATGCAAGTGGTCAGTTTACGAATGTTCAGTTGCCTTGCGGTTTTCAGCCGGCGATGGTGGTGTTGAATGGCCACAACCACTTGAACCAGGCGCGCATGGATCATGAGTTTATGGTGTACAGCGATCAATCGCTCTATCCGGTATTGCCCTATGTAGATTTTCGTTTTTCACGCGAGAATGTGGTCGACTCTTCGTTGGTGCGAATTGAGCATATTTGGGCAGCCCCCGATCAGCAGCCGCTAGGCAACGGAGTGTTTGAAATTTCCAATACGCATTACTATTTGGTCGATGGCCTATGGGATACAAATGATGTCTACAGCGGGCGCATCTATTACAACGGTTCGCAAGAGACGGATTTGGATTTTGCACTCTACAACAACGGCGAACAGCAAGCCATTTTGCTTTATCGCAGTTCTTCGGCTGATGCATGGGAGATTTATCCAGACTTCACATTGGGCACCGGTTCACTAGCCAATGGTGATGGTCATTTTGTAATCGATACATTGCGCCGCGGGCAGTATGCGTTCGCAAATGGAGATGTGTTTGCCGGTCTGGAGGCTCCGCAGCATCAAGATGCAATTGCGTTGAATTGCTATCCGACACCGGCCGATCAAGTGATGAATGTAGCCGGTTTCTCAGAAGGTGAGGGAGTTGCGTTGTTTGATGTGTATTCAATGAGCGGACGGCTCGTACAACGCTCGTCGGCCCGGTTGAACGGTGCTTTCACGAAGCGTATCGATACCTCTTCGTTGGGTTCAGGAAACTACATTTTGCAAGTAACACGCGCGAGTGGCGATGTGCTCGGCGTGAAGCAATTTGCCGTTGCTCGATGATTAGCGAATAACCTGGAAGTGCCCGGCACGCTTGCCCTCTTGCACTCCGCCGCATTCGATGCGGTAATAGAGTTCGTAGTAGTAAACACCGTCGGCAAAACCATCGACGTTCCAATAGCGGCCACTGCCTGTGCTGCTGTCGAATGCCAGCGCACCCCAACGATTGAAAATTTTCAGCTCGTAGGTGTCCATTACGGAAGGCAAAACCAACGAGCGGTTGCTGTTCAAGTAGGGCATCCAAACATCGTTGTCGGAGTCGCCATTGGGAGTGATGATGTTGGGAAAGAGAATGTCAGATAAGTCGATGTAGCCGGCCTCGGCGTCATCAATGAAAACCTCCGTGCTTGCGCTGCAGCCCGATGTTTCGTCGGTTGCAATTACGCGATACGTTCCTGCAGCAATTACAGTCGGGTTCAACGAGGTGTAGGAGAGGGGCTCCCAGTTGGCGCTCGATGCGAAATACTCCCAACTAATCGAACTGTTTTGCTGGGGAGTGACTTCAATACCTAAGATTTCTACATTCGGATTGGAGCATGAAATAGAGTCTTGCTCGGGGATTGCCAAAAATGAGATGTCGTGATTGGGTATTTCGATTGTTGTTTCAACGCCGCAATTTTCCTGGTCGTCTACCATGAGTTGATGAATGCCGGGCGTAAGGCCTGCAGCTGTATTGCCGGGAATAGGCGTTCCATCCACTATGACAGCATACGGTTGCGATCCGCCTGTGATATTGATTATCTCTATCGCGCCATCGATTCCGTTACAAGCGTATGCAATGGATGTGTTGTAGCTAATAGGCTCGTTGAATATCAAATCGAAACTCGCCGCAACGGCGGTGTTACCACAAGGGTCCTCTACGTTGCCGCTTACGTCTTGAATAGACAGCGTGTAGGTGCCGGCTTGCAGCACCGATTCACTGAGATTGAGAAGGAACATATCTTCATACGATGCATTCGGATTTTCGGACACTACCGAGGCAACGGTGAATACTCCGCCCGGTCCGCTCAGTGTGAAATCAGATGCTTCAACCGTGCTGTTGACGATTAGTTCCGAGAAGAGCAGTTCAATTTGGTTGTTGGTGCATGCCGAAACCGCAGCAGATATTTCAGGTTGCTGATCATCGAACAATGTCGCGGTGCTTTCATTGAAATCGATGGAATATCCATCCGGACTGTTCGACCAGTTCATTACAACCAACGCGAATGTTTGTCCTACTTGTACATTGAGGTTGGCGTTGAAGGCAGGTCCGTTTAGGTCACCGGGGCCATTGCTGTTGCCCGTGCCTCCGTTGCCAGTTGAGATGCCGGTTGGTCCGTTGGTTGCGAAGCTTCCATACGAGTTGCAACTAACCTCCGGCGAAGAGCCATCTTGTGCATTGATGCCGGCGCAACCTCCGATGGTGATTTCGAAAAGGCCCCAGTCATAATCGTCGAGTTCATTGTTGGGTGTTAATACGAAGCCAAGCTCTCCCGCTTGCTGCACTGTGAAGGTGTACCACAAGCTCATGGTCTCCGTCCCGTTGTTGCAAGCGCCTGTGTACTCCAGGAAATCTCCTGTTCCGGGAGGTGAGGTTTCTTCGCTGTAAATGCCGCCGCAAAGAGGTATGGCACCGTCGCAGTCGCCGGTGCTGTTTTGTGCTGCGTTTGTAAGAGATATACTCAGGAGAAATCCGAACAGTATAATGGCCTTCATGAAGTGGTGGTTTTATACGAATGTACGTTTTTTTCATGAGTTCGATAAAAACCAAAAAGCCCCACTCGCTAGCAGGGCTTTTAGGCTTAAACTGAAAAACTAAAAACTATTTTGTAAGTTGTTCACTTACATGACAAAAATAAAACGCATTGAAAGAACGAAGTGAAATGTGTTTTCAACAAGTTACTCACTTCATGTTGCGGTCTTTCTTTATTTGCTCGTAGGCATCTTGCACCTTGATGAATTTTTCGTTGGCCGATTTTTCATGCTGTTCGCCCAAGCCGCGCACCTTATCTGGATGGTACTTCATGGCCATTTTACGGTAGGCTTTTTTCACTTCATCGTCGGAAGCAGCAGTATCGATCTCTAAGATTTTGTAAGCACTTTCGGTGTCTTTGTAATGCATCGCTTTGAGCGATTCGTAGTCCTTGCTGTTGAGTCCCAGATACTGCGCAATGGTTTCAATGATGTGCATTTCGGACTTGTCGACGTTGCCGTCGGCCTTTGCAATTCCGAATAGATAATACATGAGTTGCAGTCGCATGGGATGTTCCATGTAGTAGCGAATCTGCTCGCATACTTCACGCAAGGGAATGTCCTTTTGCAAGAGTTCTTTCAGCACGCCCATGTGTTGCGCAGCAGCAGCACTCCCGAATTGTTTGGTGTAGAAGTCGCGAATGAAATCGAGTTCCGATTTGAGCAATCGATTGTCGGCCTTCATAACCGCTGCAGATAATACCAACAGCGCAGAAGCAAAATCGCCCGATTGTGTTTGATGGCGGTATTGCTTGTAGTTTGTTTGCGTTTGCGCAGTGCCTTGGCGCACACCATTGAAGGATTTGTCGTCGGCCATTGCGCCAATCGCAAACCCTATCATGCCTCCGATGGGGCCGCCCATGGCCCAACCCAACGCACCGCCTATCCATTTTCCGAAACTCATTGTTTTTTTTTAAATAGCATTCATGTCATTCTGTTGATTTCGCGCAAGGGAGCAATGCTGAATTACCAGCTGCCGCCGGCTCCACCACCGCCAAAACCTCCGCCACCGAATCCGCCGAATCCGCCTCCACCACCGCCTCCGCCAAAACCTCCGAAGCCACCTCTGCCGCTACTGAAATTGTTGTAGTAGCCGTGATGAGAGCGTGAGGCTGCATTGAGCAATGCCCATGCAGCCCAAAATCCGATTTGATTGGTTTGTGCGTAGCGTTTTGTTTGAGCCGCTTTAGCAATGAATACGAATGCAAATATCAAAAGGGCTAGAAGTGCGATGCCGAGTCCTCCTTTTTTTTTACGCTTGGTATGCTTCGAAGCATACGCATCGGAGTCGTATTCGCCGCGCGCCAACTGCATTAACACCGCTGCCCCTTCTTGAATACCTTCGTAATACGCCTCGTTTTTAAAGGAGGGAATACATTCGTTATCGATGATTTGTTTGGTGGTAATGTCGGGAATGGCGCCTTCCAGCCCGCGACCCACCGCTATGAATATCTCACCTTTCGACTCAGTTGTTTTAGGTTTCACCAACATCACAATGCCGTTGTCTTCCTTCGCTTGACCAACGCCCCATGCCTCTCCCAATTCAATCGCGAATTGGCCTTTTTCCATGCCGCATAAATCGGGCACGATTACCACCGTTATTTGATTACTCGTGCTATCTGCAAACGACACCAGCATTGACTCAAGCATGGATTCTTCTCCCTCATTAAGGAGGTTGGCCACATCGTATACCAACTTGTTCTCTTTTTTCGGAAAACACTCTTGCCCGGCCAACTGAGCTTGCCCCATAGTGGCCATCAGCAACCAAATAGCAACCAGCGGTAATCGATACAGTATGGTGCGCATCATCATTTAAAAGGGTGGGTTGATACGCTGTTTGAAAGCTCGTTGCGATCGTCACGATGGTAAGGGAAGAATTTTTTAAGGTGCTCTCCAACCGAAGCAACGGCCGTGCAAAGACCGGCTGCATAGTTACCGGTCGAGAAATCTGCAGTCATTTGGTTTTTGATGGTCTCCCATGTTTCAGGGGCTACGTGCATGTGTATTCCGACGTCACCCAGTATGGCGAGTTTTCGATCGCTGAATGCCACATAAATCAGAACTCCATTGCGGGCTTCTGTTTTATGCATCTCCAATTGTTCGAAAATGTAACTTGCTCTGTCAAGCGGATCTTCGCCGCATTTCTCTTCCAAATGCACACGAAGTTCTGCTGAGGTAGTGCGCTCAGTCGTTTCGATAGCAGCTTCCACTTGTTGGTGGAGTTCGAGTGTGTTGATGCTCATACGGTCTTTAGAACTTGACCTTTGGAGCTTCATCCGCGCCTTCCTTAGCTTCGAACATTTCGCGCACCTTGAAGTTGTCTTCTTCGGAGGCGACAAGGCTCAATCCCATTTTCTTGAATGTGCCGCGTATATGAGCGTTGTAGGTCTTCACCGATTCGTTGTAACGATTGCGCTCCGTATTAATACGGTTTTCGGTTCCTTCCAGCTGCGCTTGCAGATTGGCGAAGTTTTGGGTCGATTGCACGGTTGGGTAGTTTTCGGTCATAAATCCACGAAAACCGCGATACGTGTTCATCAATACCATGTCGCTTTGCTGCAGTTCTGCAGGAGAAGTTGCGCTTTTCACTTTGGCGCTTTGCTCTGCTACCAGATTGCCGACGCTGTCGGTATAGTGGCGAATACCACCGCGGGCTTCGGTTACACCAACGAGAATTTCACGCTCGTTTTCG
>Ga0114980_10001286_pt1 | contig 17992 bp, 14 predicted proteins | sample S_140806_EF_Meta_FD_87018 | JGI IMG/M metagenome (GOLD analysis project Ga0114980, IMG submission 87018) | Freshwater microbial communities from Lake Simoncouche, Canada to study carbon cycling - S_140806_EF_MetaG | ecosystem: Environmental > Aquatic > Freshwater > Lake | place: Lake...
CCAACATGAATTGGATTAAATGAGCCAAAAAACAGACCTATTCTCACTATTCGTTAATAAAATTCAGTATATACCGCTCTACTTTATCTACAGCAATGGCCAAATCATCATTTACAACCACTTGATCGAATTGGTTTGAAAAAGAAAGTTCTGCTTCTGCTTTTTGCAATCTGTTCTCTATCTCCTGCGAAGACTCTGTGGCTCTTGCCATAAGCCTTGTCCGTAAGGCATCCTTTCCAGGTGGCATTATAAAAATCGACAATGCTTCTGAACCATAATACTTTTTAATGTTTAACCCTCCTTTTACATCAACATCAAAAACGGCACTATTGCCATGGGTAACAATTCGCTCCACTTCAGAAAAAAAGGTGCCATAAAATTTACCCGGATATACTTCCTCCCACTCCAGAAAAGATCCTTTGTCAAGGTAGTGCCTGAATTTTTCCTCATTCAGGAAGTAATAATCTCTTCCATTTATTTCATGAGTCCTTTTGGGTCTTGTAGTTGCTGAAATCGAGAATTCTAAAAAAGCAATCCTTTGTAGCACGGCATGCACAATGGTTGTTTTACCAGCTCCACTTGGTGCCGAAAAAATAATGATTTTCCCTCTTTTACCTTCCATATTATAGAATATTCATAGATTGTTCTTTAATTTTTTCCAATTCCTCCTTCATCTGAACCACAATTCTCTGCATTTCCGCATCGTTCGCTTTTGAACCAATAGTATTTACTTCTCTACCAATTTCCTGACCAATAAAATTAATTTTTCTGCCATTATTGCCTTTTTCATCCAATACCTGACGTAAAAAAACCAAATGAGAAGCAAGGCGAACCTTTTCTTCATTTATATCTAGTTTTTCTGCATAAAACAACAATTCTTGTTCAAATCTATCATTGTTGATCTGATTTTCTCCTATTATGTCTTTTAAATTTTGATGAATTCTTGCTCTGATGTTTTCCAGTCTTTTAGACTCCAGTGGCTCAATCAGTTTGAGTAAATCTTCCAGGGCATTGCATCGGTTTATCAAATCTTCTTTTAAAGCTTTACCTTCTTCCTGTCTGCTCAATATCATTTTTTTACAGGCTTCCAGCGCACCTTGTTCCAGCAGTTCCCATTCGCCTTCCTGCAGGCCTTTAAGCTCTGTTGACAAAACTTCTGGCAGTGTCAGCAATGCCCTTAGGTCATCACCTGGCGGAATTTCCAATTTTTCACGCAAAGCCTTTAGTTGTCTGTAATACCCTTCGGCAATTTCAAGATTGAAAATTTCTGGTCCTTTTTTCACCAGACCGGATTCTATGGTAACCAAAGCGGTGATTTTGCCTCTTTCCAGCTCACGGCTAAGGATGTTTTTTAACAAAACCTCCTCTTCCATCAGCATTTTATTAGATTTCACTACCAATTCCAGTCCTTTGGAATTCAGCGCCTTAATTTCAACTGTTACTGTACAGATCGGGTTAACAACTCTCGCCATCCCGTATCCTGTCATGGATAAAATCATAAGATTTTTTGTCTAAACTACTCAATTTCTGTAAAGAAGGAATCTTGGATTAAATTCTGGGAGGTTTGTATAACTTTACCTGCAATGTATTTTTTGAAAAAGGTCTTTACTTTTTTGCTCCTGTTCTGGATTAGTAATGAGTGTTTTGGCCAAACGGGTGCTCCTCTGGATGGTTTGAAAACCTTTTCTCCGGATTATTATATTTTTGAAAATAGCACTCTGGTTGTTGGGTCGGGTACTGTTTATACAAATGGTATGTTGGTTATAAAAAAGGGCATGGTGGAATATGCTGGACCAGCCATACCAAAACCCAAAGGCGCACATTGTATTGATGTAAAAGGAAAATGGATTTTTCCGGGATTAATTGATGCCTGGACGCATTATGGTATTCCGGTTTCGGAAAAACCCGATAACACTCCTAATTCAAGTCAGTCAAAAACTGAAGGATCTTATTGGAACAGCGCTATTAAACCAGAGCTAAGCGCGGTTGGAATTGTTCATTTTGATAGTTTACATTCTGATACCTTTAGAAAAAAAGGATTTACCTTAGTTAACAGCTTACCTGATGATGGAATCATAAGAGGATGCGGAACTATTGTAAACACAGGTTTTCAGTGCTATGAAAACTTTTTAACAAAAAAGGAAACAGGAATGGCGGCTTCTTTTACGAAAGGAAGTTCAATGATGGAGTATCCGGCTTCAGAAATGGGAGCTATTGCCTTATTACGTCAGGCGCTTTATGATAAACAATGGTATGCCGGACTTTTAAAAAAGAAAAGTTCAGATCCCTTATTTGTTCAGCCTGAATTCAACAGATCCTTACTGGCACTTGTAAAAGCAGACGAAAAAAAATTGCCCTGGTTTTTTGAAGCAACCTCTCCTAATCAGGTTTCCAGAATACAGGCAATTGCAAAAGAATTTGGACTTCAGGTAATTATAATAGGAAACGGACAAGAATTTGAAATTTTAAATCAAATTAAAAATTCTGGAGCAAAGTGGATTTTACCTGTAAATTTCCCAGAACCGAAAAAGATTGAATCTCCATATGATTACTCTTCCTTAACCCTTCAGGAGTTAAGGAATTGGGAACAAGCTCCAATGAACCCCGTTTATTTTTACAAGGCAGGAATTCCCTTTTCCATTACTTCTGCCAATGTTGGAGATGCTGAAATCTTTTGGAAAAATATTCGCAAAAGTGTTGTCTTAGGATTGCCAGAACAAGAAGCTTTAAAAGCTTTAACTGAAATTCCGGCAAAACAATTGGGTATATGGGAAATGAGTGGTTCACTAGCCAAAGGTAAAGTGGCTGATTTTTTCATTTCAGACGGTAATCCTTTTGTAGAATCCTCAGTAATTTACCAAACCTGGGTTTCAGGAAAATGTTATGAGAAAAATCCAACAGATGAAGAATTAAGAGGTGAATACAAAATAAAAATTGACCGATACTCAGGCACTTTACATATTGATGGTATTCTATCAGAATTAATCGGAAAGGTATTTTCTCCGGAGGATACAGCGGGTATTTCCTTTAAAATCAAACAGGAAGGAATGGGATTCCAGTTCTCTTTTGAAGGCAAAAAAATTGGCATACCGGGCATTTTATTCTTTTCCGGATATAAAAAGGACACGTTGTTGAATGGTACTTACACAGGTCTAACAGGAGAGCCAAAATTATGGAATGCTAAAAAGGTATTGGATTATAAAAAACCAACTACGGAAAAAGTGGTTACAGATTCTATCTTATCAACTTTAACTTATCCTAATTCTGCCTATGGATTTATTCAGTTGCCTGAACAAAAGACCTTTTTTATTGACAATGCAACCGTCTGGACCAATATTGATTCCATTCCTCCGCAGCAACAAGATGTACTTTTTTCAGGAGGTAAAATCATACAGATTGATAAAGAATTATCTGTTCCATCCGAAGCAGTTGTAATTGATGGGACAGGGTTTCATTTGACGAATGGAATCATAGATGAACATTCTCATATCGCCATTGACGGAGATGTAAATGAAGGAACACAATCCGTAACTGCTGAGGTGAGTATTGGGTCAGTTATTAATCCAACCGATATACAGATTTACCGTCAGTTAGCTGGAGGCGTTACTACCTCACAATTGTTACATGGATCAGCAAATGCAATAGGTGGTCAGTCGGCAATTGTAAAATTAAGATGGGGACAACCTGCTGATAGTTTCACCATTCAGGATGCCAAGGGTTTTATCAAATTTGCATTGGGTGAAAACGTAAAACAATCCAATTGGGGAGATCAATTTAAAACGCGTTATCCTCAAACCCGACTTGGAGTTGAGCAAATTATCAGAGATGCTTTTATCAGAGCAAAAGAATATAAAAACACGCAGGAGAGTTATTTGAAACTCAAAAAAACTCAACTTTCGGCTTTGGCTCCTCCAAGAGATTTGCAATCGGAGGCCATTCTGGAAATATTGGAAGGCAAAAGATTTATTACTTGTCACAGTTACGAGCAAGGTGAAATAAATATGCTGATCAAGCTGGGCGACTCTCTGGGATTTAAAGTCAATACTTTTACCCATGGTCTTGAAGCGTATAAGGTCGCAGATAAAATCCGTGAAAAAGGCATCAATGTTTCTTCGTTTTCAGATTGGTGGGCTTACAAATACGAGGTAATGGAAGCCATTCCTCAAAACCCAGCCTTGTTAAGTAAAATGGGAGTAACAGTGGCTGTCAATTCTGATGATGCAGAGATGGGCAGGAGATTAAATCAGGAGGCGGCAAAGTCTGTAAAATATGGTCAATTGTCCGAAACAGAAGCCTGGAAATTGGTCACCTTAAATCCAGCAAAAATGCTGCACCTTGATCATAGACTTGGAACAATAGAATCCGGTAAAGATGCAGATTTGGTTTTGTGGTCTTCCAACCCATTGTCTATTCAGGCCAGAGTACTAAAAACCTGGGTAGATGGTCGTAACCTTTATGATTCTGTGGTTTCTGAACAAATGCATAATCAGCAGGAAATTGAGAAACGGACATTGTTTAAAAAAATGTTAGTTGCCGCAGAACATGAACCATCTGTTCCTGTACAAACAAAACCGCAAACTTTACATATCTGTGAAACCAATCATCCATAAAATGAAAAAAGTACTATTTATATTGTTTCTATATCCGTTTTTTATAGAAGCCCAGCAATATACTATTTTCAGAAATGGTATAGTTCATTCTGGAACAGGAGCTCTAGCCCAAAAATCAACGCTGATATTTCAGGGCGAAAAAATTGTCTGGGTTGGAAAGGATACTTTCATGGGAGACAGTTTCAGAGTTGTGGACTGCAGCGGTAAACATATATACCCTGGCTTAATTGCTTTGGACACCCGTTTAGGGATTAATGAAATTGAAGCAGTAAGAGCAACCAATGACACCCGTGAATCGGGTGCTATTAATCCCAATGCGAGAGTAAATATTGCATACAACACAGACAGTAAAGTAATTCCAACTGTCCGATCAAATGGTATTTTAATGGCTCAGGTTGTTCCGGAGGGTCAGCTTTGGGCAGGTCAATCTTCTGTTTTTCATTTAGATGGGTGGAATTGGGAAGATGCTGTTTATCTAACCGACGAAGGCCTGCACCTGTATTGGCCGGATATGACAATAAGATATAATTCTTCAACAAGCTTGGAAGATCAGCAAAAACAAATACAAACTGCAATTAATGAACTTGTAACAAGTACAGAGGAAGCCTTGCGCTACTTCGAACTTAATTCAAGTGGTTTTTCTCATCCTAAAGACTTGAGATGGGATGCTTTCATTCCTGTATTTCAGAGTAAAAAGAAGGTGTTTATTCATTGCAATACAGGAAAAGAAATGGAAGCAGCGATTCATTATGCTGAAAAATATCGTTTCGATTATATTTTGAGTGGTTGTTACGAAGCAGGAAAATACATTCCTCTGTTAAAAGAACACAAAACCAGAGTTATATTCAGTTATGTACATGCTTTGCCAGGGTCAGAAGATGATGCGGTTGACTTGATGTACAAAACCCCCTTTTTACTGCATCAGGCAGGCATTTCTTTTGCAATTAGTCAGAATGGTTTTTGGCAGCAAAGAAATCTGGCTTTTCTTGCCGGAAGTGCTTCCGCTTATGGATTAAAACCAGAAGAAGCACTGAAAGCCATTACGCTTACACCTGCTGAATTTCTTGGAATAAGTACTAAAACTGGTAGTTTAGAAATTGGTAAGGATGCAACGTTATTATTGACTTCTGGAGATTTGTTGGATATGAAATCTTCTCAGATTGAAGCTGCCTGGTTTAGAGGCAATCCTGTGAATCTAAATAATATTCAGACAGATTTGTATTTGAAATACTGCAAAAAGTATGGGATTAAGCCTTAGATGATTTGGAATCCTTCAAGTTCTATCCCTGAGTTTTTCTTTTGAATTTTTGGGAAATAAAATCCCAAGCAAAGATGGCATTTGAAATTATGGCCACAAAAATTGTAAATATTAAGCCATAATCCACCCATGCTGATTCAACATGCATTACTTTAAGCATGACAAAGGTAGCGGGTACAATTCCCCAAATTGTAAAAAATAAAAATCTGTACTTTTTCATAAAATTAAATCAACACTAAAATAATTATTTCTTTTAAAATAACCAAACTAATTGTGATTATTTAGCATTCGGCTATTTGCCTTTTTCGTTTTATTACTTTCATTATAGCTATCAAATATAATTTTACCAATCACAATACCTTCAGTAGCTAAAACAAGGATTAAGCCCATATTAGTATATGTATTATTGCCATAGACAATTCTGAAAAATGCACCTGCCGTTGGCAAAATTAAAAAAGCTAAAATTAATAACCCCAACTGTTTTTTTTCTTCCTTTTTCATATACTTTTTACTAAAGCAATTTAACATTTTTCCAAATATTCTATTCAGATGGTTTAATATCGTAAAGGATTTTTTCCTAAAATCCTATATGCAGCAATAATACCTCCCAAAGCTACCCCGGGAATGCCTTGTCCAGGATAAACGGTATCACCACACATATAAAAACCTTTCACAGGGGTATGCGCACCTGGCCATGAAAGGAAGGATTTTTTAATATCTTGAGGAAGACCTCCAACAGTGCCATGCTGTCTGAATGTCCATTTTTGCCAGGCATGAGGGTTGGAAGCTGTAAAAAATAAAATATCATTACGGTTAAAACCTGTGAATTCCTTTTCCAGAATGGATAATATAAACTCATTTATTTCCAATTTCCTTTTTTCTGCTTCTTCTTTAGAAATAGAAAACCATTCTTGGGGATGTTCTGCATGGGTTGAAATAGCCATTGTTCTGGCTCCAATTGGTGTCCTCTGTCTGTCTGATGGATGTGATAGTGAAACAAAAATTGAAGTGCTATTACAATAAGGAATTTTAACCCCTTCCAGTAAAATTATTTGTGTGTGAAGAACCTGATCTTCGGGAAACTGGTCTTTAACAGCTATTCCCAGAGTATATGCACCCCAATAATGGGTGAACTTATCAGACAGAGCCTGAGTATACTTTTTTATGTTTCCCTCTGTAATTGCCGGAAGATTCCATAAAGGGATATTTGACACTACTTTTTTTGCCTTATAAGAAGTTCCATCAGCTGTAGTCACAGAAAAATATTCATTGGATTGTACTATTGCTGAGACTTTTTTTCTAAGTAATATTTCTCCACCGGAATTTTTCAAAGCATCAATGATAGCTTCTGTCATACGTATCATGCCACCAGGCAAATAATAATTAGAGGAAGAAGTATAACAAAGTGCAGGTGCACCAAATAAAAAGGAAGTATTTTCTGCTGTATTCTGGGCGGTTATTATAAGTTGTTCATCAATAAACCTGCAAAATGCTTGATTACCTGACAAACCTGTTTTGGCAATTATATCTTTAACTGAAAAAAAAGCATACTTCAAAAAAGGCAAGTCAGCAATTGAATTATTTAAAGGTAATGCTATCCAATCCCAAAGGTTAGCAGGGGGAAATTTTAGGTTTTTAGAAGAAGCTCTCCATGCAAAGGCACTTACTCTTTCAGCCAGTTTCCAGAATCTTTTTTGTTTTTCTAATTCTCCAAAAACAGCTCCTTCGGTAATTCCTGGATGAGTGTCTTTTCCTTTTACAATCAGTTTACCCTCCAGATGAATTTCCATTGGAGACTCAAGTTTCCATTTTTCGAGTTTAAGATTGAGAACCTTATTTAAAAGATCTAATGGTTGACCTTCGTCAAAACCCATGAGTGTGGTGGCTCCGGCATCAAAAATGAAGTCTTTTCTGGGATAAGAGGAACAACATCCACCAGGTAACCAGTTAGCCTCCAAAACCAAAACCTTCAATCCTTCTTTTGCGCACAAAGCTGCAGTAGTCAAACCACCGATTCCAGAACCAATTACTACTAAATCATACATTGAAACTCAAACAGGCTTTTTATCGAATTCGTTCTGAAAAAAAATGGCGACCAGAGGCCGCCATTTTTTAAACACGATTTTTTAATCCTTATTCTACAACCAATTTGGTCATATAATCTTGATTATTCAAAGAAAGTTTCAGGCTATAAACGCCTTTAGCCCATCCATTTACGGAGATACGGAGACTGTTTTCACCAGTAACAATTACAGAAGTATTTTCCATAATAGTTCTTCCGGTAAGGTCAGTTACTTTAAGAGTAGCCATACCTTCTTCAAGACTGGAGAAATTCAATGTAGTAAATTCTGTAGCCGGGTTAGGGAAAGCGATAAAGCCTTGAACCAATGCATCAGCAGAACCAGCAGTACGGCAGCTTCCGATATTGATAGTTGCATTAGCAGTTGAAGCTACAAGTACACCACCACACCAAGTCTGAACTCTGTAAGTCCAGTTTCCTGGGCCTAAGGTTACAGTTTGAGAAGATGAAGTAGTAAACGGAGAGAATGACCAAACAGAGGCACTACTTAGTTTATAACGTACTCTGAAACTATCCGCAGTTACGCAAGTATTCCAACTTACCATATAAGAGCATGCAGAAACATTGGAAATTGAAACAGGAGTTACAGCAACACAGGAAGCACCAGAAGTTGTTGTGAAAGAACCTGAAGTAGAGCTGTAAGGAGGTAATGCAACACTGGTACATTGTGCACGAACACGGAAACAATAGTTTGTACATGCATCGAGGCCAGTAAGAGTGGTAGTTCTTAAGTTACCAGCAACCCAAGCATAATAGAAGGTTCCTGTGCAGTTTTTCTGATAACGAACCAGGAAGCTGTCAGGGTCAACAGAACAAGTCCAGTTTACAACAGCTGTTGAAGCTGTTACAGTACCTGAGCTTAAACCTGTAGGTCTTGGAACGGAATTAATATCAACCAAATCAGTAGTTGAACGGCTACCACTGGTAACTGTAAATTGGAAGGTATTAGAACCAGGTCCAATGTTTGTAACCAAAGTAGAGTTACTATTTGGGGACATAATTGTTCCGGAACCGGAAACCAGACTCCAGGAACCATTACCACAATCAGGAGCTACTGCATTCAGTACAGCAGAAGTGTTGGTACATACCGCAACATTTGGTCCTGCATTTGCTTGAGAAGGCACCAATTCACCAGGATATAAACGCAACTGATAATTACCTGTTGATGTTCCAAAGCCTTCTACTACAACATAATAACTTGCTCCAGGAGTTACAGGTACCACCATATAGGAAGCAGCACCACAATAATCATCACTGGATGCTATCCAATTTAGATTATTATCCAAGAGGTGAACATAAGTGTCAAATGGATTGGTATTACACATATCAATGTACAGGGTATCCTGACAGGCACCCATTGTGAGCAAATAATACAAATCCTGTGATGCCTGACCATTGGTTTGAGTTATATCCAGTGATTCATCATAGTTATTAAGGAAGTTGGTACCAACTGAACCATTATCTACATAAAGGTTACCTAAAACACCTACCAGATATGGATCAGCATCTGAATCGCCATTACGTTCTACAACATTGGTTGTAGCTACAGTTGAAGAATCAGAAGAGCAGCCAGGAGTGCTTACTATTGCTCTGATATAGTAAGTACCGGTATTTCCATAAAACAATTGCTGAGAAGCATTTGTAGCACCAGTAATATTAGACCATGGGCCAGAGGAGCTGGTGGTTGAGAACTGCCACTGGATAAAATCATAGGTTGAAGATGAAATAGTGTAGTTCGAAGCCTGATTGATAAACCGTGTTGAAGGTCCATTGGTTGTGCCACCAACCGGAGGAGTGGTACAAGGAGGTAAAGGCTGAACATTGATAGCATAATCTTCTGTTTCGCCAAAACTTTGCGTTGCACAAGGATCAAATGCAAGATCATCCGGATAATAATTCAAACGAATTCTCATTCTGGTATTACCTACAGTTGCTGTATTTGGAGGAGTAATAGATAGGCTAAAGCTTGATCCACTGTTAGTAGTTGGTAAGCGATACTCTTCTCCAGAATCTGTGAAATCTCCGTCTTGATTCCAGTCAAAGTATGCTGTACATGAATCTCCTAAATAGGCTAGACCATTATTAACAATCAGTGTATAAGGGAAATCCTTATACAGAGTGGTATTGAGAGAACAATGGAAATCCTGATAGTTGCCACAGAAAGACACATTGTCAATTGTACCCATTCTCACTCTTGAAATAAACTCATCACAATTGGTATTTACTGGAGTGCAATAAGAAGTGCCGTCAGTAGTAAATGACCAGGTACAAGAAGTTTGGGATCCAACAGCATTTACAGGAACAACTTTCCAATAGTAGGTTGTATTTGCAGATAAATTGGCAGTATAGGAAGTTCCACAACCGGATTGAACCAAATTAGCAGGATTCATAGTATCAACGTTTGTGAAATCAGTACCGAAATACACGTCGAAATAATCAGGGAATCCACCACCAGAAGTGAAGATCAAATCCTGAACGCCAAATGCATTACAAGAAGAAGCATCAGCAGGTGTTTGAGGAACTGCACAGTTAGGAACTGTGTTCGGAATTAACTCATATTCAACTTCTACCGCAAGTCTGAAATCAGTACCTGTGTAAAAGTCAAACGTTGGTAAGGTACTTAATCCAATTGATTGATTGGTATTACCATAGTAATAAAAATTGCCTTGACGAATTGGAGACTCTGTTGCAGAGGCAAATCCTACATTTGTAGAACCATATTGAGCAACCCCTACGAAAAAGTTACCAGCTGGCATTTCATGTTTAGGACAGATAGGAATTAAAGCCTGACCAACTGCTGTGTATAATGTGCTTGGAGATTCATAACGTAAGGTATCAGGGATGCCGTCATTATTATTATCTCCATAAATACGAATACGATAAGGTTGACTGCTTGAATTAAAATCAACCTTCACTTGATTAATACCAATAGTATCAGCACAAGAAAATTTTGCAACAAAAGAACCATAAGCTCCAGTATAACCCACATTTATAGGTGTAGGTACACTTGGATATTTATACGAATACCGGTTATCAGTAATATTGGTATTAATGATCAGTGAATCATTTACATTCAATGGATCACCGGTGTTGGCTACCTGAACCTCAATAGGGCTGGAACCTGTATTTGTTGGGGACCAGGAGGCAAAGGTTACAACTGTAGAAGCGCCTGATGCTAATGAAGTAATGGTTTGGTTATCGGAGAAAGTGTTTGCTCCTGTAATACTTAAAGAAACAGGTACATTAGTTACCGTTGAAGTACCATTATTTTTCACCAGTGCACGAACCACATGAGGCGTACCAATTAATGGCACTTCTCCCAATGTATAAACTTGGCTTACAGCGCAATCCAGATCAAAAGTTGCCAAAAACTTATACGTACGACCAGCATCAGGAAGAGGCCTTGTGGTCCAATATCCCCAGTTATGAGAATTACCAGTGTAATTTCCGCTAATACAGGTAGATGCAGACCAGTTTTGAGTAGAACCCTTGGTTACTGCACGTATTTGCGAATTCTGATTTGACGTTCCTTTAAGTCCAACGGCTGCAGATTTGAAGTTATTCACCTGAGAGTTTCCTACCCAACTTCCATAAATTATTTCGATGGTTGAGGAGGTTTCATACAGTTTTAACTGCATTTCGAGAGAATTGGTCAATCTGGCAACTGTTCCTGCCTTATCACGCATACCTTCCCATTGTACTGTAAAAACACGGTTAGGGGCAGTGCCTGAAGTATAAATTCTAATTTCAGGAGTAACCGAAGTAGAAGCCTCCAAATCATGATTAAATACGGCAATCATGTTTTGATCACTTGAACTACCACTATTAAAAATACCATTGGAGGTACTATTTGAATTTGAATAAAATAAGGAATTGGATGAAGGGCTTCCGGAACCAAATTTTATAAAACCGTTGGTATTAATTCTTATAGAATCATAATTGGTTCCATTAAATGAGAATGTAAATCCAATTGGAACAGGAGCAGATGTTGAATCATCATACCCATTAAAAGAAACTGCCGAACCATTGGTACCTAAATCGGTATATGTTCCGGAGTTATTTGAAAAATTGGAATTGGAGTAATTAATCTGTGCAGTTGCCAAAGAAGCAACACTCAGAAATGCTATGAGAGAAAGTAATATCTTTTTCATGATTTCAGGAATTATTTTTTACTTCTTTCAATTGCAAGATTATTCTGCCTGATAATTTCTGCTTCTTTGAGCACTTCAGGGTCAATCACAGGAGTCAGAGAAATTTCAACACTTTCATTCTCTGTTTGAGAAATAGCAGTTGATTTTTCTGCAACAGAACCAGCAGTAATAGACTGTGGTTGGATGGTTTTTGCCAAAGGATGTATTGTAGTTTCTTCAGAAGAAGCTACAACAGCAGGTCTTTGGCTTACAGGTAGAAGAGTCTTTGGTTTTTCAACCTTAGACTGGCCGAAACTTTGGGTTCCGACGGCGAGGAAAAGGCATAAACAGCCCAGACCAGCCAATTCTTTCAGTTTTGTTTTCATAAGCAACTTTAACTTTTAAAAAGTGAATTCAGTTTTTACTTGTGGTAAAAATAGAAGGAATTTTTAACTAAAAAAAAACTCGTCGAAAAAAAGACTATTCGATTTTCAAAAAAGATTGCATTCCGTAAAAACCAAAATACAAATCATTATTCCACTCTATCCTTGTATTAAACTATTTTAACCTGACTAACAGCCTCAAAACCAACTTTTTCATTTACTAAGGATTTGATTTTCATTCGATTAAGATATAATTGTTGCCGCCATACTGGCAATGGAACTTTAATAAATAGAATTCCGGATTTGAACCAAACTCTTTCGGTTTGTGCTGCCACATTTTTACCAACCAAGGCTTCCCAATTTTCAATGACTTCATAAATAGCAACTTCCCCTGAAAGGCCATTTTTCTGAAACATACCTTTCAGGGCTTCACCAAGTGTTTGCTCCTCTTCGTTCATTTTTCAATATACCCAGAATCTGCAATATTGCCTCTAAGAACATGAAAGTACTTCACCTCTTTTTTGATTTTAGTATCAAAAAACACCTGATTTAACATAGTTGACTCAGTGTGGGTAAGGAAAGCTTGTAATTCTATACGATCTGAAATCCAATCTGCAAGAGCCTTGCTCCTGTTAGGATCGAGGCGATCGAATAAATCATCCAAGAGAAATAAAGGATAGGTTCCGTTTTTATTTTTAAAATAATCTACTGTTGCAAGCTTCAAAGCCAGAACATAGGTTTTTTCCTGACCTTGAGAAGCAAATTTTTTAACTTCTTTTCCAGCTAAAATAAAATTGAATTCATCTCTGTGCTCACCAGAAAGAGATCTGCCAGCTGCAACTTCTTTGGGTAGCAAGGAAGAAATTTTTTTGAACCTATCTCCTTCATTTTCAATTGCCAGATTCGGAATATATTCAATTTCAGGTTGTTCTGCATTGTTGCTTAACTCTCGATATCCTTCCCGAAAATCATTCTGAAAGGCTGATAAAAAATCTAATCTTGTTTTTTGAATTTTAATACCCTCAGTTGCAAGGATCCAGGAATAAGGTTCAAATTCAGCAGGCTCAACTTTTTTTCCTTCATTTGCAATTTTCAGCAGGCGGTTTCTTTTTTCGAGTGCATTTTCATATTGAATTAGGGTTTTTAAATAAGATTCATATAGTTGACACAACAATAAATCCAGCCATTTCCTGAATCCGGAATTTCCTTCCCGGATTAAAGCAATGTCATCTGGTAAAAAGGTTACGACTGGAAACCTACCAATATGTTCGCTAAGTCTATTAAGGGGAACCTCATCAAGCAGAACACGTTTTCCTTTTCCGGTTGCATAGGAGCATTTTACTAAGACTTGTTTTTTCTCCGGACCGTCAATAAATTTTCCTGTTACACTAAAGCCATATTCTCCAAACTGAAGTGATTCCTGATCTCTGGGGCCATAAAATCCTCTAGTTGTAGATAAATAATGAATAGCTTCTAATAAATTCGTTTTTCCGGCTCCATTTTCACCGAAAAAAGCATTTACTCCCGGACTAAAAGCAAGCATGCAAGGTTCAAGATTCCGAAAAGCGAATAAAGACAAAGATTCGAGGTACAAGTTCGGCTTGTTTTTAACTAATTTCGAAGCGTTTTAAAGATATGGCCAAGAAAGCTACCCAGGAAATATCAGGTAAATATACCAAAGAGCAATGCCTTCACTGGTATGAAGAAATGTTATTGCAGCGCAAATTCGAAGAGCGTTGTAAACAATTATATGGTCAGCAGAAAATTAATGGCTTTTTACACCTATATATAGGTCAGGAAGCTATTTCTTCAGGAATGGAATCTGCAATCCGCAAAGATGATTACATCATAACTGCCTACCGCGATCACGGGAACGCTATGGTTAGGGGCATACATCCAAATGCTGTAATGGCAGAATTGTTTGGTAAAGCTACCGGATGCTCCAAAGGAAAAGGTGGATCTATGCATATGTTTTCAAACGAGCATAATTTCCTTGGCGGACATGGTATTGTTGGTGCTCAAATTCCATTAGGTGCAGGTGTAGGATTTGCCATCAAATATCGGGGCGAAGATAAATTGTGTGTTTGCCTGATGGGTGATGGCGCTGTTCGTCAGGGCGCTTTGCATGAAGCATTTAACATAGCAATGACTTGGAAATTGCCGGTGATTTTTGCCTGTGAAAACAATAATTATGCGATGGGAACTTCTGTTGAAAGAACTTCCAACGTTACAGATATCTATAAACTTGGTGCATCTTATGACATGCCTTCCTGGCAGGTGGATGGAATGGATGTTATGGCCGTGCATGAAGAAATGTCTAAAGCAGCGGAACACATCCGTAGTGGAAAAGGTCCGGTATTTCTTGAATTAAAAACCTATCGCTATCAAGGTCATTCAATTTCGGATCCAGGCAAATACCGTTCAAAGGAGGAAGTTGAGGAGATGAAGGAACAAGATCCAATCGCTAGACTTCAGGCATATATGATGTCTAATAATCTGTGTACCGATGCAGAACTGGATCAAATTGATGAAAGGGTAAAAGCTCAGGTTCAGGAGAGTGTGGATTTTGCAGAAAATTCCCCTTATCCAGATGCAGCTGCTCTTTATCAGGATGTATATGCTGAGCCAGGATATCCATATATAATGGATTGAAAAATATAATTCTAATGAAAAGCTGTCTCTTAAGGCAGCTTTTTTTATTTCGAAAACTTATACTAAAACAAAAATTTAATTTGATTTTTTTGGATATATAACTCCTTAATTTGCCTTTTTAAGAAAATGGAAGTAAAAGACAGCAATGGAAATCTTTTGGTTGAAGGAGACTCAGTGGTTCTTACTAAAACCCTGGATGTTAAAGGTTCGCCACTAACCCTTAAAAAAGGGATGGTAATAAAAAATATTAGACTCACAGAGGATCCTGATCATATTGAATGTAAAGTTGAAGGAAGCAAACTGGTATTAAAAGCTTGTTTCCTGAAGAAAAAATAAAGGCTGCCATTTCTGACAGCCTTTTAGATTAAGTTTCAAAAAGGGAATTATCCTTTTCCGTGCATCATTTTCTTTAACCAACGGTGAATGCTGAATAACAAGACAGCTGCCACACCTGCCATCCAGAAAAAGATCATGAAGAAATCGTATAGATTTTCAACCTTCATTCCCAGGAAAGTTGGTTTTTCCGGTTTAAGATTCCATATATCTACCACTTCATTATCACGGTTAGCCACTAAAAACTGACCGTCAGCGGTAACCGCTCCGGAAACAAATTTTCCGTTTGCGCCTTTAATTAATTTCAGATGATATCTTGAAACTTCCAACCTGCTATCTCCTGCTGGCGCAAGTGTGCTGATTGATTTATCTGTTGATTCTAGATTTACAACAGGAAGAGCATATACTCCTTTTGGTTCTCCAGTTAGCACTTCATTAGGAATTAACGAACTGCTAAGCAATTGTAACTGAGCCGGTGAAATACTTACCTGCTTTTCGATTTTTACTTCTTCCGGATATAATGCTGAAAGCTCACCTGCAAATTTATTTGCAGTAGCAGTTGACATAAACCAAACGCCCATCAGCAGGGAAACAAAACGAGCAGGTGCCAGTTTTACAACCATAGATAATCCGATTGGAGAAAGACAAAGTTCCCCAATGGTATGAATTAGATACAGACCAACGAGCCAAACCATGCTCACTTTTTGCCAAGGTTCAACTCCACTTACGCCCCAGGCAATAAATAAATATCCCAAAGCAAGGAACAGAAGTCCCATGGATTGTTTAAGCGGAGAAGAAGGTTCTTTTCCTTTTTTACCTAAATATCCCCAAATGGAAACGGCAACTGGAGCGAGTAAAACAATAAATGCAGCATTAAAAATCTGAAACAGAGATGCCGGCATGTTCCAGCCAAAAATATTTCGATCCGTTTGTTCTTGAGCAAAGAAGGTTAAAGAAGCACCCGCCTGTTCAAATGCTGACCAAAAGAAAATCACGAAGAAGGCAATTATAAATATTACCCAAATCCTGTCTTTTTCTTGTTTTGTTAAAGAGCCATCAGTGATAATCAATGCAGGTAGAACAATACAGCATGAAAAAATCACTCCTGCAATTTCATCCATACCGAGAATCTGGTTGAACAGAAAGTACAATCCAAGTATGGTTGCCAGTCCAATCATTACTTTGGTGATATTGATTTTAGCGCCTGCTTTTTCTTCAGGTGTTTTCACCGGAGCCAAGCCTACCGCACTGCCATCAGGGCGTATAATGAATTTATTTTTAAGGATAATAAATGCAATCAAACTGATAATCATACCAATACAAGCAGCTAAAAAGCCATATTTAAAGGCTGCAGGTTGGATGCTACCATTTGCATCATATTGTTCACCCAGAGAGCCGCAAACAATTGGTGCGAGCAATGCTCCTAGGTTAATTCCCTGATAAAAAATAGTAAAGGCCGAATCAACTCTTCTATCTCCCTCAGGATAAAGCTGACCAACCATTGTGGAAATATTTGGTTTGAAAAAACCATTTCCAAAAATGAGGAATCCAAGACCGATGTACATAAAGGTTGTGCCTGTAGTAGCATCATAATTGGAACCACTCATAAACATAAAAAACTGGCCGATAGCCATGAGGATACCACCAAAAATGATGGACTTCCGGTTACCCCAATACCTGTCGGCCACATAACCACCCAAAAGAGGGGTCAGATAAACCAATCCGGTATAACTACCGTAGATTTTGGAAGCAAACGCTTTGTCAAACAACAAAGCATTAACCATGTACAGGGTAAAAATGGCTCGCATGCCATAATAACTGAAACGTTCCCACATTTCAGTGAAATACAAGAGGTACAGCCCTTTGGGATGTCCTTTCTGAACTTGATCACTCATTCAACAGATCTCCTTGATTAGGTTTAGCCAACATTAACTTAATGTTATGCTAAACTAAGAAAACCCTTGTCAACTGACACGCACAAAAACAAAAATTCCAGATAAAAAGCAGATTTGCTGGTAAAAAGTGCCTAGGTAAGTCTTATTTTCACCCTTGTGAATTTTCTTTCCCATTTTTATCTGGCGAGTAAACTGGAAGCACCCTTCTATCATGCAGGGGTTTCCAGCCCGGATTGGATTGGGATATTCTCAGGAAAAGGATCTAATGAGTTAAAAAAAATTCAACATCCGGAAACTACAACAGAAAACGAAAAGGATTTTATTTCTGGTTTAATTGCTCATTTTCAAACAGATAAAGCCTGGCATAGTTCAGAATACTTTAATGAAAAAACGATACAATTAAATGAAATTTTTCGAAAAAGTCTTGGCCCTGGAAAACACAGAACCTTCTTTTTATCCCATTTATGGCTTGAATTAGCACTTGACAGAATGATTGTTCTAAATAAGCCTCAGATTGCTGAAAATTATTACACCCAAATTGGTATGGTTAATACCCCTGAACTCCGAGAGTTAATTGAGCAAAAAGGAGTACCGGTGGGCCAAAAGTTTGAACATTATCTAAATTCTTTTCTAATGAATAAGTACCTTTTC
>Ga0114980_10001288_pt1 | contig 17974 bp, 13 predicted proteins | sample S_140806_EF_Meta_FD_87018 | JGI IMG/M metagenome (GOLD analysis project Ga0114980, IMG submission 87018) | Freshwater microbial communities from Lake Simoncouche, Canada to study carbon cycling - S_140806_EF_MetaG | ecosystem: Environmental > Aquatic > Freshwater > Lake | place: Lake...
ATTTTTCACTTTGGCGCTATTACCGATTATTGGACTGGCGGTGCTGGCATTTGCAATTATCGGACTGATCAATGCAGTAAACGGAAATGCGAAAGAAATTCCTTTGCTTGGAGCACTCAGTGAAAAAGTGCTTGCGGGAATCAAATAATCAGAACAATGATTGCTTCTAAGCATCATTCCTCAAAAGGGTCTGATGAATCTTCAGTACCTGCTTGAGCAGAGGCAACTGTCCGTCGTTTCGTATAATCCATTGAGCCATCGGAGCCTTTTTCATATCGGACCATTGGCGAAGCATTCGCGCTTTTACTTCCTCTTCTGTCACATGATCGCGTTGCATTACACGATGTACGCGAATGTGATCGGGAGCTGTAACTAATATTGTTCCGTTCAACTGCTTATTGATTCCGAATTCGAAGATTATCGCTGCTTCGTTGATCACATAAGGTTTATCGGAATGTTCTTCGCAAAATGCTGAGAATTTTGCACGGACTGCAGGATGTACAATTTGATTGAGCTGCTCGAGTTTTGCAGTGTCATTGAATACCATTGACGCCACTTTTTTTCTATCCAATGTTCCATCAGGTTGAAATACATCTCCAAGCAAGTTACGAATAGCAAACTGCACGTCTGCATCCTCATTCTGTACTTGCTTACCTGCTTCATCTGAAGAAAAAACCGGAACTCCCAGATTACGGAATATCTCCGCAACGAATGATTTTCCACTCCCGATACCGCCGGTTAGTCCGATCTTCTTCATGATTCAAATTTCGCAAAAAAAACGGCGCCGGATTCATTGCCTGATAACAGACATAAATCCGACGCCGATAAAACAGTTTATTCGATTATTTCGTCTTGATCACGCGCTGTTGATCAACAATTCCTTCAGCGCACATCAAGCGTAAGATGTAAACACCTTCAGACAATTCGCTTCCGAATGTGAATGTACCGTTCGCACTTTGAAGAGGGCTTACTGAAACAACACGACCAGTTACATCAACTACTTCCATGTAGGCAGTAGAAGATTGCTGTTCAGTCATGATATAGTTAACAGTAGTTGTTCCATTGAATGGATTCGGGAACACCTGCATTGACTCAGATGCAACCGCATTCTGCTGAACACCCAAGATTGAAGAATCTGTAATGTAGAATTGATCAAATCCGGCTTCAACCAAGTGCCCAGGAGCGTAATCACGCGCTTCAACAATCACGTGCATATTCGCTGAAGGTGCAATGAATTGGCTGATACGGTAAGAACGTGCTACCCATGATGAATTGTTTGCAGAGCTTGCTGAAACTTTCTCGATCGTAACGGTTGTTGTTCCGTTTGACAAACGAATGAACAGTGTATCGTTCGGGTTTCCTGAACCTCCGGCGTTAAAGAACCAACGGCTGTAGTGGATGTATGGATCAGGATAAGTAGAAAGATCCATTACAGGTGAAGTAAGGATTGTATTCCCGTTATCCACGTCATCTTGTGATGCACTTCCACCACCATTACCTGTAACATAGGCTTTATCTGTGCAATCTCCGTTTACATCGGTATCAGGGTTTGCATCATTCGCAGTGTTGAATGTTGTTCCGATCGGTTCTCCACGCTCCCAAGTTCCGCTTGATGCGTTACCGGAAACTGTCCAACCTTGATCGAATGTAAACTCATCGTGATAACCTGAATCCATCTGGATATTCAACAATCCGCTGCTCGCAGTAACTGAATCCTGATAGCACACTGTCCAATAACCCCATGCTCCAGCAGCAATGTCATACAAGCCAGGTATTACCGTACAATTAGAGAAATCCCCTGCTCCATCACTAACGAATTGATAAGTGTTGTTTACATCAGAAACCTGAACAGGTACTGAAGGCAGAGCAGAAAGGTTGTTCAAGTCTTCAACGTGACCAGTAAGATTGATCGCGCCAGGAGAAATCATAGCAACGTTGAACAAATTCACCTGTCCTGGTGCAAATACCACGTTGTTCAACACTACAGTTTGATATCCAGGTTTAGTGTACGTCACAGTATAAGTTCCTGGGACTGGAGTTCCTGTTGCATAATCACCGGTAATTGAAGATGTAGTTGTAACGTTAACACTTGAAATAGTAATGGTCACACCGGTAAGTGGAGTTCCGCAAGCACTATCATGGACATTGCCTTCGAGGTAACATGCACGAACATAAGTTGGAGAGAAAACAAATAAACCTTCGTCGATATTCGAAACTACAATAGTTCCTGAAGGGAAGAACGGGAATACGCCCCAATCACCATCAAAACCGTTTCCGCTTCCTGCCCATGTGTCATACCAGCCTACGTTAATGAGGTTATGTGGACGAGTTACATCTGTAATCACAAATCCATCGCGGTACCATGATGTGACCGCCCAATTATTGAGGATATGCGTATTGTGAACTATTGATCCTGATCCAGGGTTCTGCGATTGAGTTCTGTCGAGCTCCTGAATGTTCGTTGGGTTAGTGATGTCGTATGAAGTCAGATAAGAGTTTGTGTTTTCGTCTGTAGTGAAAAGCGTATGCTTGTCATTCGAAGGCCATGTATTGTGTGTAAAAGCAGTTGGTGTGGTCTGAATTGCCAATACCACTGGATTCGACTTGTTCGAACAATCAACAATCGCGAATTCTCCTGCGTAGATGTGACCCGCATACAGCGTGTCGTTGTCAACATATCCATCGTGAACATATCCGTTTGCATCGTACTTTCCTGCATAGGTTGGATTGTATGGATCTACGTTCAAGTTGAGGAAAATGGCTCCACCCTGAAACAGGTTCGAACCGAACAAGTAGCAATAACCCGCGGTTGTATCAATGTGTAGCGCGTGAACAGTGCTCAATTGTCCAGCAATAGCTCCGTCACCTGTGTAAGTATGGTACTGATAAGCAGCTGGAGAAGTTGCAGGAATAGCACTCAAATTCACAATCTGTAATGCACCACCATTTCCTTCCGTTGTAACGTAGGCATAGTTGTGATACACTTTGATCTCTTTCCAAAGATTGTTCACCATTGGAATTTGCACAATCTGCACCGGAGCATTCGGGTTGGTCACATCCATGATGATCATACCATTCTGATGTCCGAGTAGTGCATATTCATTCCCGTTTGGTGCAGTGTAACCGCAGATATTAGCCAAAGTTTGGTTCGCATAAGGAACCTGCGAAGCCAAGGTAACATTCAAGTTCTGCGCAAACAATCCTGTAGCTACACACATTGCCGCGGCAGCCATTTTCAATCGTAAACCTTTTTTCATTCTGATTTTGATGTAATAAGAGTGGAATTCTCAAGAAGATGAAAGGTAAAATTGGCAAAAAAAATCCGACCCTGCAAGGAGGATCGCATTAACAATATCAGATGAAGGATGAAATTCAGCTGTTTGCCGACTAATTTCAACGTAGGCGCTTGGTTTCCTTGATAATTGCAACTCGCAGAGCATCATTGACGTTTACAAGTGGTAAGCGCACATCAGCACGACAAAGCTTCAATGCCTCTAATGCCACTTTAACTCCTCCAGGATTACCGTCTGCGAAGAAATGCTGAGTAACCTTCATCAAGTCATAGTGCAATGGAGCCGCTTTGCCAAACTCTCCAGCTAAAGAATAGCGAACCATGTCAGAATACTTCTTCGGAAATGCATTTGCTACGACAGAGATAACACCATGAGCACCTGCCGCAATAAGCGGAAGTGTTAGCAAATCATCGCCCGAAATAACGAGAAAATCTTTCGGACGATCTTTGATTACTGCCATGATTTGCTCCATATTACCCGATGCTTCTTTTACAGCAACTAGTCGTGGAAAATCGTGGGCCAATTTTAGTGTAGTCTCCGCAGTCATGTTCATTGCAGTGCGACCGGGAACGTTATACATGATTACTGGAATTGGAGAAGATTCGGCAACTGCTTTGTAGTGCTCGTACAGTCCACGCTGATTCGGTTTGTTGTAATAAGGAGCAACGGAAAGAATAGCGCTTACACCAGAAAAATCAGTGTGTTCGAGTGTTTCTGTTACTTCCATTGTACTGTTACCTCCTACACCATACACGACAGGAACACGCCCGTTCACCACTTTTAATGCATGCTTTAGTACTTCAGCCTTCTCCTTCTTCTTGAGCGTAGGTGATTCACCGGTTGTACCCAAGATCACCACATACTCACATCTTCCCTTGATAATGTGTTCTAGAACATTGGTAAGTCCGGTGTAATCAACTTTTCCATCTTTACGAAATGGAGTAACAACAGCTACACCGGTTCCGATGAGTGCGTGCTTATTTTTTGAAGAAGTAGACATTGGGAAATTTCGTTTCGTCAAAAGTACGAAAATTGATGTGGAGATAAGGATAAGATCTTCGTTAGATTTCAACTACAAGTTATCCTTCACAAGCTTCAAAAACTCTTTTCTCGGAATCATTCGACCTCCAAGCGATTCTAAATGCTCCGTATACACTTGACAATCGATCAATTGGCCACCACCAGCGAAAAAGTTCTCCGCAAATGTCAAAAATGCAGCCTTCGAAGCATTGGATACTCTTGTAAACATAGACTCCCCGAAGAAAATTTTGCCGAGTCGCACACCGTAGAATCCACCCACAAGTTCACCATTCAACCACGCTTCTCCGCACACAGCAAAACCTGCTTTATGAAAATCAATGTATGCCGTCTTTACATCATTTGTAATCCATGTTCCGCGCTGACCTTTGCGTTTAATCTTGGAGCAAAGCGCTATCACTTGATCGAATGAAGTATTCCATTTAATTTCAAAATGCTTACTGTTCAGAATCTTCCTCATGCTCGAACTCACGACTAAATTTCCGGGCAAAATTACAAAACGAGGATCCGGGCTCCACCACAACGGAGGTTCGTCATCAGTGAACCACGGGAAAATTCCTGATTGATAGGCAAGCAATAAAGATTCGTTGGTGAGCTTCCCTCCCACTGCCAGCAAACCATCTTCATCAGCTTTGGTTACAGGAGGGAATGTAGTAATTGTATTTGGAAGAATATGCATATTGAAAGTTGCGCAGCGCCAATGAACAAAGGAATACCCGGCCCACTATTCTTGGCTCGGCTTATTGATCTTCTGCAAATATGTATCCACTTCACGAAGAAATGATTTCCAACCGGCTTCTCGTCCAACCGATATCAACATATCAAATGGAGATTCATCATCTTCTTTGTACAAACCAATTTTAAAGCTAGCGGCAGAATTATAAGCGATATATTTTAAAGCGATAGAATCACTAAAGTTGAGGTCAATATAAATATCATACGATTCCTCAATGAAATTGTGAACGATATGGTCCGTTGATTTCCCCCACCATGTGAAAGACTTTTCATTCACAAAATCGTAGTCCACTTTTGAATATTGAACAGACGGTTCAACCTTTCCTTCATAATATCCCACTACTTTGACTTTCTTTTTCAGTTCGCGCAAGTAGAGCACATATTTCTTCAGGAGATCAAAATCTTCATTCGTTGTAAAATGAAAAGCAATTCCGACAGTTTTGGCATCGTCCAAGTTGAACACCTGCTTATTGCGTAGCACATGTTCGGCATCTTGCTTGATTTTCGTCAAGGCCAACTTCCTGCGTATACCGTCGAATATTGCCATACTATTGTTCTATCAAACCAATCAGTTCATCTTCAGAAATAATCGGAACTCCTAACTTCTCTGCTTTGGTTCTCTTTTCAGGACCCATATTATCACCTGCTACAAGATAAGATGTTTTACCCGAAACAGAACCAGTGTTCTTTCCTCCGTTGCTTTCTATAAGCGCCTTAATATCATCTCGCGAGCGCGAGAAAACCCCAGAAACCACGAACGTCTTACCAGTTAACTTCTCACTTCTCAATGAAAGTTGCTCCGCAGAAAGTTCCATTTGTAAACCTTCTTTGCGCAGAAGATGAATTAGCTCCACGTGCTTTTCATTTGAAAACCAGTCTAGAATACTATCTGCAAGGATTTCTCCAACCTCCGGCACTTCCAAAAGTTGTTCGCGAGTAGCAGATTGCAATGCGTTCATGTTTTTGAAAGAAGAAGCTAACTTCCTAGCTGTTGTTTCTCCTACATGTCTAATGCCAATTGAGAAGAGCACTCTTTCGAATGGAACCTGCTTTGACGATTCAATACCGGCGAGGAGATTGTTCACAGATTTCTCCGCCATACGATCCAAAGCAAGTAAGGCTGTTTTCTTCTCTTTCAAAGCATAGATATCGCCAATGAAGCGAATGAGTCCAGCTTCAAACAGCTGCGATATGGTTTCTTCGCCTAAGGAATCAATATTCATTGCGCGACGCCCAACAAAATGCTCGAGCTTGCCTTTGATTTGTGGAGGACAACCATCCTCATTCGGGCAATAGTGTTTGGCTTCGCCTTCGCCGCGAACTAGAATTGAATTGCATTCAGGACACTGCTCAATATATTTATTCGGTTCCGAAAGCGGATTGCGTACACTCATGTCGACACCGATAATTTTCGGAATGATCTCTCCACCCTTCTCTACAAAAACAGTATCACCAATACGCACATCCAGCTTCTCGATAATATCTGAATTGTGTAACGAAGCATTCTGAACAGTTGTACCGGCAAGTTGCACAGGCTGAAGATTAGCCACAGGAGTAATTGCACCAGTCCGACCAACCTGATAAGTAATGGCTAACAATTTTGTAGTAACCCGTTCCGCTTTGAATTTGTAAGCCATAGCCCAACGAGGCGACTTAGAAGTATAACCAAGCGCTTTCTGTTGGTCGTAGGTATTCACTTTCACCACGACACCATCGATATCAAAACCGAGATTAAAGCGTTCTGTATTCCATTTGGCAATATAGTTTCTTATCCCTTCCACTCCATTAACCAACTGCGCGTATTCAGGAACCTTAAATCCCCAGCGACGTGCAGCTTCCAAACTTTCGTAGTGCGTACCGAATTGAATATTTTCTCCCAAAAGAAAATACATGAACGCGTCAAGTTTTCGTGAAGCCACTACTGCAGAATCCTGCATCTTCAATGTTCCTGCCGCAGAGTTCCGTGGATTGGCCAACAGTGTTTCACCAATCTCTTCTTTTTCACGATTGATGGCATCAAATACTTTGCGCGGCATAAAAATCTCACCACGAATTTCAAATGCATCAGGATAACCAACGCCTTGCAAGGTTAATGGAACCGAGCGAATGGTGCGAACGTTGGCAGTAACATCATCGCCTTGTACTCCGTCGCCACGGGTAACAGCCTGCACTAATTTTCCATTCTCATAGCGAATACCTATGGCAACACCGTCATATTTCAGTTCGCACACATACTGAACCACATCTGTACCTAATCCCTTTTTCACACGGTCATCAAAATCAACTAACTCTTCGTCGCTATACGTGTTTCCTAGTGACAACATCGGATATCGATGTTTCACAGTTTGAAATTCCTTGGTAACAGTTCCACCTACACGCTGTGAAGGAGATTCTGCAGAATAGTATTCAGGATGCTCCTTTTCAAAACGAATAAGTTCTTCAAGTAGCTGATCGAATTCAAAGTCGCTAATGACTGGACATGCTTCTACGTAGTAGAGAAAATTGTGGCGCTCCAGTTGCTGCCGAAGCTCTTGAATGCGGTGTTGTACTTCTGTCTTATTCATAACTAACAACAACGAAGTTAAGGATTACTTAATGGTGTTGGTCAACATGATTTTCACAAAAAGTCGGAAATTCATAAAAGCGTAAATGCGAGGTGGAGAATTACCCTTTCATCACTCGATCGCGCACTTTCAGCGCAGGATTACCTTGATAGATCGACCACTCTTCAAGATTTGAAGTCGCGATGGAACCAACTGATAGTACTGCATGAGATTTTACTATAATGCCAGGACACACTACAGATTTTGCACCAATCCAAGCTCCTTCTTCCAGCACTATGGGTTTGATTATTAAGTCAAATTCAGGTTTCGAGTAATCGTGATTACCTGTTAGCAGAAATGCACCTTGTGAAATACAGCAATTGGCGCCAATGTTCACTTTGTCAAGATTATCAATCCACACATTTTCTCCAATCCAGGAATAATCGCCAACAACGAGATTCCACGGATACTTCACATTCACATTCGGCTTGATCACAACGCCCTTTCCAATTTTCGCTCCGAACAAGCGAAGAGCAAACTTCTTAAAACCAGAAAAAGGGAATCGCGAGTTGACAAAAACAGAACTGAGCCAATACCAGCATCCACGCGTCAAAGCATTACCACCTGGATTATACCAACTGTTATTGAATGCAGACAAGTCCGTTTTTGACGCTTTCATAGCTCCAAATATACGATCCATCGTGAACAGAATGTCGATTTACTTGGAATTACTATTTTGTGGAACTATGAACCCGCTGCATCAATTTCGTCTTCTGCTACTTTTTGTGGTTATGATTCTTCCGGAATTCGGCATTATATCCGCATTCGCACAAAAGGAAAAGGCCGATAGTTGTTTAGACTTGCTTCAGCGTAATCCAAATGATCGCAAGTCACGCAGGGGTTATATTGTTGCTATAAGAAAAATCAATCCCGACAGTGCACTGGAAATTTGCACGACAAATATTGCTGCAGCGGACAAGATAGGCGATGTTCGGGCGTCTGGCGATTGGAATTACTATGCCGGCGTGACCCTTGATCAGCTTCAGCGTAACAAAGATGCGAAACCGTACTTCCTAAAAAGCATTGAACTACTCTCATCTGTCCGCGACACTTTCAGCTTGGATGATTGTCAGAATAGCTACGGGTATCTTCTCCTTCGTATGGGAGAATACAAGGAAGCTTTGAAAAATCTCGAGGAAGCTTTGGCATATCGAGAATTCATGAATGACACGATGGGCAAAGCTGCATCGCATCTGAATATTGGACTTCTCTACAATAATATTGGCGATTACACGCAAGCCTTGGACCATTATTTTAAGTGTATGGAATATGCCCGTTTCTATGAAGAAAAAGATCCTGGCTTGATGGGAAAAGTGTTGAATAACATTGGAACGGTGTACATGAATCAGCATAATGATCCCGATGCGTTGAATTTTTTCCGACAAGCAATCATTTACAAAACAAAGGCTGGCAACAAAAAAGACCTAGCGAGTACCTACAATAACATTGGTTCGATCTATTCTGAAAGCAATCCAGATAGTGCCCTTTTTTACTTCAATATTTCTTTGAAGTTGCGCGAAGAAGCACAGGACTTTCGTGGATTAGGCATTGTACACAAAAACATTGGAGAAGTTTATGTGAGAAAGAACAAACTCAAGGAAGCTGAAGACGAGTTTTTGCTTTCACTAAATTACCGCGAGAAGGTCAATGATCAAACTGGTATTGCCAGTAGTCTTACATCACTTGGTAATTTGAAAAATCAGCAGGGGAAATATCAAGAAGCATTGAATTACCTTAAACGTGCTGATTCCATTGCACAAACAACGGGATCTCTTTCTCACCAACTTGATGTTGCCTTAGCAATGTGGAGTCTGTATAAAAACATGGGCAATCCAGGAGAAGCCCTGCGGTATGCGTCCACAGCATTAGAATTGAAAGACTCTCTGCTCAATGAATCCTCCGTGCGACATGGAGAGGAGATGCGTGCACGTTACGACATGGATCTTCAAGCCAAAGAATTGGATAAGTTAAAGACAGAACAACGCGAGGCAGCCATCAAATCTGAATCTGAAAAATCATTCTATCAACTCTTGATTGGTGCCGGGTGCATTATTCTCGTTTTGGTGGTTGTGTTCTTTTTACTTCGTGCTCGTGAGAACAAAAAATCACAGGACCGTTTGCAATTTGCGTATGATCAGATCGAAACGAAGAACCGTGATATTACTGACAGTATACGATATGCAAAGCGCATTCAACAAGCCATATTACCAGATGATCTCTCTTTGAAGCAGTCGTTCCCTGAAAGTTTTGTTTTCTACCGTCCGAAAGATATTGTGAGTGGAGATTTCTATTGGTACCACCACACTGAAGATGTCCAACTAGTGGCCGTTGCCGATTGCACTGGCCATGGAGTTCCTGGAGCATTTATGAGTGTTCTTGGGGCATCACAACTAACATCTGTAATTGCTGAACAAGGTCAAATTTCTCCCGCGCTTATTCTCAATCAAATTGATGAAGGCATTCGACATCAGCTGCATCAAGATGGACTTTCAGCAATGCATGATAGTATGGATATAGCACTTTGTGCCTACTACAAATCGCAACGCAAACTAATCTTTACAGGGGCTAATCGACCAATTATGATAGCCCGAAAATCAGGTCAAATAGAAATGCTAAGTCCGGTGAAACATTCGGTTGGGGGTGATAGTCAAACCTCGAAACAATTCGAAGAGCATTCGATCAACCTTGAAGCAGGCGAATGTTTCTACTTGTTCTCAGATGGTTATCCTGATCAATTTGGAGGACCGAAAGGAAAAAAATTCAAGTCGAGTCGTTTCCGTGATTTGCTAGCTCAAATTGCTGTTGAGAACATCGACATTCAAAAGACCAAGCTAGAAGAAGCCTTTGAAGAATGGCGTGGGAGCTTCGAACAATTAGATGATGTGTGCGTAATTGGTATTCGAGTATAATTCACTCATTATCAAATATTCACAATTGTTTGTATATTTGCACTTTGCGTTTAAAAGCTCCATGGGCCCCGATCTGTTACTGATTTTACTTCTAGTTTTCTTAAATGCCTTCTTCGTAGCCGCTGAATTTGCGATTGTTAAGGTACGTTCCTCACAAGTTGATCTTAAGATTAATCAAGGTAGTTCGCGAGCGCGTATTGTTCGCCACATCATTGATCGCATGGATGGTTACCTATCTGCGTGCCAGTTGGGAATTACAGTATCCAGCCTTGTGCTTGGTTTCGTTGGTGAGCCATACATGACTGAAGTATTCACGATTCTTTTTGCGAAAATTGACCTTGCCGTAAGTCAACCGGTAGTGCATACGCTCTCAATTATCACAGGAGTAAGTTTGATAACAATCATTCATATGGTGATTGGAGAGCAGGTTCCTAAAACTATGGGGATTCGTTTTCCATTGGAAACTGCTTTGATTATCTCCTGGCCGCTTCGCTTGTTCAATACCATCTTCTCTCCTTTCGTTTGGGTAATCAACAAATTAACGCGTTTGGTACTTCGTTTGTTCGGCATTCAAATGACACCTGAGCATGAAGAAATTCACTCGGAAGAAGAACTGCGTTTGCTATTGACAGAATCAGAAGAAGGTGGCGCAATTAAGCAATCAGAGCACGAACTCATTCAGAATGTCTTTGAATTTGATGACCGTGTTGTGAAGTCCATTCTTGTTCCACGCACGAAGATTTCTGCACTCGATATTGAAACTGAACCCAACGAAATTCTAGATCGCGTAATTGAGGAGGGCTATTCTCGTATGCCGGTTTATCGTGATTCATTGGACAATATTATTGGTGTGATCTTCACTAAAGATTTGCTCAAGCTTTTCAAACAAGGTCGCCTAACGAAAGAAGATCTGGAAGGAATTATTCGTCCTGCACATTTTATTCCGCAAAGCAAGCGCATCAATGATCTGTTGCGTGAATTCCAAACCTTGCATATGCAAATGGCCATTGTAACCAGTGAGTTTGGTGGAATCACTGGATTGGTTACAATGGAAGACGTCATTGAAGAATTGGTTGGTGAAATTCAGGACGAATACGATGAAGAAAAGCCTGCTGTAGATAAGAAGTCGGACACTGAATTTATTGTTAATGCCATGGCATCAATTTCAGATGTGAATGACGTTTTACCAATTGCATTACCGGAAAGTCCGCATTATGAATCCGTTTCTGGCTTGTTGAACTGGCTGTTTGGACGTATCCCTGCGGTGAACGAGAAAAAGGAATTCGGTGGTTATGAATTTGTCATCTTGAAACGCTTTCGTCATAGTGTAGATACCGTAAAGATGACAGTAGTAGGAGACGAGCAATTCAACACTCAGGAGCAGGAGTGATTCGGGGTAATGGTCAGTCTGCGGTCGTGAAGAGTTTGCTGTTTGCTACTAGCAAATGTGAATCATTGGTGTAGTTTTCTGCTGTTGTTTTAGCACCAACAACCCAATTTTGAAATTCATGATCAGGCATTGCAGCAATTGCGTTTAATTGTTCAGTAAATGCCTTTTCATCCTCAAGAGGCAGATCCCAACCCGCTTGATGCGAAGCTAGATTTCTCCAAGGAGTTTGATCTGAAATTAGTACTGGCGTTCCGCATTGCAACGACTCAAGAATAATGTGTCCGAAATTTTCTCCTAGGGTTGGGAGTAAAAGCACATCCGATTTCCGCAGAATACTTTCTACCATTTCCGCTTGAGCAGAACCACAAAAATTCACTTTCACGTTACTAGGTAAAGTGCGAAGTTCGTCTTTACACAGATTGAAATACTTCTCATTATAAACAGTACCCCATAAGTTAACTTCAGTATTGCATTTCACGCCACGCAGCATTCGAATAGCACCAAGAGTATTTTTCTCAGGCGCAATGCGTGCGACACTTACCACGCTTAAACAATCTGGATTTTTCGAAGCCCTTCCTGCAACAGACAAGTTCGTGTTCCCTTTACGCGGCAGGTTTGCAGCAATTTTCACTACCGCGTGTTCGCTAAAAACAGCGCGAACTTCTCCAGCCTCCTTTTCATTCGTCGCATGAAAAGTTACATTTCGGTAGAGTGATTTCCACTTGGCAAACATCAGAAATGCACGCTTTTTCCATGACTTTATTTTGAGCGCAGAAGGAGCCAACATTCCGCGCACAGCTAACGTTACTGGAATCTTTCGATCAAGCGATTTGATTAATTCCAATGGCCAAACCGTGAAAGGTTGCGACCAAATTCCATTGAGATATACATGATCAACTGGATTGTCTTTCAACAAGCCAAGAATAGTATTCTTATTTAACTTGTCTTTAGATATGTAATATACCATCGCACCAGAAGTATGCCTAAGCCACGTGTTCGACTTTATATTGGGATAAGGAAGATCTGAAGTGTAATCTGTATCGCGAGTCACCACATAAAAATCTATATCGGCATTCAAATGCTCGATTAGATTTGCGCACGATCGCACCGGTCCCCCAGCCTTATCACCGGGAAGAAACCAATCAATGAATACGAGTACTTTCATTCTATCGTGTGACGCCATTTTTCTTTATCCAATGACTGAGTACCACCAGATGCCATATTCTCGACCAGGTTACATTCGAATCATCAGCAAGGAAACGATTCCAGAGGTTATTTACCTCATTTCCATTAACAACATGATTATCCGAAAGGTATTCCAGACTATTCACGCAAAAATCTTTCAATTCAGTTTTCATCCATTCCTTCCAAGGAAAAGTAAAACCCATTTTCGGACGATTAACAATTTCATCCGGCAGTAAATCTTTCAGAGAATCAACCAACAACTTTTTAGGCGTTGAAGGATATTTCATTCGATCTGGAATATTCAAAACATAATTGACTAATTCATAATCGAGAAATGGAACACGCACTTCCAATGCATGTGCCATGCTCATCTGATCCGCATCACGGAGCAAAATATTCTGCATGTAAGAAGTGATTTCTGCCATTGAAACGCTTGACAGAAAATGCGTCGCTTCTGGATAATTCAGATAACCATAAACATCGCTAAGTGCAGGAAATGTTCTTCTATTATTATCACCCACCAATCGAGATGCAATCGTACCGTTCAATACTTCTCGAGATAAAGGGTAGTAAGAAGAAAAATTAACTTTCTCAAGCGCCAAAACATCCGCTATTTTCTCAGAAGAAATTCCAGGCTTGAGGGATTTCAACAATTTACCGCCTGCCGAACGTGCGAAGCGAGGAACACTGGAAATCCACTTCTTATGCTGTAAACTAAATGCGCGCTTAAAAATGTCATAACCTGCAAAAAGTTCGTCACCACCCAAACCAGATAACGCCATCGTGATACCGGCATTTTTTGTTGCTTCAGAAACAACATATGTATTCGGACCATCACCACTCGGATGATCCATCGCATCCAAAGCAGCTGGCAGCTGTTCCAGAAAATGCTGAGAGGTAAGAACTATTTCGTGATGATCTGTATTGAATTTCTTGGCAATGCTTCTCGCATAAATAGCTTCACTGAATTCAGAACGATCAAAAGTGACATTGAATGTTTTTACTCGCGAACCAGAAACTTCAGTCATCATTCCCGTTACCGCAGTAGAATCAATCCCTCCACTCAAGAATGCACCGAATGGAACATCGGCTACTAAACGTCGCTCTACAGCCGCTTTAAACAATGAACGTGTTTTTTTACAGACATTCACGTATGATTGCGTTGTGTTCTCTGTCTTCACTTGAGGTTTCCACCATTTTCTCTCCACAACACCATTCGCATCAATTTGCAGGAGTGAACCTGGCAAAAGCATTTTTACATCACTCAAAATAGTGCGCGGCGCATATACTGTTTGATAGCGAACATATTCATGAAGTGCTGAATCATCTAACTTGCGTGCAACCTTTCCGCTTGCGAGCAGTCCACGTACTTCAGAGGAAAAAAGTAATTGACTATGATTACCTGAATAATAAACAGGCTTTATTCCTAATCGATCACGCACAATGAACATGTGCTTTTTGAGCTTATCCCAAATCGCAAATGCAAACATTCCATTGAGTCGCGACAGGCATTCTTCTCCCCACTTTTCCCATGCAGCGAGCAATACAGCAGTATCCGAATCAGTTTGGAGTGTAGGATCATTGAGTTCATTCTTGACGTCACGGAAATTGTAGATCTCTCCGTTAAAAACGATGATCAAATTCCCTGAACGCGAAATCATAGGTTGATGTCCGGCTGCAGATAGATCGATGATCGACAATCTGCGATGACCCAAGGCAATTCCCTGTTCTGCAAAAATTCCTTCATCGTCTGGTCCACGATGAGCTAGCGCATCATTCATGAACTTGACAATCGGAGAAAGATCCTCAGAGGAATTAAAACTGATAATGCCGTTGATTCCGCACACGGTTAAAGATAATCAGTATCGAGGAATAAAGCCTAAAAGTGTGGCACTCCATTGCTCAGGACTAACTGTCGTTGCGATCATCGCACTTTTCTGCCCCATACTAACCAATTGTTGATCGTTCAATTCGACTATCGAACGCAAAGCAAGCAGTAATGAATCAGGATTACTTGGATGAAATGAAAATCCATTGACTCCCTCCTGCAAAAAAGCTTCTCCAGCGCCCACAGCATTACTCAACAACAAAGGAAAACCAGCAGCCGCAAATTCTTGTACCACTACACCCCACGGTTCAACGCGACTTGGAAGAACAAACACTCCTGATGTTACCATAATTTCTCCTAGCTGATCGGGCTGCACAAAACCAAGATGTTGAATATCGGGATGCTGAATAGGCTCTATATCTCCATTACCCAAACAAATCAATTTCCAATCATTGGGGTAATCCGCCTTCAAATTGACAAAAGCATCCCACAAATCCTGTATTCCCTTGAAGTCATAATAGCGACCTGCGTAAACAAACACATGTGGGAATCGCTTCAACTTTGACTCGCTTGCTTGCGCATTCACTTGAGAAAAGTGCTCTACGTCGCACGTGTAGAAGCCTGTTTTAATATTGGTTGTATTGAATCCGAGTTTTTCAGCGTACTTGAATTGCTGTTGACCAGGAACCCAACAATGCGAAAAATAACGTAGCACTGTGAAACGGGAAATCAACCGCGCCAAATGCTGCTTGGCAGTTCCCATCCACTTGTTATCCATTGCTAGGACAACAGGAATTTTCTTTCGCCACGATTTGCAAACCGCCAAGTATGCTTTATCCGTCCATCCACTGCACAAGATGAGGTCGGGTACAATGTCCGATGCAAGTTTTTCCAAGCTTTCCGCTGAAAATGACTTGCGATCATAAACCGTAATATCACCCTTAAAATCAAATGCGAAAGGAGCTTCGTTATTTACAGGCCATCTCACCAAGTGAATATGCACACCACGATTGGCTGCGAGCGCGTTCAATGAGGCTAGCGTATAACCTGCAAGCTCAGTGTACAGTATCAGAATGTTGCTATTCTTCATGCTGCAGCTCCATTGGTGAATCGCCACTCTCTTCCTCTTCTAATTCCTCGTCGGCTGATTCCTCTGCAGATTCTTCGAACGGATCAGTCAAGAATACAGGAGAAGCAATGATCGTCATCACAAAAACGCACTGAATGGTGAATGGATTCAACGACGCGGTGAGCCATGATTCAAAAAATGCACTAAACATGATTGCAAACATTGCGGGTACTGCAGCCGGAAATCGCTTTGCTCCGCTAACAAATGAACGTATGAATGCAACTAGGTAAAACAATAGTCCTAAAAGTCCCGTATCTATCCAGAACGTAATGTAGGAGTTATGTGCGTTACCTTGGTGTCCCCTAATAGAAAGCAAGTCATAGTTCTGACGATAATAGTAATCTGTATATCCAATACCATGTCCAAGCATTGGATTCTCCGAAATTTTCTCCCATCCAAATTGCCAAGCGACCAATCGACCCGAAGCATTCTCCAGTGTTTCTAAACGGAAATACTCTTGCAGATTTAAACCAACGATGATATTGGCAAGATTCGCCAAAATTAATTGGTAGACCAAAATCATAATCAGAAAGACGAATATTCCTAGGAAAGGCGAAATCTTATAGCAGTAATGGAAGACAACAAAAATTCCAATGGTAAAAATGGCATTTCGAGAACCACTGAGTGCAGTTGATAACAATATCACCGCGTAGATCAGATAGATTTCCTTTCGGGAGAACATGTCCGATCTTATTTCGTTCACAACCGCCACGAAAATAAAAAACACAATACAGAAGAGGCCAAGGCCATTTGGGTTACCCAGCATACCGCAATAACGACCAGCCAGTGTAACGAATGCAGGCGAAATAAATCTAAAAACAAACCCAACGCCTAACACAAACACACCAGTCCAAACCAACTTGCGCATTCCTTCTTTTCCTTGCGAACGCCAAATAGCGGAGAGATAGTTGGGAGTAACCAATAGCAGTAGTAAGTACGACAAGGTCTTCTGCGCACTTTTCAAAATGATATCACCGAAGAGCAAGAAGAAAAATGCAATGATGATAAATGGAAGGAATCGAAAAAAGAGTCGTTCAGCAGGGGCGAATGTTTGCTTATCGGTAAAGAAAAAGAAAGCTAATAGCAAGAGGTAAATATCTTTGATATCACCCGCATAATGGAATGAATACTGTCTACTATCTGAAAGTATGAGCGTCACAAAGAAACCCATCAGCATTTCAGCGTACATCTTCTTCCGCTGAAAAAGCATGAGCGTAACGGGTATCACCACCCATGTCAACGGAGCAAATAGCACACCCACTACTGACCAAAATAGTAATACAAACAGAAACTGTTTTTCAGAACGGAGGAATTGAAGCACGTAACGGTTTGTTAGACAAGCAAAGTTAACCTAACCTTTGAAATAAGCATTGACACCGTCGGCGATTCGACCTAATTCATGGGCAGTCATTGAGGAAAATACAGGCAAGCGCAACAATGTCGCTCCGAAACGGGCCGCATTCGGACATGGCGCCATAGCCGAGGAAAATTTGCTCCCATATGATGATTGGTGCAAAGGATAATAATGGCGTGCACAAGTGATGGAACGTGCTTTCATGAATGCAAGTACCGAGTCAACTTGATTGGTATTTTCCAATTCGAGGTAAAATACATGAGCATTGTGCTTCAAACTTTTGGTAATCGGCAATGAAAGCACACCTTGATTCTGCAGCTGATTCAAATCCTGATACAACTGACTCCACACTAGCCTGCGCTTCGTTGTGATCTCTTCCGCAGATTGCAACTGGTAGTAAAGGAATGCTGCTTGCAACTCAGAAAGGCCGTAAGATCCGCCTAAACCGGTCCATTCATAGTGATTGACCGTCCCCGATTCAAACGCCTCGCGATTAGTTCCTTTATTGAG